>OFMI01001498.1_pt1 | contig 14474 bp, 20 predicted proteins | sample 1541741 | NCBI WGS metagenome assembly OFMI01 (sample SAMN04209219, study PRJEB22552) | human gut metagenome | biome: gut; material: feces | host: Homo sapiens | place: USA: Oklahoma | reverse complement strand
CGTCGACTAGCTCGTACCCCGTTTGAGGTACGAGCTAGTACTTAAAATTTATTATCTAATTCCTCTCAAGTCTACCTGTATTGTACTTCCATCCCAGTTACCACTATCTTTTGTCACTGTCAACCAGTGCTTACTAACACTTGTAACTGTTGATGGGTAAGTGCCAGTCCCTGGTTTTGTTGCTGTTACTGTCCATTCGAATAAGTTAGCGTTTTCTACCGGAATATATACACTGTTAGTGTTTGCATAGGTAGGTACAGTTGTTGTTATACTGTAACCACCTTGATATTTATAATCAAGTGCTACTATTTGTGTAGTAGACGCGGGTGAAAGTGAGATACCTTTTGTATCACCAGGTATGTATCCATACTTAGCAGTATTTGTTAATCTAAAAAGAATCATGCTATTTAGATTGTTGGTTGTATAAGAGTTAGCAAAGTTAAGTACTAAAGGTGAGCCAGTAGCGCCAAAATTTAATTTAGCGGCGTCATCAATAGCAACGGCATGTTGTTTGCCATTTATTTCACATCCTATTGCATGGAACTGCTGTTGAGCAACATTAGCACTAGCTTCATTATGTAAATAAATGCCGTCTGTACCATAAAATAAACAATTGATAAAAGTGTATTGGCACCCTCTTGTACACCCACAGCCTAGTGCTGGTTGATTATCACTAACAAATTTACAATTTACAACATATACTGAAGTCCCATAACTTGTATCGGTACTTCCGTCAAGATGAAAGGCATAACTATTTGCACCAATTGAATGAAAATAAATACCCTCAATATAAGTATCTCCATAAATATATGCTGGACCATTAGGATATGGTACATCGGTAATAATCTCTGGCATACCAATACCAACAAGGTCTATACCTGGATTTTTTGTAAGTACAATACTTTCTTCGTATACACCAGCGTAGATTAAAATTGTAACTCTTTTATATCTTTCGCAATATTTCTTTGCAAAAGTAATAGCTTCATTAATTGTATGAAATCTTCCACCATTTTTGGCAACTGTAATAATACTAGGAGTATCGCCATCAAACACATCATTTTTTAATTTATTTAATGCACTTGTTGTTGAATCAATTTTATTATTAATTTCATTATTAGTATTGGTCTGATTTTTTTTAAATGTCTGTAAATCAGTGTTAGTATTATTTGCAAGTTGCTTAGCTTCAAGAGTTTCTTTTCTATACTCTTCAATCTGAACATTGTAATTACCAGTATTAATCCAATAAGTCTCATCACCAATATCTACTTTAGCAGGAACAGGTATTTTACTTGTAAAGCTATTACCTTTATAAGTTACTATACTTAATGCTTCATAAGGTATATTTTTATCCCACTCACCCATAATCTTTGGCACATACCTAGCACCCACATACTGTCTATTAATCAATCCATAGCTCATATTACTTTTACCTCTCTTTCTTAATAACTTAATACTAAATGGCCATAGTCATAATCCCCAACACCTATGTTATTTCCAATATCTAACCCAGTTGTATTAAATGTTATACATTCCCAGTGTTTAGGAATATTATAAATGATATATCCTGCATCACTAATTGTCACAAAAATCATAGTGGCTAAATATTGAGCAATAACATTTTCAGCAAAGCTAGTATCGAAATTATCAATCCAATTTTGCACCGCCTGTATTTCCTGTTTTAGCTTATTGATTTCATCGTTCTGTAATTTGTCAGTTTCAATCAAATTGTTAATATAATCTACCATTTTACAAAGTATTTCATAATAGCTTAGGCTGTCATCATATACCAACGGTAAAACCTTATAACACCAAAATTGAAAGAATTCTTTGTCACTGTTATTCATACATAGACGCTCCCCTCTAATAAATTGTAAAGAATAAGTCTTTAAGTTCATCAATAACCATCATATCAATATTTAAAAACGTTTCCCTAAACTTTAGCAACATTTCTGATTGATTACCTTCATAACCTAAAACTTTGTCAACATAGCTGTCATTTCTGTTTCCTGTTCCTGTCTCATTATCGGTAGTTGCTCCTTTTAGCGTGCTACTCGTGCCATCCGTACCCTTATTGTGCGTGGCATTTGTTAAATAATCGTTACTGTCAAGTCCATTAATACCGCCCTGTGGTGTATCACTGTAATAGCTCCAAGTATCGGTGCTTCCATCTGTTCTTGAGGTGCTAGTATTAGTGCCATTTCTGTTAGTGGTTTTGGTTTCGCTTCCACTACCTTTATGTGTAACACTCCTGTCCACACTAACTAACGGTTGAATTTCTAACAATTCGCTCTGATAAAGTTGATTATAATAAGGCATTATGGTTTTCATCTTATCACTAAGAAACAACTTCCATCTTCCTACAGTTTCGCAGCATATCTCTCTTGTGTAGTAATGCCTTAAAATCTTCTTACAAAGTTCTGCTCGGTATTGCTCGTCAAAAATAGGAAAGTCGCTAAAAATTTTGTTCCAAGACTTATCCAGTACATCTTCAATGTCGTTAAACCCTGTCGATTCTGTTAAATTTGCATTTGTTTCGCATATAAATCTAACTTCTGTTGTATATTTACTCATTATCATTATCCTCCTTCCCGTCTTTATTTTGATTAAATACATCACGAAAGTGACAGCTTATTTGAGTACCAAACATTCTGTTAATCTCTTCGCATGCCTGTTGTCTTGCAAATTCTCGCGAATATCTGTTTGCCATTACACCACCTTGTAGTCTTTGCACTTCATCTTTTATCATTCTTTCTTTTTTCTGAATGCTGATATTAGTTACACCCAGGTATGTGAGAGCTTCATTCCATAGATTAACTTTTAATTCATATAACTTATCAGCTACAAAAGGAGCACCTGTTGTAAACACGCCAAACGAGCTTCCATCACCATCCATAAAATCATTATTACCAAAAATAACAGGTTGGTTTCCATCATATTGCATATAAGCATTTTTTAAAGTTAATATCTGTTGCTCGCTACCTTTAATTAAAATAGGTGTTCTTTGAGCTTTACAGTTAATGTCAATACTTGCATCAAGTTCAGCTAGTCTTTTAGCATATGTTGACATTTTATCTTTGCAGCACCAATGGGTCATATTATCCCATATAATAACACTATCATCCCGACTACAAGAACGCTGATATCCATTAGAAGCATAAGCCCGTCTATATAATGGTATGTTATAAACATCAAGTTGTCCACCTAGCACACCACGCAAGCATAGATTACCCATCACATCATCATTAAAATACAGCATAGCTTTATTTTCATACAACCCAACTTCAATAAATCTAGCGTCTACAGTACTAGGAAGTCCACTCCATTCAAACGAGCTTATGGCTATCTCTGTAAATAAATCTAAGTATTGGTCAAACGTATAAAGTTGATAAAATACACTGTCATCAAAATTTGTTCTCTGTTTACTTCGTCTTGCTTTTCTTGCTTTACTCATTTTACCCCCCTTTTCTAAACAGAATTATCAAGTGAATAATTTCCAACTTCACTAGGATTTTTCCAAAAGGTAATCCCACTATTAAAATAGCTTTCAATTAACGCTATATCATCACTAGGTGCTCCACCTATTATTGTACAATCAACAGTCTTTGTATAATTCCAATGTGGTCTGCTTGACACGTTAGGTACTTTTGTTGTATGACAAGCATACCCAAATACATCAAAATATTTATCTATAGCCTTGGCATAATCAGCGGTAATAGATTTTCGTTGAGCTTCAAAACATACTTGACCTTTGCCAAAAAGAGCATTGTTAGTAGCATAATTGCCCTTTACATCATTAGCAGATATACTTGCTGTATAAGCACTTGTTAGTATATTTTGCACACTACCTAAAGCAGAGTTACTTTCATTTCCTGTAAACACACCAACAGCAGTCTGAATAGCAGATGGGATAGCATTAACACTAATTGGTACAGCGTTTTGAGCTACCCATGCATTAAAGGCATCCACATTCCATGAACATAAAGGGAAACTATCAAGTGTTATAGTTTCTGTCATATCCATTCTATCAGTACCGCTAGTTTCTGTGGCTTTGTATCTGTCAAGCCTTAGCACTTCCTGTACAGGCATTGTCATATTTCCCACAATGTTATAGTAAGGTGTAAGATTTTCTGAAAATTCGTATCTTTGAATCAATGTCTGACCGCAGTTGTTTCTTACTTCATTGAAGTTGTATGGGTAAGTATATAGTTTCTTATTTCTTGGCTTATAACCATTTAATGTATCGTTAGCAGTAATAGCTGTGCCAGTAACATTAATAGGGTTTGTTTGACCAGTAAACGTTATATTTACTCCTTCGTCTGTCACTTCAACGGGTAGTATATCTGTAGGGCAAGTGTATAGTGCCAATATATTATCGGGTGTTTTTAAGTATTGATTCAAAAAATTAGTGAGGTTATTTCCGCCAGCTTCGGTGTTTGAAAAAGCCTTGATTTGATAACCACTGTAAACACCGTCGTACATGTATCCGCCTGTGGTAGCAAGTAGTACCATAGTGCAAGTACTCAACGAACCCAGTCCAATGACTTGTCCTTTACCGTTGTATACATACTCACCACATTCAACGTTTTCGGGTAAAATATGCTCACCTATATTATCAGTTAAACTGTGTTCTCTTTCAACAAAGCATTCTTTTCTTTTAATGTCAAACCAATAAGTTTGTAGTACATCAATTTCGAAACTTATTTCTGCTGTTATATTGTTGATATACTCAATTCCAGTTATGAAAGCATAAAACCAACGATTGCTAAATGCGGTATTTTGAAACATCATATAATTACAGTCATAAAGTTTATCAGCTGTAGATTGTACACGGCATTTACCTTTATTCACTCTGTTATAGGACACCTTGTTAAATTCTAAGCCACTTTTAACTTTACTAAGAAAATAGTTTGTTTGAGCTTCAATGCTTGAAAAATAAATAGTATGTTTTTGCTGTGTGGAAAGTGGTACACCAGTGCATATTTTAATAACGCTATTAGGTTCTATATACATTATTTCACTTCCTTTACTTTTTGTTTTAGTGGTGGGAAATTAACCCACCACTATTATACTTCGATTAAGCAATAAAATGTTATTGTGCCACTTATAATGTTCAGAGTGTTTAAATAAATTGCAGCAATTCCTTTTGCATGAACAGTATCAGCGGATATAAAGTGTTTGAATCACTCATAATCACACCTCACCTTTACTTTTTATTCAATTTATTCAATTTATCCAATGTAAGAGTATCTCCAACGTTAATAGCACTTGTTGTCGTAGTTGTTGCAGTATATTCTGTGCCGTCAATTTCTGCTACAATAGTAATTTCCTCTGCGACCGCACTCTTAGGAATTATCACAACTCCATATTTCTGTACAGCAATTCCCTTATTTGTAAGAGCCTCTGTCTGTACAAAATGGACGCTATTTGGGCTAAGGCTTGCGTTATCAGTATCAGCATTAAAAGCTAAAACAATAGCTTCATCTGAAATATCCTTATTAATGCAATTGCAAGTTAATGAAGATGGCAATGCTACATTCGCTGTCTTAGATACAAACACGATAGCATTAGCAAAAGGCGAGCTTGAAACTGTTTTCCAAACATGATAAAAATAATTCCAGTAAAGTCCACTAGCTACATACTGTTCAGTAAACTTATTATTGTTGTCATAAACTTGGAACCATTTTTCATCAATAAGTACACCTTTAACGTCATTTAACAGCGCAAGTTCTGCGCTTGTAATTTCTTCGATACCATCTGAATTTGCTCTGATAATATCAAAACGCTCATTATCAAAATCAGTCCAGTTATCAATCAAAAACAGTCTACCCATGAAGTCTGCTTTATCCATATTAAATGCACTTGCTAAAACATTAACGTCATACTGTGCATTAAATTTTGCGTCCATGAAAATAATCTGTCTGTCTTTAGGCGTATTAGTTTTAACATTTGCTTCGTTGTATTTATTAGACATAAAAGGTAAAATATTTGATGCACTTCTAAATGCTACAGCGGATGTGCTTAAATCAGTATCACTCTCAATAGCTATTGGCTTCATTTTACCATGTGAAATAGCCTTGATTAAAAGATATTTAAAGAGTAAGAACTCGTCATACTCTGCGGCTGTGTATACACTGTTTACAATCTTAGCAATTAAATCTGTGATACCATCAATACTTAGAAAAGCCTGTCTCAAATCTTCATCCTGTATTGTAACAGGATACATTACTCGCCAATTCATTGTATGGAAAGCACTTCTAACATCTGGTAATGTACGCTTAAATTCTCGTGCACTAGCTTTTTCGGGTGTATAATCTACAGCTTTAGCAATAGAAACAAAAATGTCCTCTACTGTTTCGCCAAACTCTAAGTATCCTTTTTTCAAAATACTATAAGGGTTATTAAATGTTGCACTCTGTACTCTAACTATAGCAATTCTGTTTACCAATGCATTAATAAACTGATTTGCAAAAGCAGGTGTGCCATAAATAATTTCTCCTACTTTAGGGATATCACTTGCTTTATCAACAGCTGGCACATTCTGCTGATAGTCATATGATGCATTCTGTCTGATAACATTTAAAATGTCAAGTGTTGTAGCATTTAAAGTGCTACTTGCAATTCTTTTAGCCATTATATTTCCTCCTCTTCAAATAAATCCTCGAAGGTTTTATATTCCTTCTCTTCATCGTCTTTCTCGTCTGTGGGGTCTTCAATGCCATCGTCATTTTTTTCAAAAAACCTTGAAATATATTTGTCCCTCCACATTTTGTCATTCTCTTCAAATTTCTGCCTCCACTCGGTAGCGTCAGACAAATCAAATGAGTCAGAAATATCCTCAATAATTGCGAGTGTTTCATCATCAGTCCTATCACCGACATATGTTCTTACTTTTTCGAGTAATTCATCTTTTGATAATTTTGCCATTATAATTCTCCTTCCTTAAAAACGTCTGTGCATCATCATATAAATAGGTAAGTGCCTTTTTGTTAATGGTATAGGTGTGGGCGGTGTGGGCGGTGTGGGCGGTAAAGGTGTACCGCTAAGATACTCGAACCAATTCTTCCCGTTTTGTATTCTTTCGTCAAGTGCTACAACACCAGCGCGCTCACGTTCAAAGCAGTAAGCTTTAACTGCTTCTTCAACATCCGTTAGTTGAGAAAATTCTAAACCACTATAAGGATAACTTTTAGTTGGTATCCACTGACCGCCATATCCTTCAAGTACTTCGGCATTAATAAGCTGACACTGCAATTTGCCGTCTTTCCAATCCTTACCTTGAGCATTTGCGTAGTCAGTGAGGTTTGAGGATGGAGTCCACTGAATAAGACCCCATCCACTAGATACACTTACTCTTTCTTTTAGCCCAGGGTTTAAGGTACTTTCTCTCTGAACATTTCCAAGCATACCACATATACTTTCAAGTGTGTATTTTCCAGCAAAATAAGCGTTAAACTCTACAGCATTATTTTCCATCTGCGCCTTTGTCAGATACTTTCTAGTACCCTCAATAACTACCCATGCCATTAAATTACCTCAGTAAGAAGCGCTTTCCATGTATTGTTGCCACACTTACCATCCTGTGCAAGATTGTGGTCTTTCTGAAAATTAATACATGCAGATACACAGCCTTTACCGTAGAGGGTATCAATTGAACCTGTATAATACCCTAACTTTGACATTAGTATCTCGAATACAGTAACATCGTTATTTTTACTACCTTTTTTCAATAAAGACATAGTTGTTAATTTCTCCTTTTTTAAATCAACAATTCTTTTAACAAGCACTAAGTCGTTTCGGCGAGAAATATTAGAAATTGAAACACCCTTACCCTTGTTTGTTTTTGTGTTTTTACTATTTCCTATCGATTCAATCATTTGTGTACTGTTAATAGCAATTGCTATGTGAGTAATTCTATTGGTTGATTTACCGAAATAAAGTAAATCAGCACTTTGAATATTTGTTACTGTTTTGCCTAACACTGAGTAGCCTTGTGCTGTAGTTCTTGGTACTTTCATGCCACACTTATTAAGTACAGAATATACAAAACCACTACAGTCATATCCACCCTCAGACTCAGACTCTCCACCCCATACATAGGGCTTTCCGAGATACGTTCTCGCCGTTGTTACAATATCACTACTTGTCATTGACATTCACCTCACTATCAAGCTTATCACAAAGTTTTTGAAGCACGACTGTATTATTGTTGAGTGCTTCTGCAAACTTGTCTGTCTCTTCCTTATGTGCGTCATTAATTTTGTTAATGTAATAACACATAATTAAACACATTCCTATGGGAAATCCAAGCGTGGAAATTAATGTTGCTAAGTCATTAATCATAATAGTGACCCCCTTTCTTTTTTCTTATTATAACATTTTATCCACAAATTATCAACATTAATTTGACAAATTGTGGATAAGTTGATATAATAAACTAAAGGAAGTGGATAATTGAAAGAAATAAAATACTATGATGGCACCAAGCTATTAAGCATGAAAGATATTAATGGGAATGTGCCAGAAATTTATATATCAACATCAAATAGAAGTGCAGGAAAAACAACATATTTTAACAGGTATCTAATTAATCGCTTTTTAAAATATAACGAGAAATTTTGTCTACTGTACAGATTTCAAGACGAGTTGAAGGACTCTGCCGACAAATTCTTTAAGGATATACACAACCTTTTTTTCCCTGCTTATACAATGAAAGCTGTACAAATTGGTAATAGTAAAATGTACGAGTTATTTTTATGCAGTGCATACGATGAAGAGGATGAGGGAAAATCCTGTGGTTATGCTGTAGCACTCAACTGTGCGGATAAAGTGAAAAAGTATTCGCACTATCTGAGCGATGTATCAAGAATACTTTTTGATGAATTTCAGTCTGAAACTAATCATTACTGCGCTGATGAAGTCACCAAATTTATTAGTATACACACGTCAATAGCAAGGGGAAACAACAATCAGGTTAGATATGTTCCTGTAATAATGATTTCTAACGCTGTAACACTGTTAAACCCATATTATGCAGCATTAGATATTACTGACAGACTGACATCGGATGTCAAATTTCTACGTGGTGATGGGCTTGTTCTTGAACAGGGATATAATGAAAGTGCCTCTAAGTTACAAGAAAACTCGCTTTTTAATAGAGCGTTCAACAAGTCCAATTATGTAGCTTATGCGTCACAAAATGTTTATCTGAATGACAACCACGCTTTCATCGAAAAAATGAGGGGGCAAAGTAGATATTTATGCACACTTAAATATAATGGTGAAGAGTACGCCGTTAAAATGTTTGAAGAAGAAAGCATAGTATATTGTGACAAGAAGGTTGACCCTGATTTTAAACAAAGAATTTCAGTCACTACAGATGACCATAATATTAATTTTGTTATGCTTAAAAATAATGGATGGTTAATTGACTATATGAGGTACTTCTTTGATAGAGGGTGTTTTAGATTTTATTCACTTGACTGTAAAGAATGTATACTTAAAGCTCTAGCATATTATTAATGGTATCTGCGTTAGTTATTTTTGTAACATTGGTTTGAAAGGCTCTTTGAAATATAAGACAAACCTTTGTAGTTGGGTGTATGCCTACCCATGCATTAAGAATTAACGTTATAGATATATTAAAAAAGAGACAGAATTTATTCTGTCTCTTTTGTTATATTTCACGTGAAACATTATCGCATTTTATAAGTTGTCTCCTGCAATACTATTCCTCCCCTTATTCTCACTGGGCGGAGTTTTCCATATACTTCCAACCCCTCTTTAAAATCAGCAAGCGTTCTCTTTGTTTTCAAAAATTGCCGCTGAATTGTGGGGTATTTCTCTAGTTCATCATCCGTCACCCCCTTCATTGATTTAAGAAATAAATTCTTACACCTATCAGGCATACCTGCACATTTTACATTATAGTATGGCTCATTAATTGGTTCTTCATCCTCATGCGTAACATGCTCAATATAAGTTTTCTGACGAACAAAAATAGCCTCATCCCAAAAGCTCTCAAGCTTCCAACAACAAAAATTAGAAGGGTGTATTTTTATTCCTTTAATATTTTTCTTTGTAGTGCAACAATGTATGCTATCCGTGTCAGCGTATACAAAATATTTGTAGTTTTGCTGTGCGGCTCGAATAGTAAAATTTCTAGCATAACTTGTTATAACTGAACCTATCGGAATATACATAACTTTCTTTTCGTGTTCTTCAAATGTCGTAAAACCTAGTGAACCATCGTCCTTCTCTCTTGCCACTTTAAAAGAGGATATATCCGAACTGCTAAGTTTTCCGTATAAGTTATTTAAAAAGAGTTTTGCTAGTGTTCGCCTTGCCCCTGTACTATTTTCCTTGATTTCCCTATACTTATTAATATACTCGTCAAAAATTCCTGTTATAGTTCTAAAATAACATCCATCCAATAACTCAAAATCTACAAGATTGTAATGCTCTTGTAACAGTTCAAAATCGGTTTGAGTAAGTACCATTTCAACAATAGCTTTTTTAATATTTCCGTCAAAATCTTTGTACCATGTGCATTCATTTCCTGTATCTTTATCAACTATATCAGATGTTTCAAGCATTTCAGTAGACTTATAGAAAAAGCTGCCTTTAATCTGTATAAATGGTAATTTATCTTCTTTCAAGTAAAAACGTGTGCGAATACGAACAAAATAATAATATCGGTCTGTAAGACATTTTGGCGGAATTTTACCTTTGAAAAAAACTGGTTGACCATATGGGTAATAATTTCCACTTTCTGAATGCATCATAGATGGGTACAAGCTATTAACATCTGCTGTGATACCCTCTCTGTAAATTCTGTTTTCACATCCTTTCTTTAGATAACACCAACCTCCCCTATATGAGTGTCTTATATACTCGTCAGCGTTTGAGTATTTATATTCAAGTGGGTTTAATTTAAACTGTGTTAAATCAGGGAAAAATGCTTGATAGTCTTGTTTGTCAACTGTAGCTTTAAATTCAGAGAGACAACATGAGCCGATAGTAAGTTTTAAGTGCCCATCTGCCTGCATGATTTCCAACGCTTCTTTAACTACTAGAACATCATTAGCAATATAACGTTTTTCGTCATCTGTAATTGAGCAACCTGCATATCTAAGCCCCTTATATACCATATTTAATTTACGGTGCTTTGTTTGAAAACTTTTTCCAATTTGTTCAACTGAAAACGGCAAGAGCTTCAAACTATCTCTAATCTCAATCAATGCATATGGTGTCTTGATAAGTATACTGTACCACTGCCCCGTGTCTGAAATTGAATATACAAAGGATTTTGGCGTTAAATCTTTTTCTTTTAAAAAGTGTACATCACTATCATTATTCGGGTTTACATAAAGTTTTTGTTCATATTTCAAATCTGCTAGTAAGAACGATAGCCAAAACGAACCATCAAACTTTAAGTTATGGTAATATATACAAATATTCTGCTTTAAGTTATAAAGATAATTATAAGTCTCTCTAATAGAATGGTGAATTTTAACATCCTCTGTGCCTAGCTCAACAACTGCTGAAGCCCACACCTCCGTGAATGTCTGTCCTTCATATACCGTGGTTTCAAAATCACCAACCATATATTTCATTTGCTTTTTCATATTTCTTCCCAGGTTTCATCACTGGCTAATGCTTTATCAATTTCTGCTTGTTCTGCATCGCTTGGTAAATTGCCACTTATTAACATATATAAATGCTGTACGGCTGTCCTTGATACAGCACTAGTTGGATGATATTTAATTATAACTTCACAAGTTGATAAAAAATCCTCGCTTGCCTGTGCTATGGAATACAGAACAATGTCTGCGCCATACTGTTCAATTTGTGAGTTTAAAATATTGTTTAACAAGTCTGCTGACTGTGATTGTTGAACACCCACGCTTGCTATCATGGACTGTACTTTATCCCATACTAATTTTGATGCATGAAACATCTGCTGCCATTCCTTGTTAGACTTAATTCGATTATAGTCCGCTTGGTCTTTTTTTCTTCTCCTAGTCTCCCATGCTTTCCTTGAAGCTTCTTCTCTTATTTCTCTTTTTCTCTGTTCAACTGTTATTGGTTGCCCTGTTACTGCACTGATGGCATAAGCCTTGTTATAAAGCTGTGCAGGTCTAATCTTTGACAGCCTTCTTATTGAGCCACTCGTAATAGTTTTTGGTCTTGGTGGTATAAGGTTGGGTTCAAACACATAACCTCTTTTTTCAGCGTTTCTAATAAATCGTTTAATTCGGTTTCGCTCCTTATTATATTCCTTTAAGAGCTGTGACTTCTTAGTTGTCTTACCCATACACTTTATCCCTCCTATGTCTATAAGTAAAGGGGGGTAAAACCCCCCCTTTTTTATTAATAAATACTCTAAATAATTAAAGTACCATTAATTGGTAAAATTTTCTACCGCTATTGGATGTATTCTCGCATACCTCTATAACGGCATGTCCATCATCTGATATTATATCCTCAAGCATATCTAACGTTTCATTAACAGTCTTAGAAATGCTTGTAAAAACTGCTCCGTCTTTATCAACAAGCACTGATACTGTTACAGGATTTCCGTCCTTGTCAGTATCAGCATATTCGCCTACATTGACAACATCAATCTGTAATCCCTTCTCAATTTTCTGTGATGATGCCTTTGCATTAAATAATTCTTTCTTTGATAACATGATATTAACCTCCTTTTTTACTGTGCTGTGTCTGCTTTGTCTACTTTGTCTGTTTTTACTTCCTCTGCTTCTTCAATGTACTTGCTTAATGGCATAGTGTATGTTTTTGTAACTAACGTCTTGTCTGTGATTGCTGAGATTTTAAAAGTATCTGTCTCATACATCTTACGTATGTAATTAAACAGTTTTGCTTCATCCTTTGGGGCTTCACTCTCGTAGATTGGATAAGTCTTAGTCATAGGCTCGGACGAAACTGTGTCTATGCCTAATACTGTGATGTTTAGTGTGCTGATTGTTCTTGTTATGCTTGGTTTTCTCATTTTAATATCCTCCTTCTATTTAATTACATATTTAATATCCTCCTTCTTTTTTGTAATGAGTTTGCTTTGTAACTTGTTGTAACATGCACCATTGGTGCAAGGACTAGTGGGTGGGATTGCACCACCCCTCAGCTTGGTTACTGCTAGTTAGATTAATTAAGATTTACTAAGAAATATTCTTCATTAATACGCCTATCATGTCCTATAGTCACATCGTGTACTATTTCATGCATTAACTCGCGTGGTATAGTCTCCGATGAACCTACATATACAATACTCTGTGTGGCATTATCATAAACCGCAATTGTTTCGTGTTTTAGAACTAAATATAAATTATAAAGTACCATATTATCCTACTATATTCTCTTGTGCTTTGTTGAGTTGTAACTTCCTTACAAGTATTATATTACACTATATGATACGAAATGACAAGTACTTTTTTCAAAAAAACTATTAAATTTCTATGTAAAGAATATCTTCTTTCATTTGATAAGCTTTAACAGGCTTATTGATATAGCCTATCAATTCACTAGCTGTCAAGCGCTTTCCGTCTCTATATGCTTTTATTTCGTAGCAGGGTAGTATGTTCATTAATAGTAATACATCACATACCCTTGGCACTTCACTGTCAATATATTGACTAATCATTATCGTACACATAACAAATGTCACTATAACTAATACTTCATATATATGTTCATTTATTAAGCCTCCGTTGTAATAAAAAATTCGTTTCTTATAATATCTATTTCCTTAACAGTTCTTTCAAGTAAATCAGATGTAATAAAGACAGCTTTATCCATAAATAACCAATGCCTACTCTCAGATATGATATTCAAAAAGGCATTATCATCAATAACGCTAATTAAATCTTTAAGTTTCATTTAACTTATCCCTCCATTCTTTTACTTCATCTATTATAATATCTGCTAATGTTGTAGCTGTGAGGTTAGACTCAAGTAATCCAAAAGGTGCTTTAAATATGTGGTTATAGCCGTCAGCGCATATATAAAAGATTGTTGATGATATTGAGGGTTCAATAAACGTGTAAACACTACAATTAATAAACTCTGGCGATGATTGTATTAGTATTTTTACTACTTCTAAATATTGTGCGTGCAAGTATTTTTTACCCTCCTTTCTATTTAATAAAAATATAAGTGCAACTATTTGAATCCCCGCACGGAAACGAACACACTTTATCTATATTCTCATTATAATATTTTTTAGGTATTGAATATGCATAGCCACACCATACCACATTTGCATCAGCCATACAAATTCTCACCTGTTCAACATTCAATAATATAGATAATAATGTCTTAATCTTCATTTACTCACTCCTTTCCTTGTTTCTATATACATTATATCACCTTAAAAATAAAATTGGTGTATAATCTTTTAATATAATGTGAACATTTTGTGAATATTATAATCCTGTTCTTACTAACTGTACTAAATAAAG
>OFMI01001496.1_pt1 | contig 14518 bp, 11 predicted proteins | sample 1541741 | NCBI WGS metagenome assembly OFMI01 (sample SAMN04209219, study PRJEB22552) | human gut metagenome | biome: gut; material: feces | host: Homo sapiens | place: USA: Oklahoma | reverse complement strand
AGTGCCGCAGAACATCAGAATATTGTGATTCCTTAAAAGAAAAAGGATTAACAGACAAATTCCGTGAAAAAACAGGACTGGTCATTGATGCATACTTCTCAGGAACAAAGGTAAAATGGATTCTGGATAATGTGCCGGGAGCAAGAGAAAGGGCAGAAAGAGGAGAATTGTTATTCGGTACAGTTGAAACATGGCTGATCTGGAAACTGACCAAGGGTGCAGCACATGTGACAGATTATTCGAATGCTTCTCGTACAATGTTATTTAACATCAATACACTGGAGTGGGATGATGAGATCCTTAAAGAACTGGATATTCCGAAATGTATGTTACCGGAACCAAAACCATCCAGCTGCATCTACGGAGAGGCTGATCCGTCTTATCTTGGAGGACCGATCCCAATTGCAGGAGCAGCAGGAGACCAGCAGTCAGCATTATTCGGCCAGACATGTTTTAACGCAGGAGAAGCAAAGAATACATACGGAACAGGATGTTTCCTTCTGATGAATACAGGAGAAAAACCGGTATTTTCTAAAAATGGCCTGGTTACAACCATTGCATGGGGATTAGATGGCAAAGTTAATTATGCACTGGAAGGTTCCATTTTCGTAGCAGGAGCTGCAATCCAGTGGTTAAGAGATGAACTTCGCATTATTGATTCTGCACCGGATTCTGAATATATGGCAAAGAAAGTAAAAGATACCAATGGATGTTATGTGGTACCTGCATTTACAGGACTTGGAGCACCACACTGGGATCAGTACGCAAGAGGAACTATCGTAGGAATCACACGTGGAGTAAACAAATACCACATTATCCGAGCAACGCTGGAATCACTGGCATATCAGGTAAATGATGTTCTGGTAGCAATGAAAGCGGATTCCGGAATTGATCTTGCAGCACTTAAGGTTGACGGCGGCGCAAGTGCTAATGATTTCCTGATGCAGACACAGGCAAATATCATCAACGCTCCGGTAAACCGTCCGCAGTGCGTAGAGACAACTGCAATGGGAGCTGCTTACCTTGCAGGTCTTGCAGTCGGATACTGGGAAAGCAAAGAAGATGTCATTAAGAACTGGGCAATCGACAAGACATTCGAGCCTAAGATCGATGAAGAGCAGAGAAGTAAGATGATCAAAGGCTGGAATAAAGCTGTAAAATACGCTTACGGATGGGCAAAAGAAGATTAAAAACTGAATAAAGATAGATAGAAAAAAGGGGGAAATTTCTATGTTACCTTATATAGCTGAATTCTTGGGAACGATGATACTGATTATTCTTGGAGACGGAGTGGTTGCGAATGTGAACCTGAATAAATCCGGAATGAAGGGCGGAGGAACGGTTCAAATCACCATTGCCTGGGGTCTTGCGGTTATGTTGCCGGCATGTATATTTGGAGCTGCATCCGGAGCATCCTTTAACCCGGCGCTGACCTTGGCACTGGCGGTCGATGGAAGCTTTGCATGGTCTATGGTTCCTGGATATATTGTGGCACAATTCGCAGGTGCGTTCGTGGGTGCAGCAGTTGTATATCTTCTGTTCAAAGGACAGTTTGACGCAACAGAAGATCAGGCAACAAAACTTGGGGTATTCTGTACCGCACCATCCATTCCGAATCTTGGCCTGAATATTTTCAGTGAGGCAGTCGGAACATTTATACTTGTATTTGCAATCAAAGGAATGGCAAATGTGCCGGAACTTACAGACGGACTTGGCAAATTTATCGTATTCGGAATCATCGTTTCTATTGGTATGTCACTCGGTGGTCTGACAGGATATGCGATCAACCCGGCAAGAGATCTTGGACCACGTCTGGCTCATGCAGTACTTCCAATCAAAGGAAAAGGAAGTTCAAACTGGGGATACGGTGTCGTAACTTTAGTAGGACCGGTAATTGGAGCTGTCGTTGCGGTATTGCTTTATGGTGCCATTCCGTGGTAGAATAATAAAAAAATAGAATAAGAGGCGTGAGAGAAGAGAGCCTGGCAGGATAACCGCATATTCGTGATGCGTTTACTTGTCAGGCTCTTTTTTCAAAAGCCTACGGGTATCAGAAGTGATGCCTGGGATATGGAAGACATATAGAAGGAGAGATGGAACATGTATGATGTGATGATAATCGGAAGTGGAGTATCCGGTTCAGCGGCTGCAAGAGAATTGTCCCGCTATAAAGCAAAAATCTGTGTATTGGAAAAAGAAGAAGATGTCTGCTGTGGAACGTCAAAAGCCAATAGTGGAATTGTGCACGCAGGATATGATGCAAAAGAGGGTTCACTGATGGCTAAGTTAAACGTCCGCGGTAATGCAATGATGGAACAGTTATCTAAAGATCTTGACTTTCCATTCAAAAGAATCGGTTCACTTGTGATCTGTCTGCGTGAAGAGGATATGGACAAATTACAGGCATTATACGACAGAGGTGTGGCAAATGGTGTATCGGGACTTCAGATTCTTAATAGAGAAGAAGTACTTGAGATGGAGCCGAACATTGCAGACAATGTATATGCGGCACTCTATGCGCCGACAGCCGGAATTGTATGTCCATTCGGATTAAATATTGCGATGGCAGAAAATGCCTGTGAAAATGGTGTAGAATTTAAGTTTGATACAGAAGTAAAAGAACTGAAAAAGACGGAAGATATCTGGGAAGTCCACACGAATCAGGGCGTTTTCAAGACAAAATATGTGGTGAATGCAGCTGGTGTGTATGCGGATAAATTCCACAATATGGTCAGTGAAAAGAAAATTCACATAACACCGAGAAGAGGAGACTACTGTCTGCTGGATAAAACTGCAGGCGGACATGTAAAGAGAACAATCTTTGCACTTCCGAACGAATTCGGAAAGGGAATTCTTGTATCGCCGACAGCACATGGCAATCTGCTCCTTGGACCGACAGCAATCGATATTGAAGAAAAAGAAGGAACCAATACAACAAGAGAGGGACTTGATCAGGTACTTACAAAAGCAGGGCAGAATGTAAAAAATATTCCGATGCGTCAGGTCATTACATCATTTGCCGGACTTCGCGCACATGAAGACGGACATGAATTTATCATAGAAGAATTAGAAGATGCGAAGGGATTCATTGACTGTGCAGGTATTGAATCTCCAGGACTTACCAGCAGTCCGGCAATCGGAGAGATGGTTGCGGGAATTTTGAAAGAAAAGCTTCATCTGGAAGAAAAAGAAAATTTCATTGCTACAAGAAAAGGAATCCTGGATCCAAACACTCTGAGTAAAGAAGAAAGAGTGAAATTAATCAAAGAGAAACCGGCATACGGTAATATTATCTGTCGTTGTGAGATGATTACGGAAGGTGAAATTATCGATGCGATCCATAGACCACTCGGAGCAAAGTCGTTAGACGGTGTAAAACGCAGAACAAGAGCAGGTATGGGACGGTGCCAGGCCGGTTTCTGTTCCCCTAGAACGATGGAAATCCTTGCAAGAGAACTGGAAATCCAAATGTCAGAGATCACAAAGTCTGGCGGGAAATCAAGGATCATTGTAGGAGTGAATAAGGAGGACATCTGATTATGAAAACATACGATATAGTAATCATTGGCGGCGGTCCGGCCGGACTTGCGGCAGCCGTATCAGCAAGAGAAAATGGAATCCAGGATATCCTGATCCTGGAAAGAGATAAAGAACTTGGGGGAATCCTGAATCAGTGTATTCATAATGGTTTCGGCCTTCATACATTTAAAGAAGAACTTACCGGACCGGAATATGCCGGAAGATTCATCAAACAGGTGAAGGATCTTGGCATTGAATATAAATTACATACGATGGTAATGGACATCGGTTCGGATAAAATCGTAACCGCAATGAATCGTGAAGAAGGATTATTTGAAATACAGGCAGGGGCAGTGATCCTGGCCATGGGATGCCGTGAGCGTTCCAGAGGAGCACTGAATATTCCGGGTTACCGTCCGGCGGGAATCTATTCTGCAGGAACAGCACAGCGTCTGGTCAATATGGAAGGATATATGCCGGGAAGAGAAGTCGTGATCTTAGGCTCCGGTGACATTGGACTGATCATGGCAAGACGTATGACACTGGAAGGTGCGAAGGTTAAAGTTGTGGCAGAACTGATGCCGTATTCCGGTGGATTAAAACGTAATATCGTGCAGTGCCTGGACGATTATGATATTCCATTGAAATTGAGCCACACGGTTGTGGATATCAAAGGGAAAGAAAGAGTTGAAGGGATCACGCTGGCAGAAGTAGACAGCAAAGGAAAACCGATCCCGGGAACAGAGGAAGAATACACCTGTGATACATTATTACTTTCCTGTGGGCTGATCCCGGAAAATGAGATTTCCAGAGGTATGGGCGTAGATATGAATCCGGTAACTTCAGGACCGAAGGTCAATGAAAGTCTCGAGACGAATATCGAAGGCGTATTCGCCTGTGGAAATGTACTGCATGTACATGATCTGGTGGATTTTGTATCAGAGGAAGCAAAGACTGCGGGACGAAATGCAGCAGAATATGTGAAGAACTTACAGTCAGACACAGACGGTGGGGAAAAGAGCAGTAAGGAAGATGCAGCAGATATTACACTGAATCCGGTAGAAGGCGTACGCTATACAGTTCCAAGTACGATTAATCCGGTTCATATGGATGAAAACCTTACTGTGCGCTTCCGCGTAGGCGGTGTATATAAGAACTGCTATGTAAGCGCATATTTTGACGATGAACGGGTGATACATAAAAAACGTCCGGTTGTTGCGCCGGGAGAGATGGAACAGATTAAGCTTACAAAAGAACAGCTTATGAAGTATCCGGATCTGAAGACGATTACAGTAAAGATAGAGGAGGCGTAGAGGATGGAAACAGTAACAACAAGAGAACTGACATGTATCGGCTGTCCGATGGGCTGCCCTCTGACCGTGACAATGGAAGCCGGTGAAGTGATCAGTGTAACAGGAAATACCTGTAAACGTGGAGACATCTATGCAAGAAAAGAAGTAACCAATCCGACCAGAATTGTGACTTCGACGGTAAGAGTAACCGGAGGAGATGCAGATATGGTATCGGTGAAGACAAAAGAAGATATTCCGAAAGGGAAAATCTTTGAGTGCGTAAAAGCATTGAAGACAGTAGAAGTACCGGCACCGGTGCATATCGGAGATGTATTACTGGAAGATGTCGCAGGTACGGGTGTGGATATTGTTGCAACGAAGAATGTTGGAACAAAGAGTTAGTTATTAAAAGAGTTAGTTATTGGAAAGCTGGCGCAGAGACATTGCCAGTAGAAAGTTTTATGGTTATAATTCTATCTGTGAGAAAAATGAAATGGATCAGATATATAAAGGAACCGAGGAAGATAGAATGGAACCATACTACTATAGTAAAATGAACAAAGTACAGCAGGCAGCCTATCATGCCATCAGGCAGGGCTTGCTTGAAATCTCAGATTCAATACAGATACCGGGAATGGAGGCGGAGGAACTCTATAACGTGTTCTTCCGCCTGCGCCTGGATCATCCGGAAATCTTCTGGGCAACTGGATATAAGTACAAATATTATTCAGATTCGCCTAATTTCATATTCATCCCGGAATATTTATTTGATAAAAACAAAATAAAAGAACACCAGAAAGCACTGAAATCCAGAGTAGAAAAGCTCATAAGACCGGTGAAAGACAAATCCGAATGGGAAAAGGAAAAGTATGTACATGATTTTATCTGTGAAAATGTGCATTACGATAAATTAAAAAAGCCATATTCCCATGAGATCATCGGACCGCTTGGACAGGGTGTCGGAGTCTGTGAGGGAATTGCAAAATCTGTGAAAGTACTGTGCGATGCGCTCGGAATCTGGTGTATGATCGCAGTGTGCGGGAATAATCCGGAGAAAGGAATCAAATACCGTCATACCTGGAATATCGTAAAAATCGGCGGAAAATATTATCATCTGGATGCGACGTTTGACAATACTCTTGGAAACGGGGAGAAGATGAGTGACAGGCAGGCTTCAAAAGAGATCCGGTACGACTATTTCAACCTGAATGATAAAAGCATATTCAGAGACCATGAGCCGCTTATTGCTCCGGCACCAGAGTGTGAAGATGGCGAGCATTTTTATTATAAAGAAAAGAAACTGTCATTTACAAAGAAAGAGGATGTATATAAAAGAGCACTGCAGACAGCGAAAAAGGGAAGAGTGTTTACATTCCACTGGCGCGGCGGTTATCTGACGAAAGCTGTTCTGGATGAACTTCTGGATCTGATCCAGAAAGCAGGAAAAGAGAAACAGAAGAATGCAAGAATCAGTCTGAACTGGCCGCAGGCGGTGATTCGTTTTGATTATGTAGAGGATCATGGTGAGGCAGAACCGGAAGTTGTGGTTGAAGAGGCGAATGAAGGAGAGAAAGAATAGTATTTGATATTAAAAATGGGCATCCACACCGGATGCCCGAAAGGAAAAAAGTTATGAAAAAGAAAAATGATATATATAAACTCGGTTGTTGTTTTTAGTGAATAACCGAAGGATTTTTTAGGCGAAGTCAGATCAGATAAAAGATGATTCATATTTCTGATACCTGAGTGACTTCTTTGTTGTTGATGATTATATCATACATGGTAAATGTTTCTAATTTGTGTTATAGGCCTAAAGAAAATATGAAAAATCTTAAGATAATCTGTAGGAAATCTAAAAATGGAGAAAGACGATGAAGAAAACCAGAAAATACATTTCTGTCTGCCTGTGTGTGGTAATGTTTGCCAGCATGTGTCTGTGTGTAGGCTGTCAGAAAAAGGCGGAAACAATAGAAAAAAAGAAAAAACAGATAGAACTGTGGCACTACTGGGATATTCCGGGTAACCAGCAGCATCTGGAAAAACTGGTAGATCAATTTAATCAGTCACAGGATGAAATAGAGGTTAAAGTGTCTTATATACCGGATGAAGACTTTAAGAAACAGCTGGCACTGTCCATGGCGGAAGAAAAGATGCCGGATATTGCACTGGTAGATTCCTCTGATTTTCAATTCCTTCATCAGATGAAACCATTTGCAGATCTGACGGATGAGATCCCGGAATTACGGGAGTATTCGGAAAAAGCGCTGGCACCATGTTCCGTGAATGGCAGAATCTATGGTCAGCCGTTTGGAGTGAACTGTACGGCAATGTTCTATAATAAGAAGATTCTGGAGAAAGCAGGATGCAAGGTTCCGGAGAATTGGGAAGAATTTAAAGAGGTTGCGGAGAAGGTCAGTGATAAAACGATAAAAGGTTTCGCGATCACGGCACTGCAGACAGAGGAAAGTATGTATGAGTTTCTTCCGATTCTGTGGTCTATGGGTGGAGATATCCATAGCATCAATACAGCAACCGGGCAGCAGGCATTTTTATTCTTAAAAGAGATGGAGCAGGAAGGAAGCTTAAGTCTGCAGAGTATTTCCCTTACGATGGGAGATCTGACGAATCAGTTTATAAAGGGAAAGATCGCAATGATGTTCAATTCCTCTATGGCAATCGACAGTATCCGTGAAGGCAATCCGGATCTTGAATTTGGTGTTGCGGCGATTCCATGCGGGAATCCACAGGTTACGGTGGCCGGAGGAGAGATTCTGGCGGTGGCAGATAATGAAAATAAGGAATATGCGATTCAGTTTTTGAAATTTCTTGCGGACAAAAAGCGGATGAAAGAGTACATAGATGAGTTCGGATTTCTTGCACCAAGGCAGGAGATTATGCAGCAACAGTTTGAAAATGATAAGGAAAAAGGGACATTTATAGATCTGTATCAGAATGCCAGGACAAGAGAGATCAGCAGAAACTGGCCGCAGATCTCACTGACACTTTCGGATACCTTAAGAGAAATCCTGGTAAATGAAAACGATTCACAGACTATACTGGACAAAAGTGCAGAAAAGATAGAGAGTATTGGAGCAGGAAACAGATGAAAAAGAGAAAGAAAAATCTCCGGCAGATATTAATACCGGCATTTATCATTACGGCATGTATTCCGCTTGCTATTTTTGCACTGATATCGCAGGAGAGATTAAAGACAAGTACATTAGAGAATATGAACAATCAGGCAGAGGCTGACCTGCAGAAAGCAAATCAGAGCCTGAATATGACGCTGGATAAATACGAAACGTTACTTTATGCTATTACAACAGATGAAGAATTTCTGAGCCTTGTAGTAAATGCAAATGATTCGGAAGAAATTCCGGAAGCGGATGCATATAATATGAGAAGAGATTTTGCCCATATCTGTAATAGAAATGAAGGAGTTGACGGAATCCAGCTTGTGCTTTCAGACAAGAGGCGGATATTTTACGACCGACTGTCGTCATCTTCGGTGAATAGTACATGGATGGAAAAGATAAAAATTCCGGATGAGACAAAGCTGCTGTCCTATGATGTTGATAAAGATACGGACAATCCTGAGCGTATGTTTCATATCGGGAGAAAGGTGGTTAATTACTGGGATATCAGTGAGGATCTAGGATATGTAATCCTGTCTGTCAATCTGGATGAACTGGAATCGGTATTAAGCGCAGGAAAAGGGTCCAGAGTATATCTTGTGAAAGACGGAGTGATCGTAGGGGCAGAAGATACAAAGATGCTTGGCCGGCAAGAGAAGGCTTTGGATAGTGCAAAGGTTAATCAGAAGGCAATCAAAAATGCCAGAAGCGTCTGGTCGATCCTCTTATGTCAGTCGATCCGTGAATATCAGAAAGCAATTGAAGAACAGGTGATATTCTGGATCATGGTAGCGCTTGCTGTTCTGCTGATCTTTGTCCTTCTGATCTATCGTGTTACCAAACCGGTCATGATATCGGTAAATGACATTGTGGATGCAATGAAAAATCTCGAAAAAGATAATTTCCGGGAAAAGCTTGAAGTCAAAGAAAAAGACAGTACAGAGATTCAGGAAATATCTGAAGGATTTAATGAAATGTCGGAACGTATCCACAATTTGATCGGACAGGTAAAAGAATCGGCAATGGAGCAGAAGAATGCAGAAATCTCTGCATTAGAGGCTCAGATCGATCCACATTTCCTTTATAATATTCTGGATACGATCAACTGGAAAGCAATTGAGAATGAACAATATGAGATCAGCGAGATGTTGGTGGCACTTGCGGACATCCTGCGCTATGCGATCAATGATGCCGGTGAATTTACCACAATTGATGCGGAAAAAGGATGGCTGGAAAAATACATCCTTCTCCAGCAGGAAAAACTGGGAGAAGAGATTGAACTGGAATTTAAAATTCAAGATTCGTACGGGAAATGCAAGATTCACAAGATGCTGCTGCAGCCATTTGTGGAAAATGCGATCAAATATAGTTTCCGTGGTTATGAAGGAGCACATCGTCTGACGATCGAGGTATCCAAAGCGGAAGAACAGATGCATATTATTATCGCAAACAACGGCCGGCATATAGAAGAAGATCAGTTGAAAGACCTGAATATGGGAAAAGAGATCAAGAATCATTTTGGAATCTCGAATGTAAGAAAACGTCTGAAACTTTATTACGGAGAAGATGCAGTGATTTATTTTGAAAATGTATCTCCAAGTGGAGTGAAAGTACATTTGTTTGTGCCATTGCAGGAGGAACAAAAAGATGAAGATAGCAGTTATTGAAGATGAAAAACCGATCAGAGAAGGACTTGTACATATTTTAAATAAGATAAGTCCGGAATATCAGGTCGTAGGCAGTGCGGAGAATGGAGCAGAAGGACTGATACTTCTGGAAGAGGAAATGCCGGATCTGATCATGCTGGATATCCAGATGCCGGATATGGATGGACTGCAGATGCTGAAAGAAGCACGGGCAAGAGGAATCTATACAAAAGTGATTATTCTTACAGCCTACTCGGATTTCAGCTATGCGAAAAAAGCAATCGAACTGGGAATTGAAAATTATCTGCTAAAACCGGTGAATCTGACAGAACTAAAGAAAACGCTGGAAAAAATTAAAGAAGAGTTATTTGTAGAACAGAGGGGAAAGAATTCTCTTTCATTGGAAAAGATTCTGAAGGATATCCTGGATGGTGAATATGAGAAGAATGAAAGGCTGGACGCTGTGCTGGCAGATAATTATGGAATCATTCAGGGAAACAGCCTGTATTGTATGTACATTTTCCTTGGAAAATATTATGAAAGTGAGAAGAAAGAAGTCGGATTATTTCTGGAGGAATTGAAAGAACACAATCCGGAACGGAAACTGTGCTGGCTGCCTCGTGAAAAACAACAGGCCGCATTGGTCTGCTTTTATGGTGAGGAAGATGTCAGTAAATTATTGAAATACGTAAAACATTCGGTAGTACCGGCATGTTCCGTAAGACTGCATGACCGTGGCGTATTTACATGGAAGGAATGTAAGGGACTTAACAGACTGACTGAGACAGAGCTGGAATTAGAAAAGGCATGTGGCTGGCATCTGATACTCGGAGACAGGGTATTGATTGAATGCGAGAAAATTCTACAGATGAGAACGTATCAGTTCATTTATCCGGCAGAGCTTGAAAACAGGGCCAGAAGTGCAGTAATACATATGAATGCAGAAGAATTTACCGGTTGTTTTCAGAAATTCATGAAATATGGACGCATAGAAGTACACAGTCCACAGGAACTCAGAGAAGTGTGTATCCGTTTCGCATATGCGATAATCAATACAGCCAAGGAGTGTGGCACATTGCGGGATGAGGAATTGATGGTTCAGAGAGTGTTAAAGACAATCTTAGGTGCAGTTTCTTGGGAGGAGATAGAAGCAGTCATGATGGAATTATTCTCCAGCATCGAGATAAGTCAGATCAACCAGACATCTTCTGAATATCTGGTACAAAAAGCACTGATAATTATGAAAGAATGTTATAGTGACGGGATTACTTTGGAAGAAACAGCCAGAAGACTTCATGTTACAGAGCAATATCTGGGAACACAATTAAAGAAAGAAACGGGGACTTCCTTTACGGAGACGGTACGAAAATTTAAAATCATGCATGTGAAAGAATTACTTCTGGATACAGATCTGAAATTAAATCAGATAGCTGCAATGACTGGATTTTCCAATCCAAAGTATATGAGTAAAGTATTTAAACAGGAAGAAGGGATGCTTCCAAATGAATACAGGCGGATTAATGCATAACAGTTTATAAAATTACTCCTTTCCGAAAAAATTGCTCCTTTTTAAAATTTGGATTCTGATATAGTGGGTTCAGAACAAAAAAGAGGAGGAATTAAGATGGAAGCGGTTGATAAAATATCCGTCGGAGTGAGTAAAGAAAAAGCCGGACAGAATACACAGGAAGCCATCACAGAGAATGCGGATGGAATGAAAGTATCTCTGGGAGAGAAAATCTGTTATGGAGTAGGTGATATCGGAGCAAATCTGGTATGGACAACGGTAGCCTCTTTCCTGACGATATATTGTACTGATGTGGCAGGTATTGCTGCAGGAGTAGTAGGAACACTGATGCTGATCGCCAGATTATTCGATGGCGTATCGGATCTTTTTATGGGAATCATTATAGATAAGACGAACACCAGATGGGGAAAAGCCCGTCCGTGGGTACTCTGGAGTGCGCCACCGCTAGTCATCAGCCTGATCATGATCTTTACAGTACCGGACCTTGGTGCAAATGGAAAAGCAATTTACCTGTTACTTGTATACATATTCCTTGCAGCGGTATGCTTTACAGCATCTAACCTTTCTTATAATACAATGCTTTCACTGGTAACCACAGAGCAGCACGACAGAAATGTCATGAACACGATCCGTTTTGAATTTACCATGATTGCACAGCTTGTGATTAACGTGATCACGATTCCACTGGTACATTTCCTTGGAAACGGACAGCGTGGCTGGACATGCATGAGTATCGTGTATGCAATCGTAGCACTTGGAATGTTCATCACAACATTTGCCGGAACAAAAGAAAGATACAAACCAATCAAAAAAGAAACAACAGCGAAGAAGAAGACACATCCGCTGAAAACAATTAAGATCCTTTGCAGAAATAAATACTTTATCCTGATCACACTTGCATTTGCAGTGATCTATACATCGCTTGGATTAACCGGAGGATCCAGAATCTACTATGCAAAATACGTATTAGGGGATGAGATGCTGAACAGTACAATGACCATGTTCAACTATATCCCGACCATCCTTACGATTATGTTGATCCCGGTATTTACAAAAAGATTCGGAAAGATCAAAGCACTGTTTGTAGGATTCTTATTCTACGCAGCAGGACTGGTGCTTGAAATCGCAGGACCTGTTAATCTTCCAATGATTTACACAGGTCTGGTGTTACAGGGAATCGGACATGCGGCATTGTATTCATGCCTGTTCGCAATTGTCGGAGATGTCGTAGATTACAGTGAATGGAAAGACGGAATCCGTGAAGAAGGAATTACTTATAGTGTGACAAGCTTCGGACAGAAGATCGGAACCGGACTTGGAACAGCAGCACTTGGATGGATCCTGGCAGCCGGACATTATGACGGAACAGCAGCCGTTCAGTCAGCAAGTGCAATCTTCGCAATCAAAGGACTGTTCCTGTATCTGCCACTGGTGATTACAGTGATCGTTCTTATCATCTGGTACTTATTCATGGGAATTGATAAGATCTATCCGACAGTCAGAAAAGAACTGGATGAGCGTAGAGAAAAGGCTGAGTAAGAAAAAGCTGAGCAAGAGAAAGCCGAGTCAGAAAATATAGAATAGAAAATGTGAAATTGAATGGTAATTAGGAATAAGCCGGAAGATGTAATGTCTTCCGGCTTATTTTAATTGCCATGCGTTCGGAAGAAGCTGCCGGTGGCAGGTTCTGTAGATACAGAAAACTTTGGCACATAAAAAGGCAGGAAACGAAGTCCTGCCTTTAAAAAATAATATGTAAGATTTAAAATTAACCAACAATGCGGTATTTCTTATCTACAGCATTCAGAAGTTCATGTCCGTCTTCTGTTACGAGAACAAGGTCCTCAACACGAACACCGTATTTTCCTTCGAGGTAGATACCAGGCTCGATAGAGAAGATCATACCAGGCTCAGCTACATTCTTGTTGATCGGGCTTACATCACCATACTCGTGATCTTCCTGTCCGATGAAGTGTCCAAGACGGATTCTCCAATATTCGCTGTATCCGGCTTCGTCGATCAGATCTCTTGCCTGAGCGTCGATATCACAGAAACGTACACCAGGTTTGATAACGGCTTCAGCTTTCTCAACGGCTGTACGAACCAGATCATGGATAGCAGCCTGCTCATCGTCTACGCTCTTGCAGTAGAATGTTCTTGTCATATCTGAGCAGTAACCATTCCAGATACATCCCATATCGATCAGGACACATTCTCCGGCTTTCAGAGTTCTTGTCTCACTTGGTGTATGGTGCTGGTCAGCAGCGTTAGCTCCGAAGCATACGATTGTATCAAAGCTTACTCCGCTAGCTCCCTCTTTCAGGTACTCAGCGTCGATGAAGTCAGCAACTTCTTTCTCTGTCATACCTTCTTTGATGAAATTAGCAACTCTTTCCATAACCGTATCATTGATTACAGATGCATGTTTCATGATCTCGATCTCCTCAGCGTTTTTAACAGCACGAACACCGTCTACGCAGTCAGATCCCCATACAGTCTTCATCTCAGGGCAGCGCTCCTGAAGTGGAATGAGGAAACGTGCAGGCCATGTCTTGTCAATACCAAGAGTGCTCTTTGTATCGATGTGCTCCATCAGAACACCGATCTGGTCATCCATGTCACTGAACCATACTTCTTCGAATCCTGTATTTGATACATAATACAGATAGTTCAGGAATAATGTATGTTTTCCACTTGTTCTAAGTAACAGGGCATATAATCTTTCCCCAGGATTTACCATGATTCCTGTTAAAAAGCGGATGCTCAGTGGATCAGATACCAGTAACTGATCAATTCCTTTCTCTTTCATTTTTTCCAATACGCGGCTAATTCTTTCGTCCATTGTTAAAATGCTCCTTCCTGTGCGTTTTGTTAAAAATCCTATTTAAGATAATAACATGAATTGGCTAAAATGACTAGAATTTTAGTGAATTTAAAGGATTAATTTTTGAAATGTTCTGACAACAATTTCTAATGTTTATCATATTGACTTTAATAGAACAATGTGATAATATATTAAAGATAATGAATGGGCATTACACAGTATGGTAATGCCCATTTTTTTATTGCTATGCATTCGTAAGGAGCATGTTGATAGCAAGGGTTATAAATACGAAGGTATACGTATAAGAGTAATTTTTAGAGAATGCTCTTGTAAAAAGAGAGGAAGAGGGTAGGAAATATGAAAGAAAAGAAAAAATTATCACTGGCTGCACAGATATTCATTGCACTGGTTTTGGCGGTCATTGCAGGATTACTGATGCAGAAATACGCAAATTTTGCGGAAACTTATATCAAGCCATTTGGTACGATTTTTCTGAATTTACTGAAATTCATTGTCGTTCGAGGGTGCGGACAAAATTCTGGACTACTATAGGGCTTCGAAAGGAGCCTTTTTAT
>OFMI01001493.1_pt1 | contig 14561 bp, 23 predicted proteins | sample 1541741 | NCBI WGS metagenome assembly OFMI01 (sample SAMN04209219, study PRJEB22552) | human gut metagenome | biome: gut; material: feces | host: Homo sapiens | place: USA: Oklahoma | reverse complement strand
GAAAACTTAATGATTCTATTTTGTCATCTATATCAAACTTTCTCATTAAAAGTTGCTTTATTTTATAATCACTAATATCTTTAAGTTGTTCTAATCTAGCAATTGAATCTCCTATCTTATCATTATTAATATTACTGCCATTGTTTTTTGTTGGTGATAATGTTGGTGTTATTTTGAATGCTAATGCTTTCGTTTCTTCTATATCTCTTAGTTTTTCCTCAATATATCTTATATTATATCTATAGTCTCTTAATTCTTCTTTTGCTTTTGTTATTGCTATCTTTTCATCCTCTGTTAATTGTCTTTTTTCTTGTTTTGACATTCTTCTGTATTCTCCTTTCCTTTGTCTTTTTGAATTTTTAATGCATAAACTACTAATCCTAAAAACTCTATGCCTAAAGTTGCAATTATTCCACAAACAAATTCATTTATGTACATATAGAACCCTCCTTTCTATTCATCAAAATATTGAATTAATATGTCTCCAATCCTAGTTGTCAATTTTAAGTTTTCTTTTAAATTATTTGCTACTCCATCTGCTGATATAGGTAGGTCTAATATCTCAAACCTAAAACCTTGCTCTTCTGCAAATTTTAGAACTTCACTTATTAAATCTTTTTGCAAATCTGTTCCAAATTTTATATCCTTTATTATGTTTTCTAAAAATTTATCAGAATATTTCAATTCTTCATTAAGTGTTTTTAAATCCTCTTTTAAATCACTATTTTCTGAATATAGTTCATCATTAGATTCTTTTTCTACATCATAGTCATTCTCTAATGTCTCATATTCTTCTATTGCTTTTTCGTATTCTGTTACCATCTGTTCCTTTGTAAGTTTCCTAAAATTACTGATGTCTATCAATTTCCATACTCCTCCTTTACTTTTCTAATTCTTGCTTTTAAGCTGTTTAGTAAGGCCTCTTGTCCATCTTTTTTGCTTTCTAGTGCTTCAATTACATCTACATCTCTACCCCCATCAATTACTAAGTTATGTATAAATACTGTCTGCGTTTGACCTTGCCTATACAATCTTGCATTTGCTTGTTGATATAGTTCTAAGCTCCAATTTAATCCAAACCAAACTATATGATTTCCCCCATCTTGTAAATTTAAGCCATACGCTGCTGAAGCTGGATGTGCTAAAAGTATATCCAATTCTTTATTATTCCATTGTGTTATGTCGTTACTATCTTTTAAAATACCTATTCTAAGTTTTAAACTCTTTAAAGCTTTTTGGATTCTCTCTAAATCTGATTTAAAATTGTAAAATATCAAGAGAGGTTGTCCTTGTGCTTCTTCTATAAGTTCCAATAAAGCTTCAATTTTACAATCATGTACCTCTAAATAATTTTTTCCATCTTCTTTATAAACTGCACCATTGCAATATTGTAAAAGTTTATTTGTTAATGCTGCTGCGGATGTAACATCTATTTCTTCTTCATCGAGCTGTAATATCATATTGCGTTCAAATTCTTCATATCCTTTTTGTGCTTTACTATCTAATTTTATAAATCTATTGTCTTTTATAAGTTTTGGCATTTGTAAATAATCTTTTGCAGATAAGCTTATACAAATATCTGAAATTTTATTTTTTATTAGTTTTATTGAATCCGCTTTAGGTTTGTATGTAAATATTCTTTGACTATCTCGCTTATCTGGTAAAAAGTAATTTTCTCTATAATGCGTTATAAATTTTCCTAATCTTTCGCCCTGGTCTAGTAAATAAATTTGTGCCCATAAATCTATGTATCCATTCGGTGCAGGTGTTCCTGTTAATCCTATAATTCTGCGAATTAATGGTCTTACTCTCTTTAATGCTTTAAATCTTTTAGAATTATTATTTTTGAAACTCGATAATTCATCAATTACGACCATATCAAATGGCCAATCATTTTGATAGTAATCTACTAACCATTCTACGTTTTCTCTATTTATTACATAAACATCAGCATTTGTATTGAGAGCCTTTATTCTTTTTTTAGTCGTTCCCAGCACTGGTATTACTCTTAGTAATTTTAAATGGTCCCATTTTTCTTGTTCTCTAGTCCACGTGTCCTCTGCCACTTTTTTTGGTGCTATAACTAATACTTTATAAACTAGAAATCTGTTGTACTTTAAATCGTTTATTGCTGTTAATGTTATTATTGTTTTTCCGCAACCCCATGTCTAGAAACAAACCTAACTTGTCGTCGGTAATACATCTACTAATACAATACTTTTGATATTCATGTGGCTTAAATTTCATACTTTTCCTTCTTTCTAGAGTCATACCACAAGCTTATCCCGTTTATAAAAGTATCTATATCTTCTATGCTGTCTATAACCATTACAAAGCATCCTAATTTTTTTATGAATGACATTTGCATTTTTTGTAGTTTCGAAGGATTACCATTATACCTTTTAAGTTCTGCAAATCCCATTTTTCCATCTGGAAGTATTACGAGCCTATCAGGTACGCCCGCATTACCAGGACTTACAAACTTATATGCTATTCCTCCAAGCTCTTTTATTCTATCTCTGAATTTAGCTTCAATTTTCTTTTCTTGTTCTCTTATTGTATAAACTTTTCTTGTTTTTATGTATCTATCCTTTGTTTCCATTTTTCCTCCTTGTTTTTTGTTCGTAAAACATTTGTTTTTGTAGGAATAAAATATAATTTTTCTATAATATTTATAATATTTGAGAAATTAGGCAATTAGGTTATTATCTATTTTCTCTAAAATCTCAATTTTTATATTTTTAGTAATTTTATTCCTACATCTCCTACAAGTTCATTTTTTGCTTATATATAAGCATTTTTTAGTGTAGGATTACTCCCTACACTATTCCTACTCTTCCTACATATTATGTATATCTTGTAGGAGATGTAGGAATTTGTAGGAGTGCTTTTCTAACTCCTCCTACATTTTAAATTTTTCGCATGAATCCGCTAGTTACACCATATGAAGTTCCAAATCGGACACTATTTTTGTAGGAATAATTTTCATATTTTCTCAAGATATCTCCTGCACGCTTTCTATCTACAACCGTCTGCCTTTGAGGCTCTATTGAAAAACAAACACTTAAAATCTCACTTGCACAAATTCTGTCTCTTTCTACTACGTTTTTTTCTTCTTCACTATTGAACAACCAGTAATTTTTTTGTGCTTCTATACTTCTATCAAACCAGTCTGCTGGTATTTTCCTTGATAGGTATTCATTTATTACACTTTCCCACGGGTCTACTATTAATCTTGCCTTTTGCTCCGCTTCTGCTATTTTCAGTACATCCCCTTCAAGATACAAAGCTTCTCCTGTTCTAAATCTTACAATTGCCTCCGCCCAAATCTGGTCTTTCTCACTTTCGAGGTTCTTAAATACATTCTTCGTAGGTTTGTTTACTCCTACTTGTACGGGCCAGTACCTTCTGTTTCCTGTACTATCTCTTAAAAACTCATCATCATTTGTTGTTCCAAAAAACACACAATGCCTTGGATGCTCTTCTTCTCTGCGTTCGTATGGTGCTCTATACTTATCTGTCTTTTGACCTAAAAACTGCTTCAGTCTGTTGCTATCTGCCTTATTAAAACCTTGTAGTTCTGGAACTTCAGCTATAATGCAATTCTGCAATAGTAATAATGTGTCCTTGCTATTGAAATCAACTATATTATCAGTAAACCAATCTCCTGCTAATTTATTAAGCAATGTACTTTTCCCTATTCCTTGTTTTCCTGTTAAAATAATCATATTATCGAATTTAACTGGCTTTTCAAGTATAGCTCTTGCAACTACTGCTACTAGAGACTTTCTAGTTACTTGTCTTACATACTCTGTATTCTCTGCTCCTAAATAGTCAACTAAAAGTGTATCTAGTCTTGGCTTTCCATCCCACACTAAACTCTCAAAGAAATCTTTGGCTACATTTACAGAGTTTCTATTTTTTAGTATAGCTAAAGCGTCATTGATTGAGCTTACACTCTTAAATTCATCATAGAATTTTTCAAAATAGCCTCTTAGTTCCGCATCGTCGCTATCTGACCAAAGTTTTGGGTAATTTTCTCCTTTTCTTCCCCATGGCATTGCCTCTTTTATTAGGAATCTATTAGAAAACCTATCGAATACTAGCTTGCCCTTAAAATTAGTATCATTTTCAAGTATAACTAAAGCGTTATTTATTGTTCTTTCTATCATTCCTGTAGAATTTGACCTTTTTAGTTTTTTCAAACGCCATTCCAGATTATCTTCTACTTTTTCTGTACTCATAGGATTTTCTAAGCCTTGGCCAAATTCTGCTTTTGCTTTCTCAAGTTTTTGTCCTTCGTATTCTTTTAATACATTACTATCTTCTAATGCTAATTTGCTCATTGCTATATAACTAGGCAATCTATTAGTAGGCGTTCCTGGTTGCACATCATCATCTAGGCTACCAAATTTATGGATTCTAACTAAGTCAAAGCTATTGCATAAACTTCTACTTGCTGAGTCAGTTTCGTGGAAACTATATAGCCATTTTCCATCCCCATAAACAGTTGCACCATTTGCTACACTTCCTAATTTATATGTAAATTTATCGGGTTTATCTCCTGGCTCGTACACATCTGACAAAAATGTCGCTATTACTTGATAAATGTCGTAAACTTTGCAAAAAGCACCTACAATGTTATCTTTTTCAAGTGGGTCTTTTTGTTTTGTGATTTCTTTTTTAATGACTTCTGCTTCATTAGGAATTTTAGGCCATTCATTAATATCTTTCCAGTCTTTATACATTCCAAGTATTCCATCGGCACTTGCAAAAGGTTTGTCCTCATATCTAAAAACAAAATCAGAATCTTTGCTACAGCTTGGCCAATACATAAGCCTGCTAGCTTCAAAAGTGCTACTATCTAATATTTCCATGCTCCTAAAGCTTTCAGCAATTTTCCTTGCAATTGGCTCGTATTCCTCTGTTTTTAATGTTCTATCTGTCGGAATTATTATTCTAAGCCTTGGCTTATCACTACAATGCTTTCTAGTACTATAAACGGCATAAGCACATGTTAGCCCATGTAATAAGCTTAAAATCTTATTAGTTTGTCCAGAAGGTATGTGGTCTGCGTCTAATGTAATTAAACATCTATTCAATACATTTTCGGCTTTTCTTCGGCCATCTTTTAACTCTCCTGCGACAAAACCGTCCAACGTCTTTTAGCTCATCTTGCTGAACTTTTTTCATTCTTATAAACTGCTCATAAGTTTCAGTTGTCCTTATAGGCTTACTGATTTTAGTCACAAAGTCTGACCAGTTTAATTCTTCAGTAATCCACTTTAAAGACTTTCTGTTTTGAGCTACTGATATTCTTAACTTCTTATCGTTTAACACATTCGTCTTTTGCTCTCCTTTCTCGTATATTTTTACTGTTCAACACTATTTAGCGCTGTTCAGTTACATTTTTTGCTCTTTTTTCTTTCTTATTTCTTCTTCTATCTTTTTTCTACGTTCCATTTCAAGTTCGTAAATTTTCTTCATTCGTTCTTTGTTGTTTAATTGATTGACTATATCTTCTATTCTATTCATAATCTATCCTCTTTCAGTTATCGCAATTTTTGAGACAACTTATCTTTCTAATAATTCTGGATTATCATATATTTCCTGTATTTTCATCATACTTCGGTTTAAACCCAAACTTTTCAAGTTCTTTTAAATCCACATTATCTTTTAGCTTTAGCATACTAGCTCCTTTCTACTGTATAGCAGTTTTGTGAATATTGTTCTTTTGTTAAAATTGATTGTATGTCTTTTTTGCATAAGCATTTAGCATTTGTTTCATTTCCACTTGTTTCTACTACTGGCATTTCTCCTGCAAATAAATATTTATCTGTTACTATATTGCCATTTACAAAGTCTCCAACTTCTATAAGGTCCATTATGTTTTTGCTATGCTTTATAAATTCTGTTTCTGTTATGTACATTCTAGGACATTTGTCTATAAGATATGCTACATCATGTCTGCCATACATTTTGTTTTTTACTGTTTTAACTTCTAATACTTTTGATATTCCTCTTTTAGTTCTTACATACTCTCCTACTTCTATATCCATTAATTATCTTCCCTCCTCTTCATCAATTTCTTTCATCAACTGTTTTACTTTATTAAATAATTTATCTTTGTCATCTTCTAAGATAACATCCTCTTCTTTTACTTCATCATCGCTATTCTCAGTACAGTAAATTAATCCATTTTTATCAATATCTATATATTCTATCGGTTCACAATACATATGTACTTCACCTTTGTTCTTATAGACTATCCATATTTTTTGACCTATTTCGAATTTTGTTTTTATATTCATAATCTCCTCCTACTTTAATCTGGTGTTATATAATTTTGATGTATCATTTCGTCTATTACGTCTATTTGTATATGACCTATTAATTCTTGTTTTTCAGCCATATTCAGATTATGGTATCCTGTAAGCACATAACCATCCTGCCCATTTAGTTTAATTGCTATTAAAACATTATCAGCTTTATATTCTTTTACTTTAACAATTGCATCCTCTAAAAAATCAACTACATTATCTGTTTTACTTTTAAACTTAATAATATTATTTCTTTGTTTGTCTGCTCCATTTGCAATTCTAGTAGCCCTTAATTCTTCGTCATCTAAATCCATTTTTTTATCTCCTTTCAGATTAATTACTGTTGCAAGTATTAAACAAATACCTAAAAAAATCATAAAACTAAACATTAGAATTTTTATAATTAAAACTATTACTTCTCCCATTGACTTACTCCTTTTTGTAATAATCGTTCTCGAACCCATCTGCATTAAGAGGCAATCCATCTGCCCAATCCGGTGCTTGACACATTATTTTTATAGCATTGTTCAATGCAAATCTGTCATTATTTTTTGGCACTTCACAAATTACTTCATCATGAATATGAAATAGCACTCTGTATCCATTTTCAACCAAATTTTTTATTGAATTTGCTAAGCAATCTCTGGCAATTGCTTGTACTATATTTTCTGTTAATTTTCCGCCATAGGTAGGTATTCTTTCCCACTTCTTTGTAGTTTGGTTTTGTCCCATATATGAAAGTGCTTCACTTCCAAATTGGTTTCTTGTTATTTGTGGCTTTATATAAAATAATTGCCTTTTGCTAGGTAATGTAATTGCTAAATTTCCATTTTCTAAACTAAAATATATATTCTTTTGAATAGCCTGTGTTCTTCCTGTTTTTAAGCATAGTAATGATGCCTGTTGTATTTTTCCCCATAAGTCAACTATTCTTCTGTTGCTATTTCTCCATCTGTCAACTATCTCTGGTAGTTCCGCTTCTGTAAGTCCTTTTTCTAGCGCTCCCATTTGTACTAAGGCTCCTGGTCCTCCTTGATAACCCAATGCTAATTCTGCTACTTTTCCTTTTTGTCTTAGCTCGTATTCAGGGTTACCTTTTTTTATTTTTTCAATTGGTACCCCAAACATTTGACTAGCACTTGCTTCATATATTTTGCCATGTGTCTTAAATACGTTTAATCTCCATTGTTCTTCAGCAATCCAACTTATAACTCTCGCTTCTATTGCACTAAAATCAGCTACTACAAACTTGTAACCATCTTCAGCAATGAAAGCTGTTCTAATTAGCTGTGAAAGAGCATTTGGAATATTACCGATAAATTAGTTGTATAGAGTTTAAATCTTTGTTTTTGACCAATTCTCGTGCGAAATTAAGCATACTCAAATGGTTCTGAGGTAAGTTTTGTACTTGTACTAGCCTACCTGCCCATCTTCCAGTCCTGTTAGCACCATAAAATTGCAAAAGTCCTCTTACTCTATCGCCTTCGCCCATAGCTACTTCCATTGCATCATATTTTTTAGTGCTTGTTTTAGATAGTTCCTGCCTTATTTCTAGCATTCTTTTTACTTTTTCAGAATCAGTATTTTTTATAAGCTCTGGCACATCTTTTTTATTTAAGCTATCAATTTTATTTCCTGTCTCATCTTCAAGCCATTCTTTTAATTGCGCAATACTATTAGGGTTATCTAGCCCAGATATTTGCTGAGCTTCGTTCATTAAATCTTCTGTTCTTTTTCTTCCAATTGCCAAAGCTCCTTCTATAAGTTTTCTGTCTACCTTTACTCCACAAGAGTTCATCATCATATCTATTTCCCACAACTTTTGTTCTTTTTCTGGAAAATGTACATTACTTAAAATCTTTTTTATTTCTCTTTCTGTAACTACGTCTTGCTTGTTATATTCTTTAAATAAATTCCATTTATCCATATCGTGTTTAGGATAATTTCTAGTCCTACCACCATTTCTTTTAGTAGGTGCACAAGGTGTGCAAAAATATCTTATTAAGGATTTACCAGTTAATAATTTTTTCTTATCTTCTTCTAAACCTATTGCATCTCCTATTGCTTTTAAACCAGCAGGATATCCAGCATATAATCCATGTATCATAGTACATCTCCATTGTTCTATTGGACTGTTCCAAAATCTATTTAGGCAATACCATTCAAATGCTGCATTATATGCCGTCTTTATTACATTTTTATCAGAAAGAGCAGCTACTATGTCTTCTGGTAACTGCTCTTTTTGTGCTAAGTCTATTAATTTTACAGGTTCATCATCAAAAGCATATCCAAATAATAGAATTTCAAAGTCCTTTGATTGTGCATATTTGTATAGTCCTGCTTTAGCGATATCAATAGAAGAATAAGTCTCTATATCAATGCTAAGTGTTCTCATTTTTTAATTCACCCCATATATATTTCCGATTATTCCTTGCTGTGGTGCTGTGGGCTGTCCAGTTATTGGATCAAACTGTCCAGTTACTGGTGCTTGGTATTGAGGTACAGCTTGGCCATTATATTGTGGCGTTACTGGGGCTTGAGGCATAGCTTGTGGTTGATATTGAGTTACCTGATAATTGTTTTGCATTGGTTGTTGAGCAATTGGTGTGCCAAAGTCTTCTAATGCGGTTGTTCTACCATCTAAAGGTTGTCCATCTTCAAGTTTTTGTACGTTTCCTAGACCACATCCAATTCCTTTATTACCGTTTTGATTGTATGCATAGAATCTTATGCTTGCTCTTCCATAGCAACCACTATAAAAGTCATTTTTGCTGATTATTGGATTACAATTTGCGTCTACTACTTCTGGAGCTGTATTAGTTTTTGCAGATATAACCCAATGACCTTTACATTCTGGTCCAAATGGCTCTCCACTTTGTCTTAATCCATCTCCATCATATAAAGGTAAACTTTGATTGGCAGGCATAACTCCTTTGAAAGTTGTTGCTACATTTTCTTGTAAACATTTATTTATCTCTGCTGTTATCTTTTGATATGTATCTACATCTGATTTTGGTATTAGCAAAGTTACTGAATACTTTTCATCTCCTCCGTTAATAGCTCTAGGTTCAAAAACCTGTACATAACTAAATCTAACTTTTCCTGTTACTAAATTTCCCATAATTAATTTTCTCCTTAATTTATATTTTTAACTAATTAGCATTGTGTTTTTTATGTCTATTAATCTATCTCTAAGTAATTTTAAATTATCAGACTGTATAGAGACCTCTGCCATTATGCAATTGGCATCCTGCAATGTATCTGTTACTTTAATATCATTTGCAATTAAATTTCTTAACACTAAAGTAGTCACATCTAAGCATTGCATAATTATTTCGCTGTCTTGTTTTAAAATCGATTCTAGTGTAGGTGTTGATTGATTATCCATTAATTTTCTCCTTTCAAACATATACTTTTAATTGATTAATAAACTCATCCTTTGTCATTAATTCCCCCAAACTCCTCTGCTGCACTAACCCTATATGGTTCTCGCTTGTCAGATTCTTTAACTAAAGTTGGCGCACCTTTTGGTTTTTCTATATAATCACCTATGAACTCTGATAATTTTATTTTTCCTACTACTTTTTCTAGTTTTGTTAATGTTAAAGGTACTTTTTCATAAAGTAGAGCTTCTTCATAGCCATTTGACTCTAGTATTTCGAAAGCTTTGTCTATATCTATTATTTTTCTATTGCTTTTACCTTCAACAGCTTTCCAACCTTTTATTTGTTCGCCCTTTAACGCAAGTTCTAATGCATAAGCTTTTATGTCTTTAATCCATTGTTCTATTCCATCTGTTTTTGTTAGCATTTCTCCTAGCTCGGCATTAGTAATTGTTCCATTATAAGAACTTTGAATTTCTTCAACTACTTTCATATTTTCTTTTGCTCTAAACTCGCAAGCTCCTTTAGCTCTGCAGAATCTGCAGTGTTCTCCTTGAACATAATCTCCTATTCCCGCAAAAGCTTTTTGAGCTTGTGGTTTTATAATTTTTTCTCCCCATTCTAGTAGCTGTTCTTTTGGCATTTCATAGCTTGATATGTTATCAATTCTAGGTTGTACTATGCTCATTTTTATATTTTTAAGTGGATAAAATAGACCATAAGCACTAATCGCTCCTAATGCATACAATTTCATTTGTGGATTGTCTTCTGCTTCTACCTTGACCCCTTTACCATATTTAAAATCGATTATATGGAGCATATCTCCAGAAATCATAATGCAATCAGCAGTTCCAAAACCTTCTGGTACATAATTGCTAAAATCTACTTTTTGTTCGACGCTTATAAACGGTTTTGCATTAGTTTTTAAAGATTCTTCCTTTATGAAGTCCAAATAGATATCCGTGTGCTTTATCATTTCCTCTTGAAATCCCTCTTCTTTTTTGAACTTATTTAGTCTTCTAGTTTGAGTTGTTTTAGTCGTAGGTTCTAAAAAAGAACTTCTGACCTTAAATTCTGCAATAGCGTGAGCTAGAGTTCCTTCTTGCATATATTCGCTTGTCTTGTTAGGAAATTGTTCTTCTAATCTTGCAGAAGGTGTACAAACTAGCCATTTATGTGCACTACTCGCAGAAAGTATTGCGTGTGCTTTGTTATCTTCCATTAAATTTCAATTCCTTTCTCTTTTAGTGCTATTGCTAGTTTTGAGTAATCTGCTGGGTTTACTTGCGTAAGTGCTTGTACTCCAAAGCTATGTAATACTTCTAGCACTGTATTCATTTTCCCAGCATTTACAGCGTTTGACATTGCAGCAGCTAATTGCTCCATTGTAAAGCCGGCATTTTGTGATGTAGGTATTGCTTGCTGGGGTGCGACTGGCTGTGCTGTTACTGGTGCTTGAACTGGTACTACTTGACTTTCTACCTTTGTATTCTGAGATATATTTGCAACTGGTGTTTCTACTTGTTGGGTATTAGTTTGTGGTATTCCTACGGGTCCCTCTTTTTTAGACTCTAAGGCATTTGCTATCCTTACTAAATTTGAATTAATTTCACTTAAAATATTTTCTAACATTTTAAATTTCCTCCTAAATTTTTATTTGATTTTGAATTAATTTCGTGATACAATAAGTATGTGAATACTTATGTATTTTTCTTTGAGTTAACTGCTTTCGGATTTGCTGTCAGAAGCAGTTGATTCTTTTTTTCTTACTAAAAGCTAATATCTTACATCTGTGCATAGCTCTGATATTTTTCTTCTTTTAACACTTTCATCTGAGTAGTTATTGGATTCATTTAAGTTTCTAATCTCAAGAAGTATGTCAGCAAAATTCATTTGCAAATCGAACAAGTCTTTTTCTTTTTTCTTTAAGTTTTGGTTTAACTGCTTAATTAAGATTGCATCGTTTGTGTGTTTTCCTTTACTCATCTTTTCTCACCCCTTTCTAATTTTTAATTCTCTAAGCCTTAATTTCATCTTAGATAATGTTATAATGTGCCATAGATAGCATTTATCTAATTTGTCCATTTAGCTTTCCTCCTAGAATAAAATATTTTCTATTACACTTACTAAGTAGCATCCCGCAAGTGGCATCCAGATAATGCTTGTCCCCAGAATTATTTCTTTTAGCTTTTTCATAAGTACCTCCTATTAAATTACATAACATTTTTGACTTGCTATTTTTGTTTTTCCTCGTTTAATATTAAAGTTTTTGTCTTGAGTTTTATGTATAGCTGCTTGTCCTTCCAAGTATTCTTCAACCCATTCTTTTTTATATAAATATCCATGTCCTTTTCCTTTAATATGTCTTAGTCCATTAGGTATCCAAGTATGTGTTATCATATATGGTGTTATGTTATTTTCTTGTCCGCTATACATTTCTGCAATTTGTTCTGTTGTGTACAGCAATTTCATCAACTCCTTTCATAATATTTTTGTGATAGGCTGCATTATTTTTCTATTTCTGGAAGAATCCCATTTTCTTTTAATAAGTTATAAAGAAATAATCTTCCTTTTTGTGTCCATTCCATATTCATTGTTGTGTCTGGAGTTCCATCCTTGTGAAAAAAATGTATTGTTTTTGAATGGGTATATCCTTTTCCTCTGTACTCGCTATATAGTAACCAGTCTCGCCCCTGCTTATATTGGACTCCTAATTCATGTAATTTTCTATTTAGTGCTATTGCTGATAACCCATAGTCATTTGCTATAACATTTATTTTTACAGTTCCCTTACTTTGCAATATCTTATCGGTATAATCTGCTTTTGGTTTTAGTTCCCCTATTAATTGGTCTTTTTGATTATTTTCAGCACTTAATAATAGATTTTTCTGTTTTAAGTTTTCGACTTTTGTATTTAAAACATTCATAGCTTTTAGCACTAATTCGTCTTCGCTCATGTTTTCTTCTCCTGCTATGTATCCTCCTGTTTTACGTATACTAGGTAATACTTCATTAGTTACCCATTTTCTAAACTTTTTAGCCTCTGGTTTTCTACTTCTAATAATCAATGTATATAATCCACTTTCATTAATAAAATTGGTTTCTCCATATTGACTCCCTAAGTTTAACTTAGTCACTTCATCTTCATCTAAATTTTGAATTGCTACTGTGGTATTAGTTAATTCTAAAATTTCGCATACATCCTTTGCTACAAACCAAGGTTCATTCTTCATTTCTATGGCCCTTATTTCTCCAAACTTTTCATTTTTAAATATTTGTAAATTGTTCATTACATTCACTCCTTTTAATTTCATTTGCGTTTCGCGACTATTTCTTTAAAAAAAATAAGTTACTATATCCGTTTTCGGTATACCGATGAAGTTTACTATTTTAATAACTTCTAATAAATTAAAAATAGACTTTCCATTTATCTTATTGGATAGTGCACTTATTGACATCTTTAAGTGCTTTGCTAATGTTTCATAATTTATCTTCTTTTCCCTTAATAAGCCCTTTAATTCGACTAACTCCCTAGTTTTATTCATTATATTTCACCTCCTTTTATTCGCGTTTCGCAATTTTAATATATCCTATTTATTTTTATTTGTCAATAGCTTTTTGCGAAAAAAATAATTTTTTTAGTTGCAAAGCGAAAATTTTTATTGTATAATACAGTAAGAGGTGAATTTATGGAAAAAGAACTAAATCTAAAAATATTTTCAGAGAGACTTTCTTACCTTATAAAAGAAAGACAAACGGATATTAGCTTTTTGACAAATCAATTAGGGTTAAAAAGTAAATCAACTGTTTATAGATATATGAATGGCGAAATGTCTCCAAAACTTACTACAATTAAATGTTTAGCGGACTTTTATAATGTAAATCCTGAATGGCTAATGGGTTACGATGTGCCAATGGAAAAAGAAATACCTTATTCTGCAATATACGATTTTTCTAATGAATCAGATAAAAAGCTATTGAATGCAGCCATAGTTTATGCTATACAAAACAATCTTAGTTCTGATTCAATTCAAAACAATGAATATATTAAAGATTGTATAGATAAACTATCTAATACAGATAAAAGTCAAATGCTGTTATTTATAACAAATATAGCAACTAAATTTAAAGGCAAAAATGATTTTAACTTGGAAGAATATATACAATCGCTGGGATATAAGAGTTCCGAAGAAAACGAATATACTCCTGAAATTAGAGCAATAGCTAGAGGAGTAGCCAAGTTAAAACCTGATAAGAAAGAACTTTTCAAAAATTTATTAAAGCAGATGTCCGATGAGGCTGATGAGGCAAGCAAAAAATGAAAGTTCCATTATTAGCAAGATACAATGGTACAGTTGCTAAGGCTTATGAATTTGTAAATCAAAATGTGGATAGTTTTCCTATTAATCCTATTGACCTAATAAAATCTTTCCATTGGGGGTTAATTACATATGGAGATATTGCAAAAGAAAATAATTGTACCATTGATGACGTAATTGAGTGTATTGGAAAGGATGGCTATTCTATATACAATGGTCATAATTATACTGTTGCATATAATAATACGATTAATTCAAAAGGTAGAATTAATTTTACACTTGCTCATGAAATTGGTCATATAGTATTAAATCATCATAAGGATTTTGAAGTTACAAATACTTTACAAGATAATTTTACAAAAGAAGAATACGAGAAGGTAAAGGAAGTATTATCGAAAGAACTGGAGCTTGAGTGGGGAGAAGGAAAGACGGACCGGCGCTATCTTCAATATGAAGGAGGAGTCTGGGACTATGTGGATGTTACGGATGCCGACAATGCGGAAATAATCAAGAAGGCGGAAGGCGGCAGTGAAAACAGC
>OFMI01001488.1_pt1 | contig 14576 bp, 12 predicted proteins | sample 1541741 | NCBI WGS metagenome assembly OFMI01 (sample SAMN04209219, study PRJEB22552) | human gut metagenome | biome: gut; material: feces | host: Homo sapiens | place: USA: Oklahoma | reverse complement strand
ATAGGTATAACCCCATTCATATGTCATAAGCAATACATGATCCGCTGCTTCTCCAAGCCCTCTGTAATCTATACCTTCATATAATAATCCCCGCTGATCGACAGAAATCTTCGGCGGAAGAGCTACAGATACCGTTCTTCCGATAGAATGCATTTCTCCTGCTAACCTTCGTGTAAATTCAACGTAAGCGTTTCTGTCCTGCGGAAGTACAAATTCAAAATCAAGGTCTATACCGTCGTATCCCTTAGCCTGAACAGCATTAACCAGCTCCGCTATTACATTATTCTGAACCTGTTTATTTTTCAATAGAATATTTACAAGCTCGTTACTGAAATTTCCCTGTTCGTTCAGCGAGGTAAGTACAAGAATCGGTTTAACTCCAAACTCCTTCGCACGCCTGATAAGCAATTCATCATCGGCATAAATAAGATTTCCCTGATTTGTAAAACCATATGAAAATATATATAATTCCGTAAGAAACGGCAAAGTTTCAGTTAAAATGTTCTGATCTATAAAGGTATATGCATAACCTCCGGAATACAAAGCGGTAATTTTAGCCTGACCTTTATAGCTTATTACTATCGGCTGACCGGGCTGAATATAAACACTGCCCAAAAGAAAGGGATTGTTTCGTATAAGCTGCTTTAAAGATATTCCAAAGGCGTCTGCAATTGAATATATAGAATCTCCTGAAACGGTGGTATAAAGAATTTCCGGTTCTAATATAAGCAGAGCCTGCCCCGTTACAAGATCGTCAGGCGTTTCAAGCTGATTATCATAAATAAGTCTGCTTACCGGAATATTGTACCGCGCCGCAATAGAATATGACGTATCGGCAGTTGAAACTATATGTATCTGCATAAATGCTCTCCTTGTATATCAGTTATAATTAATATTGCAGAGAATTTTAATTGTTTATTATATTTATACTATTTAAATTGTTGTTTTATGTCCGTATACCAAAGCTATAATTCACTTATTTTCCCAGTTAATTTGTATTACTACATATGTAGTAAGTAATGATATATACTTATGAAATGAAGGGAGTATTTATTCTTGAGCTGATAGAATTGTTTTAATCCGGAGCGTCGGAATGCAGGCATGTTCTGTATATTACAGATAAAGACGTCGCAGCTTTCTGCGATGATTTTCCCAGTAATGCCAAAACATACACTGCAAAGCTGCGATCATCGCTAAATCATGACATAGCAAAAAGCATTTAAAAATATGCTAAACAAAAAGAGACTGCACATTTACATGCGCAGTCTTTTCCTTTATAAATTATAATTAAGAATAAGCCTTCTTAGCAGAATAAGGTCAAAAGTATTTACATATCCGTCAGTATTCAAATCAGCTCGCATATATTGATTTTTCTTCAGTTCAGTTTTTCTGCAAAGATATTGCTGAAGAAGTACGGCGTCGGCAACATTAACCTTACTGTCAATATTTATATCACCGTATAGCCCGGAATCAGTTCCGCCTTCCGGTTCTGTTCCCCAAACAAGCTCTCCGTCCTGATATGCTGTTATTTTTTCTGTAAGAGTATAGGTTTCCTCTATAAGACCTTCCCGACTATAATCATCTGACGGATCCCAATGCGTAGTATAATTTGAATCCATATCGGCTATAAGTCCGAAATGGAACGCTCTCGTACCGTAAAACGAACAGCCGTCCCAGCTTATTTCAACATAATAGGTTCCCTTATCGTCCCATTTGACCGGCTGGGATATAGTCGCAAAGGATTTTCCGTCACTGTCCGCATTTTCCTGGTCATAATAAATATCCACCGTAACATCGTCTACCGACTGCCCCGCATCTATCAGCTCATTAACATTAAAGAAATATTTTGCGCTGAGCGTATCAATATATCTCGGCGGTATTGAGGTATCGTTGCAAATAGATATTTCTATCTGTGAACGTGCGTCATTTTCCTGCATAACGCGAGCCTGAATATATACTTCGTTGATTTCTCCTTTAATTGATTCTTCCGAGGGCGGAAAATTTTCAACCGGCTTGTTTCCCATTTTTTTACCGTAATACTCATATAATCCGGCGCATGCCCCTGTAAACGCGGCATTATAGTCGACGGCTACCTCATTGTAAATAAAATCCTTAGTTTCATCTATGTGAAAATCATCCTCATCGGGTCCCCCTACCAATGCTCCCCAAAGCACATGAGTCTGATCAAGCGGATCATCCATATTAAGCGTCTTTGATCCGTGAGCAGCACGATGATGAGGATGTGAAGCAGCATTATCAGAATATCCGACTATATAGGCTCTATTCATAGGATTATCACCCATTATATATTCCATCTGACCCTCTGCCCAGTCGGCAAATTTCATATCTCCGGTTTCCTTGGCATAAACAAGAGCGCATAGCTGCGCCGCAGTATCATATCTGCATGACCCGTAATTATTAAGCATTGAAAATCCGGCCGGAGTTTTGCTTAAAAAAGCTCCGTCAGTAGGATCTGCCGTCATTGCAGATTCCGGATCGTATTCAAGATTCCAAAGCGTATCGTCGGGACCTCCGGGATATGCATGCTCTATACCGGACCAGTATTCAAGATTCCATCGGAAAATATACCAGTCCCGAGCGGTATTTGTAATAGGAGCAAGCTTGGCGAAAACTCCGCCCCAAACAGTATCCCAGCAGTGTACCCATATATTCTGCCAGCAATTTCCCGTATCGGAAATTATTCTTTTCATATAGCCTGTATACGGATGAGCGCCCATATCGTTTGAAACGCTTTCATCTACAGAGATTATATCATTGATATAATCATATCTGCCCGTGCATTCATAAAGCCAAACGGCCGCCCATGCAAGCTCGTCATAATCATAGCTTGACGTATAAAAGCCTCCATCATAGCCCAGACTCGTCACCGTAAGACCATCGGTTTCAGAATGAGTTCTAACAGCAAATTCATAAAGCTTGATTGCCGCATTAAGGCATTCGGCCGCATATTCGGGCTCTGTATCCCTGAAATTCAGATAATTAACGGCTAAGGACGCAGACACGCCGGCGCACATATCAGATGCAGGAGTTTCCTCAGTAGCAAAATAAGCCGGTCTTGCAAAATTAAGGAGACTTTCATTCTGAAGCTCCGGTGCGTTCCAATAATTATGATCTATATTGCCTTCTCCAACCTGATAGCAGAATGCAAGAACATCCCCGTTCTCGTCAAAATATGTGCATTTAAGATAATAATCATTAAACCAATGAAGAATATCTTCAACATGCCATTGCTGACCGGAATCTGCATATGCGTCCCTGAATTCATAATATCCCCAGCCGACGGTAGACGCAGCATAGCTTCCCGGCAGACAGAATTTAACATGATCTCCCGCGTCGTGCATTCCTCCTGAAACGTCGATAGTTCCGTTTCCGTCAGGATCAAGTATTTTACGGTGTTCGTTTATAAATTCCTGAGAAAGATTCGTACCCTTAAAATCTTCCCCCATAGGAATAAGCGGAACCTCGGCGTCTTCAGTATGACAATCGCCCCTCCATTCAAGATTTCCTCCTGTTATTCCTGAACCGCATTTATTTGCGTCGTAAAAATAAAGCGATAACTGGAGAGCCTTTGCAAAGTTTACATCAACAGCCGAATCAGCAATATCTGCCGTAATTTCCGCCGCAGACGGAAGAACAAACGACATGCATATTATCGAAAAACATACTGCGGCCGATATAATGCGCTTGATTAAATGTCTTTTTTTCAAAATTACCGCGTCCTTTCGTCATAATTAAAACGTCTTTATAGCTTATACCGTTTATATGAATTTAACAAAACTATATTTATATGTTAACATTTTTCTGTAAAAAAATAAAGTACTTTTTTCAAATTTAAATATATTTGTGAATAATTACTTAAAATCATATAATTATATTGTTTGTTTTTTATAATAATTCTTTCAAAACGCTTTTCGGCGCTTTATACAAATAATTTTCTAAATCCATTAAAATCATTGACATAATTATACTGCCGTGTTATCATTTAATTGAATACTATTTGTGAATGAGAGGGAAATATGAAACTATCTTTTTATAAAAGAATTATCGTATCCATTATGACCGCCGCCGTTATCATGATAGGCTCATCAGGAATATCTGTCGGCGCGGCTCCGGATGAATACCACGACGACTGGCTTCATGTAAACGAGAACGCCGAAATTGTCGATATGTACGGAAATCCCGTATGGATAACAGGCTGCAACTGGTTTGGATTTAACGTGGGAAGTCAAGTATTTGACGGCGTGTGGTCACAGAATATGCACAGCATGCTCTCACAGATTGCCGATCACGGATTTAATTTTTTAAGGGTACCCATGTCAACTGAAATACTGCTACAGTGGAAAAACGGAGATCCTGATCCCGCAACGCCTAAGGTAAACGAATACACTAACCCTGAGCTAACCATTGAAAAGGTTCAGGGCGGAACCGTCATGTATAGCTTCGATATATGGAATCAGGCAGTTGAATGGTGCCGCGAGCTTGGCATCAAGATAATGATAGATATACACAGTGCGGAAACCGCTTCTGCTGGTCATCAGGTAAGTTTATGGTATACTGACAAATTCAGCGCAGAGGACTGGTGCGAAGCTCTTGAATGGTTTGCGGATTATTACAAGGACGACGATACAATACTTGCTATTGATCTTAAAAATGAGCCTCATGGTACGGCCGATGTTCCCTCGCTTATGGCGAAATGGGACGATACCGAGGATCCGAACAACTGGAAGCATGCTGCTGAAACCTGTGCCGCACGAGTTTTGAACAAAAATCCTAATCTTCTTATAATGGTTGAGGGAACTGAGGTTTATCCCAAGGAGGGATATGACTGGACTGCTCCGAGAATCGATTATACGACAATGACGGAATTCTATCACGGAACATGGTGGGGAGGAAATTTCAGAGGAGCAAAGAAATATCCTATAAATCTGGGCGAACATCAGAGCCAGCTTGTATATTCTCCTCACGATTACGGTCCCTTAGTATACGATCAGAAATGGTTTTATGACGGCTTTACTAAAGAAACGCTGCTTGAGGACTGCTGGTATGATAACTGGTTCTTTCTCCAGGACGAAGGGACAGCTCCTTTGCTTATGGGAGAATGGGGCGGTTTTATGGACGGCGGTAAAAACGAAGCATGGATGACTTATCTACGCGATTTCATGATCGAAAACAGAATACATCATACATTCTGGTGCTTTAACGAAAACTCAGGCGATACGGGCGGCCTCGTTTACAATAATTTCGGAAAATGGGACGAAGAAAAATATGCTCTGGTAAAACCGTCGCTGTGGCAGAATGAAAGCGGTAAATTTATAAGTCTTGATCATACGATACCGCTTGGCGAAAACGGAATATCCCTATCAGAATATTATTCCGATTCTACAGATCCGACGATTCCCTCGTTTGTTTTAGGAGATGTAAACGAAGATTCAAAGGTAAACATCTTTGATTCCGTATTGATTAGAAAGTATTTATTAACAGGAGAAGCTGAAATAAATTATGATAACGCAGATATGAACGATGACGGTACTGTAAACGTTGCTGATCTGGTTATGCTAAACAGCTTTCTGATTTCTTGAGCGATCTTATAGCATTTTGGAATAAAATTTATATTTTAGCCGTTTTATAATTGACATATGACGGAAACTGTGATAGAATGAAAAAGAATGAGGTGTGTTTATGCCAAGACCGCAAAAGAAAAGGTTTGTTTGCCGTTTACCACAAACTGAAAAATTCTTTCCGTCCAAAATTACAAATACAGATTATGTTAAAATGACAGTCGATGAATATGAAGCAATAAGACTGATTGATCTTCAAAACTGCACACAGGAGGAATGCTCGTCACAGATGCATGTTTCCCGTACAACAGTTCAAAGCATTTATAATGAAGCGCGGAGAAAAATAGCAGACGCGATAGTAAACAGTAAAATACTTTTAATTTCCGGAGGAGATTATATTACATGCGGCCGTTATAATAAGCAATGCAAAACAGGCTGCAAAAAATATTGTCATAAACACCAATGTTCCAAAAAAGCTTTGGAGGATAAATAAATGAAAATTGCAGTTACCTATGAAAATGGTCAGATTTTTCAGCATTTCGGACACACGGCTCAATTTAAACTCTATGAAATTGAGAACGAAAAAATACTCGGCTCCAGCATTATTGATACAAACGGAAGCGGTCATGGAGCGCTTGCCGGTTTTCTGGTTTCAAATAATGTCAGCGTATTAATCTGCGGCGGAATCGGCGGCGGAGCAAAACAAGCGCTTGCAGAAGCCGGTATTAAGCTTTTCGGAGGAGTAACCGGAAACGCAGATGAGGCTGTAAATTCATATCTCTCAGGAAATCTCGGATATGACCCGAATGTGCACTGTAGCCATCATGAACAGGAGCACGGAGGTGAATCCCACACCTGCGGAGCTCACGGCTGCGGAAGTCATAAGTGCGATAATAAATAAAACAACGGCAGACACTTTACGTGTCTGCCGTTGTTAATTTACCATATCCTTGTTTATTCTTTAGCTGTATAAAATATGATTGAATCCATGCTCTGCCATATTGCTGAAAGATAGCCAATACCTCTGCTTGCTCCGGTAATAAATGCCCATCTGTTTTTAATACTAATCATTTTTAATCTCCTTTTTTGCTTTTTCAAGCTTTTCTATTACTTTATCGCACCAAACATCAAATTCTTTGTCCTCAACTTGACACTCTCTATGAGAAAGTACATAATCCACAGTCTGTTTTATTCCCGTTTCCGCTCTTACAACAGCCTTAAATTCCGGTACGGCATTTTTAAGCTTTGTATTGTCAAAAACAACAGAATTTGATTTATCGCCTGTAAGACTTCCGTTAAAATCATAATCGCCGACCGCGTCTAAAAATTCAGACGCAACATAATACGGTTTTAGCTCAACCCTCAAAGCGTCCGCTATAATCTTATATATCTGATTCCATGTAAGGGTTTCATCAGAGGTTATCTGAAACGCTTCTCCGACAGCATGCGGATTTCCGATAAGCCCGATAAAGCCCTCTGCAAAATCCGTATTATGGGTAACAGTCCATAGCGAGGTACCGTCGCCTTGTATTATCACGGGTTTTCCCTCAAGCATACGCTTTAAAACCTGCCAGCTTCCATTTTTTCCATGAACGCCCACCGGTACAGAACGATTTCCATAGGTATGGCTGGGACGAATTATTGTTACAGGAAAATCATTTTCACGATGCATTTTCATAAGAAAATCCTCACAGGCTATTTTATCTCTTGAATATTTCCAGTAAGGATTGGCAAGCGCCGTGCCTTCCGTTATTCTGTAATCTAAAACCGGCTTATGATAGGCAGAAGCCGAACTGATAAAAATATACTGTTTGGTTTTTCCGCTGAAAAGCCTGAAATCCCGTTCTGTCTGTTCGGGCGTAAAGGCTATAAAATCGCATACAGCATCAAAGAAGCTGTTTCCAAGCTTTTTAGCCGTATCTGATTCGTTATTTATATCAGCTTGAATACAACGCGCGTTTTCAGGAAGTTCTATGTTCCTTGTACCCCTATTTAACAGATAAAGCTCGCAGCCCTGTTCAGCAAGTCTTTTCGATACGGCTGAGCTGATAGTTCCAGTTCCTCCAATAAGCAATACTTTCATTATATTTACCTTTCAATTATAGTTTTGCCTTTGCGGCTATACGAAAAATTTCCGTAACGTCCCCGGAAGAAAGAGAAACGAAGCCTCCCGTTTTTCCTTCGCCTAATCCCAGCTTTTCCACCATTAAAGGAATGTCCTCCTCTTTGGCGCCGAGTTCATCAAAATTAATCGGCATTCCTATGTCATGTAAAAATCTTCTGAACGCTTTTATTCCCTGGACAGCCGTTTCCTCCGGATTTTCAAAGTTCATTTCACAGCCCCAAACTCTTGTCGCCGCTTGAGCGAATCTCATAATATTATGTCTATAAACAAATTCCATCCATGCAGGCATAATCACTGCAAGTCCGGCGCCGTGAGCACAGTCATATAGTCCCGAAAGCTCATGCTCTATGGCATGGCTGTTCCAATCCTGACTTCTTCCTACTCCGACAATGTCATTGTGAGCTACGGTTCCCGCCCACATGATATTTGCTCTTGCTTCATAATTATCCGGCTGATTCATTACTCTTGGAATTTCCTTTATCATTGTAAGAAGCACAGCTTCGCATAATCTGTCAGTTATTTCAACTTCTTTAGTATTGGTAAAATACCGTTCAAATACATGAGCCATAATATCGGAGGCTCCGCATGCCGTCTGATATGCCGGAAGCGTAAACGTAAGCTCAGGATTAAGTATCGAAAATTTCGGTCTCAGGCAATCCGCACCTGTATCGCGCTTTAGCATTCCGTCTTCCTTGGTAATAACGGACGCACCGGAAGCTTCGCTGCCAGCCGCCGCTATCGTAAGCACTGTTCCAATCGGAACTGCTCTTTCAACCGGCTTATCCGTACCATAAAAGTCCCAAAAATCCCCGTTATAACAGACGCCTGCCGCAATGCCTTTAGCGCTGTCAATACAGGAACCGCCTCCTACTGAAAGTATAAAATCAATATTTTCGCTTCTGCAAAGCTCTATACCCTCATAAACCTTGGTATCACGTGGATTAGGCTTAACTCCTCCAAGCTCGGCATACGGTATATTTTCCGACTCCAGCGACTTTTTTATTCTTCCGATCAATCCCGACCTTACTGCCGATCCTGAACCGTAATGAATAAGTACCTTAGTACCGCCGTATTTTTTCACATACTTCCCGCATTCGTTTTCTCTTCCCTTGCCAAAAACAAATTCTGTGGGACTATAAAAATTAAAGTTATCCATAATAATCTCCAATCCTCCGCCCGCGGCATATATAATCGCCAACATAAGCATACGGTTTCTTTACCGCTATTTTACCATTATTTTTAAATGAAATCAATAGTATTTTCCAATTTTTTATATGCACAGGTTTTAAAGCGAAACGGAGCGCCATGAAAAAAACGCTCCGTTTCAATTTACAGAAACTTTCTTAAATTAGAGGAAAGATCTTCTTCAATACTAATCAGCTTTTTAGCAAGCTTTTTTGATTTTTCATCTGCCGCTTTATATTGGTTTAAATATTTAAAAAGCGATTTAACACCCATATTACATCCGTCCGTTATTAAATCTGCTACAACATTATCCGATTCATTTACAGCTAATTTTACGTTTGTTTTCATCCAAGACATACCCTTTGCCATTGCTCCGGGATCCTTTCCGTCGTCATGATAATCATTCAAAAGCTCTAAAAGCTCATTTTTTAATTCTTCATTGTCCTTCATGCCGTTTTGAAGTACTTTTTTCAACTCTTCATTCTTTACATATTTCATAACCTCGTCAATTGCAGATATTCCCATTTTTATACCTGCGTCGCACTCCCGAAGCAACTTTATGGTATCCTGTTCAATCATAATAAGTCTCCTTTGATTTTTTAATATCTTTAATAATTTTGCCTGTTTATATAAAAATATTCTAAACCGAATATAAATTTATTGCTTAACGCTTTAATCCTATTAAATAATATTTTTATTAAAGATGTTTTTTTATTGAAAAACTGTATAAAATATGATATAATTATTAATATGTTTGCCAATAAATCTGACTATATTATGGCGGAAATGGAGATATATATGGACAAGCCGGAAATCCTTGAAAAAATTAAGAAGCTCTCTGAAGAAATTGAAAGACATAACAGAAATTATTATATTTTGGATAATCCCCAGATTTCAGATTTTGAATTTGATTCAATGATGCGGGAACTGATAAAGCTTGAATCAGAAAATCCCGAATTTGCTCTTGAAACCTCCCCCACTAAGCGTGTAGGCGGAGATGTATTGACTTCTTTTAATAAAATAGAACATAAGGTTCAGATGGCCAGCCTTCAGGACGTTTTTTCATTTGAGGAAGTTGAAGCTTTTATAAACAGATGCAAAGAACAGCTTGATTCTCCGGTATTCGTTGTAGAGCCTAAAATTGACGGTTTATCCGTATCGCTTGAATATGAAAACGGAATTTTTAAAACTGGATCTACGCGAGGAAACGGTTTTGTCGGAGAAGATGTAACAGAAAATATTATGACAATAAGATCCGTTCCGTTAAAGCTTAAATATCCTCTTGAACTCATAGAAGTAAGAGGCGAAGTATATATGCCTAAAAAAAGCTTTAACGAGCTTGTAGAAATTCAAGAGCTTAATGATGAACAGCCCTTTAAAAATCCAAGAAACGCGGCAGCCGGCTCATTAAGGCAAAAGGATTCAAAAATTACTGCAAAACGTAAGCTTGATATTTTTGTATTCAATTTACAGCAGATTGACGGAGCGAAAATAACATCTCATAAACAGTCGCTGGATTATATGGCAGAGCTTGGATTTAAGGTTATTCCGGGGTATAGACAGTGCAGAACATATGAAGAAATAACGGAGGAAATCAAAAAAATCGGAGAAATGAGAAACAAATATTCCTTCGATATTGACGGAGTTGTTATAAAGGTAGATAATTTTGAGCAGCGCAGAAAAATGGGAGAAACGGCTAAATACCCTAAATGGGCCGCCGCATATAAATATCCGCCTGAGGAAAAGGAAACCAAGCTGCTGAGCATTGAGGTTAACGTGGGAAGAACAGGCGCTATTACTCCGGTCGCCTTGTTCGCGCCTATCATTTTGGCCGGTACAAGCGTTTCAAGGGCAGTACTTCATAATCAGCAGTTTATTGACGAAAAGGACATAAGAATTGGAGATACCATACTGGTAAGAAAAGCAGGAGAAATTATTCCGGAGGTTATTCGTTCTGTCAGCCATTCGGAGGATTCGGCTCCGTTTCATTTACCTGATGTATGTCCCGTATGCGGCGCTCTTGCCGTCAGATATGACGATGAAAGCGTTTTGCGATGCCCTAACACGGATTGCCCGGCTCAGCTCTTAAAAAATATAATACATTTCGCATCAAAGGACGCTATGAATATCGACGGTCTTGGTCCCGCAATTATAACTGTACTTTTGGAAAAGGGACTTATTAAATCAGTCGCAGACCTTTATACTCTAAAAAAGGAACGGCTTATCGAGCTTGACCGTTTTGCTGAAAAATCCGCAGATAATCTCATTAACGCAATAGAGGCTTCAAAAAATAATAATCTTGACCGGCTTATATTTGCGCTTGGTATAAAAAATATAGGATCTAAAGCCGCAAAATTATTATGTGAAAAATTTTCAGATATTAACGGCATAATAAATGCGTCTACCGAGGAAATAAGTCAGATTGACGGCTTCGGAGATATTATGGCGCAGAATGTTGAAAAGGCATTTAAGGAGCCTCACCTGATTGAAATTATTAACCGTTTTAAAAGTTACGGCATTAATATGTCTTATAAATCCTCGTCGGATAACGGGGATAAACGACTTAACGGCAAAACGTTTGTGCTTACCGGTACTCTTCCCACAATGAAAAGACGTGACGCTCAGGAGCTAATCGAAAAATCAGGCGGTAAGGTTTCGTCTTCAGTTTCCAAAAAAACCGACTATGTCGTTGCCGGTGACGACGCCGGAAACAAGCTTATAAAGGCACGGCAGCTCGGAATAAGAGTAATAAGCGAACAGGAGCTTATTGATATAACTAAATAAAAAGGATGGTAGTTATGAAAATTGATATCAAACACATAGCCAAGCTTTCCAGATTAAAAATCGAAGACAGCAGGCTTGAAAAATTCGAAAAGGATATGGAAATGATCGTCAATATGGTAGACAATATGCCTGATATTGACGGTCCGCTCACTCTCCTTGACGAAGAAAACCCAATGACTCTAAGAGAAGATATAGCTGTAACGAATAAATTCAAACGCGAGGAACTATTGTCAAATGCGCCGGAGGTTCAGGCAGGCTGTCTTGTAGTTCCTAAAACTGTAGAATAATAAAGGAGTTAAAAGCTATGAAGTTATATGAAAAAAACGCGGCGGAGCTTTCTGAAATGCTCAGAAGCAAGAAATGCAGCGCTGCTGAAATATGCGACGACGTTTTGGAACGTATTCATGAAACCGAAGATAAAATAGGAGCCTATGTGACGTTATGCGAGAAAACCGCAAAAGAAAACGCCGCCGCAGTCGATAAGGCTCTGGCTTCCGGAGAAAGCCTTCACCCGCTTGCAGGAATACCGATAGGTATTAAAGATAATATCTCAACAAAGGGAATCAGAACTACATGTTCATCAAAAATGCTTGAAAACTATATACCGCCGTTTAACGCTACTGTTATGGACAAAATAAATGAAGCGAAGATGACGGTACTGGGCAAAATGAATATGGATGAATTTGCTATGGGATCTTCAACAGAAACATCTTATATGCATCTGACAAAAAATCCTTATAATACCGACTGCGTTCCAGGCGGCTCTTCAGGCGGTTCCGCAGCAGCTATATCCTCCGGAGAAGCTATACTTACCTTAGGCTCCGATACCGGCGGATCTATAAGGCAGCCTGCCGCTCTCTGCGGAGCAGTCGGTATGAAACCGACATATGGAAGCGTTTCAAGATACGGTCTTGTCGCGTTTGCCTCATCTCTTGATCAGATAGGACCTCTCGGAAAATCCGTTAAGGATATCGCGATGCTCCAAAGTCTTATCTGCGGTCATGATAGACGCGACGCCACTTCAAAAAATACAGAATATCCTGATTATTCAGCAAAACTAAGGAACAATTTAAATGGACTTAAAATCGGAGTTCCCAAAGAATATTTCGGAGAAGGCATAGATTCTGAGGTTAAGGATGCCGTTATGAAGGCTATTAAGGAAATGGAAGCAAACGGCGCTGAAATAAAAGAAATTTCACTTCCAAGCACTAAATATGCAATTAATACTTATTATATAATCGCCTCGGCAGAGGCTTCATCGAATCTGGCAAGATTTGATGGAGTTAAGTATGGCTTCAGAGCAGAAAATTACGAAGGACTTATAGATATGTATGAAAAAACCAGAAGCGAGGGCTTTGGAGACGAGGTAAAAAGAAGAATAATGCTTGGTACATTCGTTCTTAGTTCAGGTTATTTTGACGCATATTATAAAAAGGCTAAGCGCGTTCAGAAAAGAATAAGCCAAGAATTCGACGAAGCGTTTAAGGAATGTAATATAATTGCAACCCCGACTGTTCCCTCCTCCGCTTTCAAAATAGGTGAAAATATCGGAGATCCTATAAAAATGTATTATAACGACGTATGCACTGTAACAGTTAATATCGCCGGTCTCCCCGCTATCAGTCTGCCATGCGGAAAAGACAGCAGATCAATGCCAATGGGATTACAGCTTATCGGCGGCAAGTTCAGCGAACAGCAGCTTTTAAATGCTGCATACGGATATGAACAGCTATGCGGCGGCTTCGACGTAATTTCAAAGACGCTTTAAGGGAGGTTTAAAATGAAGGATTATGAAATAGTTATCGGACTTGAAGTACATGCAGAATTAAACACTGAATCAAAAATTTTCTGCGACTGTAAAAACGCTTTCGGACTTGAAGTAAATACACAGGTTTGCCCGGTATGCATGGGAATGCCGGGAACACTTCCCACTCTTAATGAAAAAGTCGTCGATTACGCAATAAAAATGGGACATGCATTAAACTGCACTATAAATAATATCTGCAAGCAGGACAGAAAGAATTACTTTTACCCCGATCTACCTAAAGCTTACCAGATTTCACAGGCTGATGTGCCGCTGTGTGAAAACGGCAGTGTTGAATTTATGGTGAACGGCGAAACGAAAACAGTCGGAATAACAAGAATTCATATTGAAGAAGACGCTGGCAAGCTTTTGCATGACGAAGCATTTTCCGGTTCCCTTGTGGATCTTAACAGATGCGGAGTTCCGCTAATTGAAATAGTTTCCGAACCGGATATAAGAAGCTCCGCCGAAGCAAAGGCTTATCTTGAAACAATAAAATCCATACTTCAATATATAGGAATTTCGGACTGTAAAATGCAGGAAGGATCAATAAGATGCGACGTAAACGTATCTGTCAGAGAAAAAGGAGCCGCAGAATTCGGAACAAGGTCTGAAATGAAAAATGTCAACAGCTTCAGCGCCGCAGTCAGAGGCATTGAATACGAAGCAAAGCGCCAGATAGAATTATTAGAAAGCGGCGGTACTGTCGTTCAGGAAACAAGAAGATGGGATGATCCAAAGGGAATGAGCTTTCCTATGCGTTCAAAAGAAGACGCCCAGGATTACAGATATTTTCCGGAACCGGATTTACTGACAATAGTCGTCGATAAGGAAAGAATCAAGGCTCTAAAAGAACAGATTCCCGAACTGCCGAATATAAAAATAAAGAGGTATGTCAGCGATTATTCCTTATCCCAAATTGACGCTACTTTAATTGCAGAGGATATGGAAAAATCATCTTTATTTGACTTATGCTGTTCAATGAATAAATGCAAGCCCAAAAGCATAAGCAACTGGATACTTGGAGATATTTCAAAATATACTAATGAAACCGGAAAATTAATATCTGAAACTAATTTAACCGCCGATAAATTATGCT
>OFMI01001483.1_pt1 | contig 14617 bp, 8 predicted proteins | sample 1541741 | NCBI WGS metagenome assembly OFMI01 (sample SAMN04209219, study PRJEB22552) | human gut metagenome | biome: gut; material: feces | host: Homo sapiens | place: USA: Oklahoma | reverse complement strand
CCATCCTCATGCGCTACGCGAAGCTGTAACAGGACAAAGCACAAGGGCAGGCCAAGTCCGCATTCACGTAAGGACGAAAGGTGCTCAAAAGAATACGGCATAGCTTACGATCATGTAGGCTATGCCGTTTCTTTTTGCTCTTGTTGTGATACTAGAATCTGTTAAAAAGCTTGAAGAGCTTTTTATAGCGCCAACGGCGCGTCAGATTCTGCATGAGACGGCGCAGCGTGCATTCGCACGATGCGAGTGTGCGTAGCACACGGGATTCTTGATTAAATATTTTAATCAAGAATCAGTATGAGATATCGACTACGCCGATAAAGTTCCACCAGATGACCAAGGTCTGCTTTTTGACCGTCAATCCTTTGGCTTATTATACCACGCAGACATCATATCTATGTTAAGCAAGCGGTTTTTGGGACGATTGGAACACCGAAAGACTGGCTTTTACGACCCGGCTGACAAAATGGATCATTTCCTCTTTGCTGTACTTGTCATAGCCCTCCACAACGACATGCATCAAACCGTTTGACAGATGGGTATACATCATCTCAAGCTCTGTTTCGCTGGCATTGGGCAGTTCTTTCCGCCAGTAAGCAATGCTGTCCTCCTTTGCCAAGGCGATCATCCGCATCAGGACGGTCGAGCTTGTGTTGCCCAGGATCAGCACCCGGCAGGCCTCCTGATTCTGATCGACCATATCGTAGATGGCCTCGATCAGCGCCGTCACATCAAAGGAATTGACATAGCGAAGGGATTTCTCAAATGCATCGATGAGTTCATTCTCAATGCTCTCCATCAGGGCAAAGCAATCGCTGTAATGGGCATAGAAGGTGGCACGGTTAAGCTGCGCCAGCGCGCAGACCTCCTTCACCGTAATCCTACTGACCGGCTTTTCCTTCAGCAGCTCCAAAAAGGACTGCTTGAGCACCAATTGCGTATAGCGTTTTCTTGCATCCAGCTTCTCCATTTTTCGCTCCTCACAAAAAGTTTACAAAATTCCGCAACACTCCGGCACGACGTGTTGCTTTTCTTTCAATTGCAGGGCAAATGCCGATTGTTTCTGATCTGCCTCTCCAGTATACTATACTTGTGAAAGATAATCAACACCTGTATGATTATCTTGAGAGGAGGTCTTTTGAATGTATGATAAATATCTTGTTACAGGTGCTACCGGCTTCCTCGGTAGGGCTGTTGCGGAGAGGCTGGTGCGCCGCAGAGCGCAAGTGTACGCGCTTGTGCTGCAGAATGACCCCTATATCAATTTGCTCCCCAAAGAAGTCCATACCGTTATCGGTGATGTGTGCGCCAAAGACTCGCTGGCAGACTTCTTTGCGGATGCCGACAGTCATACCTGTGTGATTCACTGCGCCGGTATCGTCTCCGTCGCGTCCAGACCCGGTCCGAGGCTCTATCAGGTCAATGTAGGTGGGACAGGGCAGCTCCTGCAGCAATGCATGGCGCATAAAGTGGGCAAGCTGGTCTATGTCAGCTCCGTTCATGCCATCCCGGAGCAGCCAAAGGGCTGCCCCATTACAGAAAACTGTGAATTCTCGCCGGGGCTTGTGGACGGTGATTACGCCAAGAGCAAGGCCGCTGCCACCGAGCTGGTCTACGACGCGGCGGCGTGCGGGTTGAACGCCAGCATTGTATTCCCCTCCGGCATCATCGGGCCGGACGATTTACAGGGAGGGAGCTTCACCTCAATGGCAAGATCCTTTCTTGCCGGGAAGCTGCCTTTCGCCGTTCGCGGCGGATATGACTTTGTGGATGTGCGGGATGTGGCAAATGGCATTCTCGCCTGTTCCGAAAGCGGAGAGCCCGGTAAAGGCTACATTTTGTCCGGCCACTATGTCACGATTCGCAGAATGCTGCAGATCATCGGGGCGGCGGCAAAACGGCGGTATCGGCCCATCTGCTTGCCTCTGGGTCTTGCAAGGCTGGCAGCTCCGTACTACGAGCGCCGGAGCTTGAAGGCTCGAAAGCCATTGTTTTTCACCCCATATTCCATTTCCGTTCTTGCCTCAAACGGCTGCTTCAGCCATGCGGCTGCATCGGAATGCTTTGCATATCAGCCGCGCCCGCTGGAGCAGACCCTGCGGGATATGGCCGCATGGCTCATTGCACAGAAGGAAGCGGGCAAGGCACTGCCTCATCTCATCCGGCGCCCCACGATCAGCGGCGCCCGCTGCTGAGCTGCTCTGTGTTTCGGCCTTCTGCAGCACATCCGGGTTATTTCTCCGGGTGTGCTGCTTTTTATCGCTCCGCTTGTCCTCTTGCTTTTCTTCCGAGATTCGTATATACTGAAATTGTGTTGTACTTTTTTCGGTACGGAGGGGCGGCGCGGCAGGGCAAGCGTCTGACAGGCTGCCCTGCAACCTGAACGGCTGCAAAGGAAAGGGAACGTTATGACCTGTGACGAGGTTTTTTACCGCCAATATCTGAATGGCGACGACGCGGGGCTGGAGGCCCTGATGAAAAAATACGGCGACCCCCTGACCCTGTATATAGACGGCTATCTGCACGACGTTCACGAGGCGGAGGAGCTGATGCTCGATGTTTTCGCCTATCTGTTCACGAAAAAGCCGAAGATACGGGACGGCGGCTTCAAGGCGTATCTCTATAAGGCAGCACGCCACATGGCGCTGCGCCACAAGAGCAGGCGGAATCCCTTGTTCAGCCTCGACGCGCTGACCAACGAGCCGGACGGGCGGCTGCTGGCGGAGGAGGTTATCCGGACGGAGGAGCGAAACCGCGTCCTGCATTTCTGCATGGGTGAAATGAACCCGGACTACCGGGAGGTTTTATATCTCACCTATTTTGAAGATATGAGCTACGCGCAGGCGGCGGAGGTCACGGGGAAAACGGTAAAGCAGATCACCAACATGGTGTATCGCGGAAAAGAGAGCCTGCGAAGGCTGCTGGAACGGGAGGGAATCACAAATGCGGAATCCTGAGGAGCGGGTCGCGGAGACAAAGCGGCGCATCGCCAAAATTGAGCGGGAGAAACGGCTGCGGCGCAATAAGATTACCATGGCTTCCGCTGTGGCGGCGTGCCTTGTGCTGCTCATTGGCGCGTCCCTCGCCATGCCCGGCATTGCCGCAAGCATCCAGACCGGCGACTACTCCGGCTTTGAAACGGCGGCCAGCATGTATGGCGGCGGCGCTCTCGGATATATCGTCATCGGGCTTTTGGCGTTTCTTCTCGGCGTGTGCGTGACCGTTCTGTGCTTCCGGCTGCGTCAGATGAAGCGGGAGGACGATCAGAACAACGAAAGCGAGGGAATTCATGGAGCTGATTGAGAACCTGCTGCAGCTGCTGGTCACGTTCGTCGGCGCACTGCTTTCGGGCCTATCCTACCGCAGAAGCCGCAGGCAGGCGTATTTTCTGCTGCTTTGCTTCTACGGCTGCTTTGCCCTCGGCGCGCTCTACTGGACGCTGTATCTGCTGCTGTTCGACACCACACCCCGGGTCTTTTATGTGTCGGAGTTCGGCTGGGTGGCAAGCCTTATCTTCCTGCGCATTTTGCAGGCCACGCTGGCAGGAACAGAGGAACGCTGCTTCCGCTGCCGCAGAGCATGGCTTGCGCCTGCGTTCGGCGTGCCGCTGCTGGCGTTCTACTGCACCTTCGGGGACATTCTCTCCAACCTGCTCTGGTGCGGCATGATGATATGGCTCTCCTTCTGCTCCATTCGCGGACTGGTCTGCGCCAACGGGCAGACGGGCGCGGCGCGGAATATGCGGTACTTCCACATCGGCGTGCTGTGCTTTGTTTCCTCGGAGTACCTGCTCTGGACGGTGGGCTGCTTCTGGCCGGATACTTCTCCGGCAAGCCCAACCTTCTGGTGTGATATGCTGCTGACGCTTGCCATTTTCGGGCTGCTGCCCGCCGCGAGAAAGGCGGTGGACGCATGACCTACATTGAAAACATCTTTCTGTGCATGGCATCCCCGCTGCTGGTGGCCGCTTTGTGCATGGGAAGGCGGCAGCTCCGCTTCTTCCTGTTCTGCATTGCCGGGATGGGGGTGTGCCTGCTTTCGGCCTATATCAACACCTTCCTCGCGGCGGTATGTCAGGCGGACGCCCTTGCCGCCACGGCGGAGATCGCGCCGGTGGTGGAGGAAATCATGAAGCTGCTGCCGCTGGTATTCTATCTTCTGGTATTCGAGCCGGAGGGGGATAAAATCAAGGCTGCCGCCATCACGATTGCCCTTGCCTTCGCCACCTTTGAAAATGTCTGCTATCTGATCCAGAACGGAGCGGACCGCTTCTCCTTCATCTTCTTCCGCGGCTTCGGAACAGGAGCCATGCATGTGCTGTGCGGCGGCATCGTCGGCGAAGGGCTGGCGTATGCCTGGCAGCGGACGTGGCTGAAGATCGCTGGCACCTGCGGTCTGCTGGGCGCGGCCATCACCTTTCACGCCACCTACAACCTGCTGATCGTCTACGGCGGCGTGGCGCAGTACGTCGCTTACGTCCTGCCGGTGCTGCTGATGGCGGCAGGAAAGCTGTCTGCCCTCCGCCTTACGCGGAGAGAATAACCAAAGCCTTCCACTTGAGAGCTGCTTTTGAGCGGCTCTCAATTTTTTTGAAAATCTTCGTATTTGGGGTGAGAGTTTTTCCGTTTTTCTGTACCTATATCAGTGAAGGGACTTTTACGTCACCACGTTCGAGCCATGAAGAGAGGAGTGGGCCAGAGACATGTATGATACCGCAAGGCGGGTCGCGCTCGTCAAAAAGCGGAGGCACGAGTACGCCCGCCGGAAACAGCAGCGCGAGATCTGCGGACTGTCCGCCGCGTGTATGCTGCTGTTCGCAGCGCTGATGCAGACGGCGAGCACAGTCGTCGGGCCGGGGCAGAGCGCCGCACGAGGTGTGTTCGGTGCGATGCTGCTGCGGGAGGACGCAGGCGGCTATGTGCTGGTAGGCGTTGTCTGCTTTGCAGCGGCGGCGGCGATCACCGCGCTGTGCTTCCGGCTCAGAAGCAGGGAAAACCAGAAAAAAGACGGGACAGGTAAGCCAGACCCGCAGAAACAGGAGGGAAAAACGACATGAAAAAACGAATACTTAGCATCCTGCTGCTGTGCTGCATGGTGCTGACCATGCTGCCGACAGCGGCGTTTGCAGCGGTGAGCGATTCGCTGGGCAACACACCCAAGGAAAATCAGGCGATTTTGGAGCAGCTCTCCGCCTTGACCGGCGGCAGCAGCGACCAAGTGCTTTCCATGCTGAACGCTTTGGGGCTGCTGGATGAAGACGGCAATTTCAAGGTGGATCAAACCATCACGCTGGACGGCCGAGTGTTGACACTGGCGGCTGTCATGGAGCTACTGGAAAATCCCGCCACGGATCTCACCCGTATAGCCGACGTGGATGGGACCCCGGTGGCGCTGGGCGATTTGAAGACCATGATCCAAATCGAACAGGAGCTGCAGCGGATCAAGGACACCTATTTCTCCGGCAGGGAGTTTACCGGGGAAGCAGTGGAGAATCTCAATAGCCTGATGGAGCAGCTGGAGCTGCAGGGCATCAGTTTGCAGTATTCCGCCTCTGCCACAAAGCCTGAGGGCGTTGAGACGGTGGATATGAGCGGCATGATGAGCCAAACGCTGGGGGTTCTCGCAAACAACAAATGGGAATCCGGGACTTTTACTATATACCGCGGAAAACCGGTCGGCTTTTCCTACCGCATTCAAAAAGGCCAGCTCAGCAAGTATATCACCAATGTGGAGGTCTCGATAGACGGGGTGAGTGGGGTCGAGCAAAGCGACGGGTCCTACAAGCTGACCTATGACGCAGGCTCAACTTACAATTTAGGTGGTCGTAAAATCGCTGTCAATGTTCAAACCAGAGGAGGGAACTCAGACTGGCTCGCGAATTCTTATTCCTATGGCGACCTGCTGGGGATGATCGAATTTTACGATGCGGAAAATCTGGTGTTCTATGACGGCGCCGGTTATGCCGACCACTGTCAGCTCAAGCTAATCAAGACGGTTGGCGTCCCCACAATACAAACAGTAATGACCGCGCCGAACTATGAGGAAAGATACGAAAGTACAGCCACAATACAGGGGGATATGTTTATTCCTTTGCTGGCAAATGAATACACTACAGCCCTTGGTGCCAACAATCCGGACTTCGTTGCGCTAAGCGATACCATCAGAATTCTGGAGGGCGCCCGCAACTCGGTGCTTCCCGCCGGCTCCGACCCATTTTATCAGCCATACCAAATCGACGCCAGCATCGAGTTTAACTGGAGTACCGAAAAAGCTGCCTATGCTGGCGATGCTCCGTATGGCTGGTATAAAGACCAGCCCTATGCCCCGTTCTATCTGACGGAGTACAAGTTCAATGGAAGCACTCTGGAGCTCAGCAACAACAGAACAAAAGCGCTGAACTGTACGATCAACAAGGGCAGTACGGTCAGCATCTCCCTGCAGTCTACCACGCAAAACAGAGGGGATCAGCGGTACTATCTGCCCTTCCGACTGTATATGAAAAGTGTACAGGGCGAAATCCAAAATTCCTGGGCCACCACCAAGAACAGCAACGTCACCGCCAGGCTGGTGGACACGGACGCCCCCACCATTCAAAGCGTCACGGCCCCGGCGGGAACCTATGCCAGCGGACAGTTCGTCCCCATCACAGTTACCTTTGACGAGTTCGTGGATCTTAGAAGCGCCAGCGTGACCATCAATGGCAAAGAGTATACCGCCGCTGAGCTTTCCATGAACAAATACGGTGTCACGGCAATGCTCTGGTATCCAGTGCAGGATACGGATGCCACCACGGTCACCGTCAATGGTATGACCGGCGTGAAGGATGTTTTCGGTCATACGCTGGATACCACGCCCTATCAAAGCAACCCGATTGCCGGCGTTGAGCTGAAGAGCGTCTTGATGCGCAACGCCCCCACCGCACTGACCGCCGACTACGACAACGGCAAGGCATCGTTCACGATGAACGCCAACATGGAGCAGGCCTACAAGACCGTATACAGCAATTATCACACCCCGGCAGGCACAGACCCGAAGCAAGCCCCATTCCGCCTCGAGCTGAGGTACGACTCCGCGGTTGAACCAATCCATCTGCAGGTCTATCTGGACACAGAGAAGGAAGCCTTCACCATTAGCGACTATGCAATCGCACCCGCGGCTTACACCCGCACCTATACGGTGACGCTGCAGGCCAACGAGGGCACGAAAGACGCTCCGAACTGGGTGAATGTTCTTCCCCTGACCCGGCAGTTCACGGTGGCAAAGAAAGTTTCCGCGCACACGGTGACCATCGTCCCGGAAGCGAATGACGCCGACTATACGATTTCCCTCGCCGAAGCCGCCCGCCCCACGCTTCAGGCAGAGGTTTTGGGGGAAAACGGTGAGCAGGCCACCTACACCACCGGCAAATGGAGCAGCAGTGACACGCTCATTGCCACCATCAACGAGGATACCGGCGTTGTTGCCACCACAGGAACCAAGGTGGGAGCCGTCACCTTTACCTTTACGGCGGACAACGGGACTGTGGACCCTGCCGATGATGTGACGGGCGAGTCAAAGCCCTATACCGTGACGGCAGGCAATTCCCTGGCACTGGTGATTCCCGGCGGCGCGTCCATCGTGACGCGGGTAAATCAGCCCGCCACCGTGCTGTGGAGCTCCAACGCCGCGCTGATGGCACCGAACAAAGAGTTCCATTACAGGATTGACCTGTATGCGGGCAACTACACGAATGAGGCGGAGCTGAGCGGCATCCAGCCCGTTGCGTCTTATACCGCTGGCAAAGAGGAAAACAGCGTGCGGATCCCGGAGAATGTGCTCTCCAATCTCTCCAGCGGAAATACTCCGGCCTACACGGTGCGGGTCTCCATGCCGCACCCCAACGCCGAGGGTGAGAACGTCCGCCTGTCGGCACTTGCCTGGATCATCGTGCAGGCACCACCTGCCACGGCCAAGCTGACACCGCCCCAGAGCATTTACCACAAGGATACCGACGGCACCGTCAATATCAACTGGTCGGTGGAAAACGCCACTGACGGCGCCTCTCAGCAGTCCACGCTGACCATTACCCGGGTCACAGAGGACAACAACACCCAAGAGGTGGCCCGTGAGCGCCTATCCGGTACCTCCGGAAGTTTCTCCCTGCCATTACAGCGTGTGAAAGCCGGCAATCTAAAGGACACCTATCAGGTGGTTTTGAGCGTGGAGAACCCTGTTGAGGAAGCTCCCAGCACGGACTCCTTCCCCCTGTATGTCTACGATGCCGACGCACTGAAGGTGCAGGACGGCAACGGAGCCACGATTTCTGCGCTGACCATGGACAATACCTCCAAGGTCAGCGGCCCCCTGCCTACCGATACAGCTAAAATTTTGCAGCTGCGCCAGGAGCTGGGGCTGATCGAGTACATCGGCATCAACTATGACGAGTACGGATGGAACTCCTTTAAAGACGGGATCCAGTGGCTCTCCAGCAACAACAATGCCATTTCCGTCAACTACAAGCAGGGCGGACTGTATGAGGACATCAGAAACTTCTCCTTTGATTCCTACCTTCCCGAAACCAAAATGGCGCTGTCCGGCTTGGCCAACGGCACCGCAACCGTCACGGCTACCCATGCCGCCACGGGTATGCGTGCCGCCGTACAGGTGACAGCGAAAACGCTGCAAAATAAGTTCTATCTCTTCCAGCTGACGCCTGCAGCGGAAACGACACTGCAATACACCGACGGCAAAGGTGTGCCCAAAACGGTCACGACCAACAGGGAAGGCGTGCTGGCGCTTTACGAACCCAACGGAATCGCCAGTGAGGTGTCTCTGCGGTCCGGCTCCGGCGCGGATATTTATCTGGGCACCATCTATAAAGAAAATCTGCGTTCCGGCGAGCGGGATGCCACAAAACTGCAGCTTTATCCCTTGAATACCTTCAGCCTTCGGCGAGTCGCCCGGGCATCTGTGACGCTCATCACGCCGGGCGGCGATCCGCTGGCGAGCAAGACGGTGACCGTTCGCGGCGGTGTTTATAAAAACGGAGGCTACTGCGAGACAGCTCTGCTGGGCTCTAGGGCAGGAGCACTTGTCAGCGGCATCACCGGCGACACCTATACCACGGATGCGGCGGGAAATATAACCGTCTATCTGGATTCCACCCAGTTCTGGTCGGCCGAAAAGGGCGAGAGCAACACCACGGCGCTTTCCGCTCTGGATCAGCTGGAGTACATTCTGGAGATCAGCGAAATTGACAGCAACAATTACTATCCGCTGCTGCTGACCGTCAACGGCAAGCTGGGCGTGGACGATGTAATGCGCACCGCAGAGGGCGTTGTCTCTCTGGAGCGCGTGCCGACGGGGGAGGCAAACAAGCCCTTCCTTGTGGCGCAAAGCGTTGACTACGGTCTTGCCAACGGTCAGAAGGTGGATGTCCGCAGCGCGACCGGGAAGATCGGCCCTAACAGCAGCTTCAAAACAGCCATCCTGCACACCACCATGCTCCTCTGGGGCGAGGATATTGCCAACGCGCAGAATTACAGTCTCAGGTTGGCGGACGAATACGGCATTCTTCCTGCCGCCCAGAGCAGCAGTACCAAGCAGTATCCCTTCTCATCCATCCCTGTAGTGGAAAACGATCTGACCCTCACCGAGGCCACCATGACCACCTCTGGATGGATCGCCGACGGCAAGGATGTGGGTATGAAAACGCAGCTGAGCCTGAACGGCAGCCTGCTGCAGGAGAAAATAATGCCCTTCCGGGTCGTTGATCTGACCCGAGTGCCCAAGGTGACAGAGGATGACCGCGTCACCGGTATTCTGGCGACGATGGGAGCCTCCAGTATAGTGAAGGGAGTCGACTTTGGCGGAGTGGGCGACAGTAACATTCTCAAGGTGCTGACCGGACGGCTGGATGATCTGAGCGGTCCGGTGGACACTTCCGTGTTCAAAATGATCATCACCCCCAGCGAAGACCCCTCCGTGTTCCGTGCCATGATTTGGGCCGGGTACAACACGCTGGAGATGGAGGACATGGACTATTCCGAGGACGGCGTGGCGTTGGGTGCGAATGTGCTGACGCAGAACCTGGAGGTGGGCGTGCCCAGTACCGGGGACCTGAGCCAGATGGCCCAGGGAACCTATGATCCCAAGGGGGACTACAAAACCAACTCCTTGGCCGACAATGTCACCAGCACGGATCTCAACTTGCAGTTGGAGGGCTTTTACGAAGCGGAGATCCGCTATAACGCCGAAAAAAAGGAGTGGGAGGTTTTCACCGTAGGCGGCGGCTTTACCGCCGGCGTTGGCGTGGGCTTCTCCTTCAGCGTGAACGCCATGGCCGGCCCCGTGCCGTTGACAGCAACCTTTGAGCTGGGCGGTGCCATTCAGCTGGATTTCCGTACCGCAGTGCGCTACGGCCAGCAGGGACAGGGCACAGAGCTTGCCTGGAGCGATCCCACGGCCACGGCAGTGAATGACTTTTTGACCACGCTGCGTATCAACGCCTATGTCCACGCGTTTGGCGGCATTGGCTTTGACTATTCGATCGTGGCGCTGAAGATCGGCCTATTCGGCAATTTGGATGTGGACAGTCAGAATAAGTTCCTTTCCCGCACCTATCTCGCCGACGAGACAAAGCGCCAGATCAACGGTCAGGCCCTGGGGATCCAAAGCGAAGTGGGAATCAAATTTGTGGCCAGATTCCTGTTTATCTCCTACGAGGCGGTGATCGCCTCCGGAACCTTTGGAGCCACCAAGACTTTTAATGACTGGGCAACAATCGACGAATACTGGAATAACGCCACCAGTGGGCTGAGCCTTGCCTCGCTGCGGATGGCGGCGGCTCAGAGCGGAATGCAGGTGACTTCTGGCAGTGCTACGCTCCAAAGCCGGGACTATCTGGAGCAATATGCCCGTACCTGGGGCCAGCCCCAGCAGCGGATGATGCCGTTCTCTCTGGACTCCACCAGTGGGCTGGAAAACATCCAGACCAATGCCAATCCCACATCCTATCCACAGCTCAGCGATGACGGGAAGGTATTGGCCTACATCAACGACGGCAACAGCAGCAGTATTTACGACAGCCGGGCGCATTTCTCCACCCTCAATGGCGGCGTCTATACTCCCTCCAGTGAAATTGACGCTCCCACAGGGTTCCCCGGCTACGGCGACACGGGCGTTTCTTTGTCTGGCACTGGCAGCTTCGCGGCGGCGGCTTGGGTTCGTATGGGCACCGACCTGCCGGGTAAAAATGCCGGTGATCCCGTGACATTGGAAGAGCAAAACCTGCTGATGAACAGCACGGAGATCGTAGTGTCCGTCTATAACGGCACAACCTGGACTTCCACCCGCCTAACCAACGACGGCACGCCGGATCTGGCCCCAGCCACGGCAGTGGGCGGCGACGGCAAGGCCATCGTGTTCTGGCGCAGCGTCTACACCCCCGATCCCGGTACGCAGGGCAGCAACCTGCTGAACTTCACGACCAGAGATTGTATCATGTACAGTTGCTATGACAGCAGGAACGGCGACTGGAGCAATGCCAAAATGCTTTATAACGGTGCTACCGGCAGCGTGAAGGCGTTGCAGGCGGCCATGCTGCCCGACGGAACCGCTATGGCGGTTTACTCGCTGGACCGCAGCGGAACCGGAGATATCTCCGCCTACGAGATCGCCTATTGTACCGTGGCTGCTGACGGAACTCCCGGTACAGCCATGCTGGCGACCTGTGACAGCAATCTTGACGAAAACCCCCAGGTCGTTGCAGCCAACTTCGGCAGCGGGGATGACCGATTTGTCATCGGTTGGCACAGTGTCCGAGACGGCAGCAGCGATATTCAGCTGTTGGCTGTGGACGGCAGCGGCACCATGTCCAACAGTTTCCCCGGCTCTTTGTCTGCCCTGACCAGCAGCGGCAACGCCGTCGTGGGCGGAGACTTCCGCTTCGCTTCCCTCAGCGGGGATCATCGCAGCCGCAATGATCTTACCATCATCTGGAATGAGACTGTCAATAACGCCAACGGCGCGGTAGATCACGGCATTTTGAAGGCGGCCAAGCTGCGCTATGCCGAAAATACCTACACGCTCTCCGCACCATTGGAACTGGCAGAGCTGCCGGATCGCACGCTGGCTGACCACTTTGATGCCTATGTCAGCGGCAGCAATCAGGTGCAGGCTGTCATTCAGGCCACCTTCTATGACGATGGAAACCCGCAGGTAATCGGCAACGTGACCGTTCCGGGTGAGAAAACGATCCTCTATACCGCTACCTCTGATTTTGTCACCGATGCGGTGGCAGTGGAACAGATCGGTGTGGATTATGCCATGCTGGCGCTGAACAGCCTGACACCCATTCGCTTTACCGTCCGCAACACCGGGCTGAACGATGTGACAAACCTAACGGTCAAGCTTGGCAGCGGGGAAACCGCCACCCTTACGGAAAAACTGCTGCCCAATGAAAGCACCACCCTTACCGTCTGGCACCATGTGAAGGACCGCGTGACCGACCCGAGCTATACCATCACCGCCGCCGGCGGCATCAACGAAAACGGCACAGTGTATCTGGATTATCCCGACATTGGCATCTCGCAAATGGAAGTGATTGCGGAGAGCGCCGGCAAGCGCACGGTGCGCATGACCCTCTATAATTCCTCTGCCGCCACGCTGGCCGACAAAAAGGGCCGCGAGGTAAAGCTTGCGTTCTATGCGGATGATCTGCATACCAAACCTGCAGTGGCAGCCTGCGCCACAAACGGCGTATCGGTTCGCGATAATGAAATCACCATTTCCGAAGACAGCGCCCTCGCCCGCATCGATCAGGGAACCTTTACACTGGACCTGACCTATGATCTGGGCAAGTATATGAACTCCATTGGCAAAACCGAGATCCCCAATGTGGGTACCTATCTGTACGCCGAGGCGTGGGCGGAAGGTCAGATCGGCGGAACGGGAAGCAATCAGCGCCTGCCGGAGTATGACGGCAGTGACAGCGAGGCCACCGTCCATATGACCGGCGCACTGGCCCGCACCGGAGAGCGGATGACGATGGATGTGACACAGGGGAACGACGGCAACGGTCACAGCACCGCCGCCATTACCCTGCGCAACAACTGCCTGCAGTCTCAGACCGGCGCAGAGCTGGTGGCCACGCTGCTGGATGCTGCCGGGACCGTTCTGGAAACGAAAAAGACCCGTATTGGCGGTGCCATCTCCGGGGAAACCTTCCAGACGGAAACCGTCACCTTCTCCCGGCTTGGCACCCGCGTAGTGGTGCGAGCCGCAGTGCCCGGTAATGACCTTCTGACCTTTGAAGGTCTGGCAGTGGGGCTCGGCGATTTTACCGCCAACGGAACGAACTATACCTATACGCTGCAAAATGATAGCGGAGCAACATCTACGCTCGTCACAGCGGTGTCTGGAAACGGCGAGCCCGTGAGCATCAACGGGCAGGCTCTGTCCACCGGCGGCAGCGCAACCGTTGCCATCCCCAACAGCGGCAAAACCGACATTGTCGTGGGAATCGGTGCTAAAACCTACACGCTGACGATTCTGCGCAATAGCGGCACAGGCGCGAATCCCTTCACCGATGTTTCCGAAAAGGATTGGTTCTATGGCGATGTGATGTTCGCCTATGAAAATGGGCTGATGATCGGCACGGGCAACGCGCAATTCCGTCCGCACGGGACGGCGACGCGCGGGATGATGGCGACCATTCTTTGGCGCATGGCGGGCAGCCCCGCGCCGAAGGGCAACAGCAGCTTTACCGATGTGGAAGCCGGAACGTGGTACACAGACGCGATCACATGGACGGCGGAGAACGGCATCTTTTTGGGCTACGGCAACAACAAAGTCGGTCCGGACGATTCCATCACCCGTGAACAGCTTGCAGCCATCTTCTTCCGCTACGCAGACTACAAGGGCTGCGATATGACCGCCAAGGGAGAGCTTGACAAGTTCCGGGATGCGGGCAAGGTCTCAGATTATGCAAGGGCAGCGATGCAGTGGGCGGTCGGCAGCGGTCTGATCCAAGGGAAGCCCGACGGGGTGCTTGACCCGCAGGGCACGGCGACCCGCGCGGAGATCGCCGCGATGCTCCACCGCTTCCTTGAGAAGTAAGAGCTGGTGCAGGGCAAGGCTCCCGGCGTCTGATGCGCCGGAACAGCCCGAAGCAGCTGCAAGCCCCAAAGGCCGGCGACAGCAGCGTGTTCGGCTTGTGATGGCGCTCCTGCGCTGCACCTCTTGCCGGAAGCCTTTCGCTGAGCACATGGCAGATCAGGCGGCGTGAGGAAGAAGCGCTGCAAATCATCAAAAAGGAAACAGGCTCACCTTTCGGGGCGCGGGCAAATAGCCCCGCGCCCCTTTTCGGTTTCCTTCGTCAGGAAAGGCGGTTGTTTTTCTTTTGTCTCTATGCTCAACCTTTTTTCGTAAGAAAGGGGCCATGCAGTGAGCCCCAACAGTTATTATAGAACCGCAATGCCTTCAAGTTTGTCATTGGGCTTGTCTCAAAATAAAATTTTCTAAAATTAGCCAAACAATTAAGCCGTGAAAATCCAAATGAACCTGGATTTTCACGGCTTTTATCTAAGGAACCTCTGATTAAATTGCAAGAGCGGTCAGCGAGGGATTTTGTTCCAAA
>OFMI01001479.1_pt1 | contig 14690 bp, 9 predicted proteins | sample 1541741 | NCBI WGS metagenome assembly OFMI01 (sample SAMN04209219, study PRJEB22552) | human gut metagenome | biome: gut; material: feces | host: Homo sapiens | place: USA: Oklahoma | reverse complement strand
TGTGGGAGATTTTGTCCGGATGAGGGCGTCGTAGCAGGCTACGGCAACCGAATTCGGGCGAAATATACCGCAAAGTGGGGCGTACAGATTGCGGGAATGATTTTTCAGACGCGCTCCAGTACAGTGAAAATTAAGTATCTGCCACATTGGCGCAGTATATGACAGATCAGACAGGTCAATATAGCGGTTATTTACTATTGGCTGTACGAATAGTAATATCCATAAATCACAAAAAAATGCAGATATCAGGCTGTGCCCCAACCTGAACCCTGCATTTTTCTGTATTTTATAATGATGGTCAAAATCAGTCATCAAATTCTGTTATTTTAATCAGTTCGAAGCGCTGTCACCGGATCACTTTTAGCAGCTTTTCTTGATGGGATCAGTCCGCCAAGAAGAGTCAGAACCACGCTCAGTCCGATCAGAACTACTGCTGCCACAGGAGGAAGAGCCGCCTTCACATTCACTCCGTCAGCCAGTGACCGGATAATGCTGTTCGCAGGAATGAGAAGAAGCAATGTAATTCCAATCCCCATAGCACCTGCGCAAAATCCGATAATAAACGTCTCCGCATTGAACACCTGTGACACGTTGTGCCTGGAAGCACCAATCGCTCTTAGAATACCAATTTCTTTTTTCCTCTCCAGAACACTGATATACGTGATAACACCGATCATAATGGAAGAAACCACAAGGGAAATCGCTACAAAAGCCACCAGAACATAACTGATAATATTTACAATATTCGTAACTGACGACATCAGCGTTCCCACAAGATCCGTATAAGTGATCACCTTCTCATCCTCTCCTGCCGCTTCCATATCCGCGTTATACTGATCCAGAATACCTACAATTTCTGATTTACTTTCAAAATCCTTTGGATAGATATTAATTCCGCCAGGAACATTTAGATCTGCATATCCAAGCTTTTTCAGATTTCCGTCATAAGAAGAATTTTCAGATGACAGCAGGGACATCATGAGCTCTGAGAGGTCGTCCTCATTCATGTTCATCTGAATTGCTTTTGCAAAAGCCTCCGGATTAATGGAAAGCGCATCTTCCATATTTCCCATGCCGCTTCCCAATCCGCCAAGTCCGCTCATAGCCTGGCTCATGGCAGAAGTAAGACTCGATGATACACTGGTCATCACAGACTGCATTGCCTCCTGCATACCGGAGCTGATATTTCCAATCATCTGCTCCATAGCAGTCTGGATTCCCTTCGTAAGCTGTTTTTCCACCTGTTCCATTATCTCTGTGAATTTTGACTCAATCCCCTTTGCGATCGCATCTGTGAAAGAAGTCATCATGGATTTCATGTAAGTTTCCATTGCCTGTGAAAACTGCGTCTGCACCTCGCTGGTATCCACAAGAGTCATAAGTCCATTCATGAGACGATTCTGCCCATCCTCTGTCTGCATATATTCCAGAAAATAGGTTCCCAGATTAGCCGGGTCCGGAAGGGAATTATTCCTGGCATACTCCGGATAAGCAGCTACAACGTCCTGCATAAGAAGATCCCGTATCTGTTTTGTGGTAATATTCACTGTCACGCTGTTTTTAACCAGATTCTCTGCTTCCTCTTTGATCTGCTGCTGGATTTCCCCCTGACTTAAAAAGGCAAGAATGCTGGCCACATCTGTCTGGGTGATACCATTTGCCTTGGCATACTCCTGATACTGGTTCATCAGCCCCACAGCCACTGCGATCAGTTTTTCCGAAGACATATCCACGTTCACGTTATTTTTCACCAGCTCCTGCAGATCCTTGCACAGACGTTCGTTCATCTCTTTTGATGTCAAATACTGCTTCAATGCTGCCTGCATTTTATCCATATCTGCTTCCGGTTTATCTTTAATGCTTTCCTGATAACCAGTAAGAACCTCTTTCAGCAAAGCAGTTACCTTCTCTTCTGTAAAATCAAACTTCACTGACTTCAGCGCCTGACTCATATCCGGAACCTGGTCTGCCGGAAGATTTTTCAGAATTTCTTCCGGATCAATCATATGGGAAAGATCCAGATCAAGGTCATCCAGCTTGATAAGCTTGGAAAGATCCGGCATACTGCTCTCATCCAGATTTATATTTCCAGCCAGAGCTGACATGTCAGGCATATCCGGCATTTCCACATTCAATCCGGAGGACAGCCCCGAAAGACTGGACAGGTCCATATTAAATCCACTGAGATCTACCTGAAAGGCCTCCTGCAGGGCATCCGCGTTAATGGAAAAAAGGGATTCCATGTCAAACTTACTGTTCTCATTGTCTTCTTTTCCAAATTCCTCTCCGGTAAAAACATTTATCTTTTCATCCGCCAGCTGCTGCTTCACAATTTCACTGGAAGCAGCCTTCTCGATCACATGTTTGGTAAGCTCCGGGGTATAACAGATTCCTGCAGTGAGCATGGAAGCAGTGGCACCTTCCACAGGCTGGACAATTCCCACAATTGTCAGATCTTCTCCGTTTTTCACCAGTTTTTTCATATAAGAGCTGTTGTCTGATTTATCCTTCCAGACCTTATATTCTTCATCATATTCATAATAATCGGTACTGTTTACCAGCTTAAATTTCTTCCCCAGGATTTCATCATAGGTGTATGGACCCTCGTTTTCTGGCGTTTCCACTGCCTCTTCTGCAATAAATTTCTGAACCATATCATCCAGTTCCTTACCGTCCCGAAGCCCAAGAGTGTATTGGAGAAAATCACTGATATCGCCCTGTGAAGTAAGCACCAGTACACATTCTTTATAATTTTCAGGCCATCTTCCCGCTTTCACGTCATATTGATCCTTATAAAGATCAGCATCTTCCGGCATTTCATGAAAAACATCAGTGCTCATGGTAGAAGACATAATGCTGTTGGAGGAACCAGAGCCCAAACCCATAGCCGAAAAAGATTTGTCCGGATTTACCTGTCGGATATTTTTTCCATTTTCCAGAAAAATCTGGGGAGAAACAGAATACGTATACTCCACCGAATTTGCATACTGGGAAATGCTGCTTTCATTACTGTCCAGGTAAACCTTCAGAGACTCCAGATCATTGGAATTCATTTTGGAGAACATATTAGTCACCATCTGGGCAACTCCTACTTCCCCATCTTTTTTCCCACTCTGCGCTGTGGCTGCTCCCATCATCATAGAGGTAAGATCCACTCCTGTGCTTTGTATCTGCAACGGATATTCTGAAAGTGTTTCTTCTTCCATATTTGTAATGTATTTGTCTACACCATTTGATATGGAAAGGATCAGCGCAATTCCGATAATACCGATGGAGCCTGCAAAAGAAGTAAGTAAGGTCCGGGCTTTCTTAGTCTTCAGATTCTGAAAGCTAAGGGAAAGTGCAGTAAAAAAGGACATGGAGGATTTTCCCATATTCTTGTGAACAGGAGGTGCCATGCTCTCGCTGTCTATCACAAACGGATCTGTATCAGAAAGGATCCGCCCATCTTTTACCGTCACGATTCTGGTGGCATAAAGCTGAGCAAGCTCCGGATTATGGGTGACCATTACTACCAATCGTTCCTTTGCGACCTCTTGCAAAAGATCCATAACCTGTACACTGGTATCTGAATCCAGGGCTCCTGTTGGCTCATCCGCCAAAAGAATTTCCGGGTCATTTACAAGTGCTCTGGCAATTGCCACTCGCTGCATCTGACCGCCTGACATCTGACTTGGCTTTTTGTGGATCTGGGCACCAAGGCCTACTTTTTCCAGAGCTTCTTTTGCACGGCGTCTCCGCTCACTTTTTGATACACCGGAAATGGTAAGGGCAAGCTCCACGTTTGCAAGAACTGTCTGGTGTGGGATCAGATTATAACTCTGAAACACAAATCCTATGGTATGATTTCGATAAGAGTCCCAGTCCCTGTCTTTATATTTTTTCGTAGAAATCCCATTGATGATCAGATCGCCACTATCGTACCGGTCAAGACCACCAATAATATTCAGAAGAGTGGTTTTTCCCGAACCGCTGGGACCAAGAATTGCCACAAATTCATTGTCCCGAAGACTAAGGCTCACTCCGTCCAGGGCACGCTGTACCAAATTTCCTGTTCTGTATTCTTTGTGTATGTCTTTGATCTGAAGCACTTACTACTTCCTTTCTGTCGCATAATAAATGTTTATAACCATTCACCAATTCAGGCAAAATATACCGCAAAGTGGGGCGCCGAAGATTTCGATTTTTATGTGAGTCAGATTCACATAAAATACCTTGCGGAATAATATTTGCTGAATAGTTCAAATATTTTTTATTATAATCTTAAATTGTGAACATATTGTGTTTTTAAAATAAAACCATTCTCTTGAAATCCAACTATTTCTATCGTATAATAAGAAGATACATTACCGCTTTAGAGAGATGATGCATGCAGATTGCGGCTATCGCAGTCTGATATAACTTACTTCAGAAAGGATGAAAAACATGAAGGTTTTACTCTTAAATGGCAGCCCGCGCAAGGAAGGCTGTACGTTCACCGCACTTAGTGAAGTGGCAAAAACACTGAATCATAATGGAATTGATACTGAGATTTTCCAAGCTGGAAATCCGGATACAGATAATGTAAAAGCCGCCGCGGCGAAATTAAAAGAAGCAGATGCGCTTATCGTTGGTTCTCCGGTATACTGGGCTTCCCCATCCGGACAGATCATTGAATTTATGGATAAGCTTTGCTCCATGGCAGGCAAAGACATGCTCCACAAACCAGCTGCAGCAGTTGCTTCTGCAAGAAGAGCCGGCACCACAGCTACTTTAGACGTTCTTCAGAAATATTTCAGCTATCATGAAATGCCTGTTGTATCTGCTAACTACTGGAACATGGTTCACGGAAATACTCCTGCAGAAGTTGCGCAGGATGAAGAAGGACTTCAGATCATGCGCTCACTTGGAAACAATATGGCATGGCTTCTGAAATCCCTGGAAGCAGGGAAAGCGGCAGGTATTGCAGTTCCTCAGGCGGAAGATAAGATCAAGACAAATTTTATCCGCTAAATATGGTGCAGTAGTTGTCATGTCTTCACATAAATGAAGCTCCAGAGCATATCTGAAAAAAGCTTTTTGCAAGATGTGCGTCACAATTTGTGGGAGTTTTTGCTCGGATGAGGGCGCCGTGGCAGGCTACAGCAACTGAATTCGAGCAAAATTTCCCACAAAACGGGCGTGCAGATTGCAAGAATGATTTTTCAAACAGGCTCTGGCTGCACCAGTTTAATAATGTGTGTGACATGGAAGAAGTTCCGTTCGCATACATCAAAAAAAACTTCCAGAGAGGTATTTTATGCTGCAAATAATCGAAACCATCAACACCGCTGTAAATAATTTTATCTGGGGCGTTCCTGCAATGGTCTGTATTTTCGGAGTTGGTCTTTATCTTAGTATCCGCACCAATTTTCTTCAGATTCGCAAATTCCCCTACGCAATCAAAACAACCCTTGGACGTATTTTCCGCAAACGTGACGCATCTGACGGTGCTATCACGCCTTTCCAGGCAGTGTGTACAGCACTTGCAGCCACGGTCGGTACTGGCAATATTGCCGGTGTAGCAGGTGCTATCGCAATTGGCGGTCCCGGAGCCATATTCTGGATGTGGGTTTCTGCACTGTTTGGCATGTGCACCAAATATGCTGAGGTTACCCTGGCTGTCCACTACCGCGAGATCAATGCCAACGGCGAACTGGTAGGCGGTCCCATGTATTACATCAAGAACGGTCTTAGCAAAAAATGGCACTGGCTGGCTTATCTGTTCGCAGCATTCGGCGTGCTCACTGTATTTGGTACCGGTAACGCCACACAGGTCAACACCATCACCACTGCCATCAATTCTGCATTGCTGAATTATAACGTAATCAGCGAAAGCGCCGTTTCCACTTCCAACCTGATCATCGGAATCATAATTGCCATTCTGATCGCCATGATCCTTCTTGGAGGAATCAAACGAATTGGCCATGTCACCGAAAAGCTGGTTCCATTTATGGCTCTGCTTTACATCCTTCTCGGACTGGGGGTTATCCTTCTGAACATTCAGAATGTACCATCTGTATTCGCTTCTATTTTCAGAGGGGCATTTCAGCCCAGAGCTGTAACAGGCGGCATTGTTTTAAGTATGTTCACCAGTTTAAAAAAAGGTGTTTCCCGTGGTATCTTCTCTAACGAGGCTGGTCTTGGTACCGGATCCATTGCCCATGCGTGTGCAGATACCAAAAAGCCTGTAAAACAGGGTATGTTCGGCATTTTCGAAGTTTTTACAGATACCATCGTGATCTGTACACTGACTGCACTGGTTATCCTTTGCAGCGGCGTTGCTGTTGATTATGGAAAAGCAGCTGGCGCAGAGCTTACTATCCTTGGATTTACTTCTACATATGGAAGCTGGATATCCATTTTTACAGCAGTTGCCATGTGCTGCTTCGCTTTTTCCACAGCAGTCGGATGGGGACTTTACGGTGCCCGCTGCATCGAGTTCCTGTTCTCTGAAAAAGTGATCAAACCTTTTATGGTTATTTATTCCCTGGTTGCCATCCTTGGCGCAACTGCCAACCTTGGACTGATGTGGAGCATTGCCGAGACATTTAACGGTCTTATGGCAATTCCCAACCTGATTGCTTTGTTCCTGCTTTCCGGTACAGTTGTGAAGCTGACAAAAGAATATTTTGCCGGAGAGGGCAAAACAAAATAAATACAAAAAAGGGACATCGCATGAACTGTTTTCCACTCATGTGATGTCCCTTTCAGATTATTGCTCAATCCTTATTCTCTTCCTCAGCAGCTGCATCTGCAGTTGTATCAGCATCTTCACTTTTCTCTTCCTCACCGATCTCAACTGCATTTTTTTCTTCCTCAGTCAGCTCCTGCACATCCTTAACACTTACCTTATGGTCATACCATTTGCCCTTTTTACCAATGATTGCCAGGTCAAATTCTTCATCCAGCTTCTCTACCGGAACATTGAATCCATAAACCTCCTCTGTCATGCCATCGCTGTAAGTTACCTTATCAATAGTAGGCTGAATCAGTTCGGCACCGTCTTTCTGTGCATCCTCTGCTGTTCCAAGGAACACATTCTCAATATTCTTGGAAACGAGAGTAATATGAACGGTCATTTTACCATCCTTTACAGTGAGGGTAGCTCTTCCGTTGCAAGCCTCATTTACATGGAACATACTGCTGTCTGTGTCAAACTCTACACCATAAACACCGTCTTCAAGTTCGCTGTCTGCGGCATTCTCTGCACCATCTGTGGTTTCCTCTGCCTCAGCCTCTGTGGCTTCTGCAAATGCTGGAAATGCAGTTCCTGCTGTCATAGCGGAAATACTTACAGCTGTTAATAAAATGACTAATGAACGTTTCATAATAACTCTCCTTGCTTTTCTTTATTTACGGTGCACTTGTGTGTGCCGTATTTGTTTTATTACTCAAACAGCTGCCCCACAGTGTAGGAGCAGCTGCTTTTGTTCTGTTACAATAATAATTTATACCAAAATAATTATTTCGCGATGGAATCAATAGCTGCCTGAGTATGAGCTACATAAAGCTGCTCAACAGCGTCAATTCTTCCAAGACCTTCGATCTGGCAGTCGATCTCATCGAAATCTCCAGAAGCCTCGAACATGCTCTTCCAGGAGTCGTCATCATCACCAGCCATATCGTTGTTTGCATGGTCACCAGCAACAACCATAAGCGGACGAAGGATTACTTTCTTGAATCCGGCATCTTTTACTTTATTGATAACTTCATCACAAGCTGTATCCTCTGGCTCACCTTCTACAGTACCGATGAATGCGTTTGTGAATCCAAGATTCTCCATCTGTGTCTGCATCTGATCATATGTAACGTTTGCAGTATGGGAAGTACCATGTCCCATGAATACGAATGCGGTTCCATCCTCTGCAGCAGCTTCCATGCTGTCATATCCAGCTTCTTTTACAGCTTCATCTGTGATTGCCTGAGCAACAGCAGCTTTATCATCGTTGATAACAGTAGCGTCATCACCAACCTCACCAAGCATTGGCTCAGCGATTGCTACAGACTCAAATTTGTCTTTGTACTCATCAATAGCTTCTACCATCTCATCGTACTCAGCACCATGCATAAGGTGTGTAGGCTGAACTACAAGATTCTTAACACCGTTAGCTACTGCACGGTCAAGTGCCTGCTGCATGTTGTCAATGTGCTCATCATCTCTTGCCTGTACATGGTTGATAATGATCTGAGCGGTAAATGCTCTTCTTACAGACCAATCCGGGAATGCTTCTGCAAGAGCATCCTCGATTCCTTTGATATCCTCTGCACGGCTGTCATTAAAGGATGTACCAAAGCTTACTACAAGAAGCTCATTCTCACCAATCTCGTCCTGATTACGCGGATCATCCTTGGAAGCATCACCTGTGTCACGTCCGAAATACTCTGGGCTTGCCTCTTCTCCTTCTACAAGCTCTTTCTGAGCATCTGTAAGAGCATCCCATGCTTCTTTAGCTTCCTTGCACTGCTCATCTGTATCATCTGTTCTCTCCTGAACATAGATAGCATCGATAAGTGCTGCTACTTTATCAGCTGCTTCCTTATCTGCATCTGCAGTATCATCAGCTTCTTCTGCATCGTCTGTTGTCTCAGCATCATCAGCTTCTTCTGCATCATCTGTTGTCTCCTCTGTTGCTTCCTCTGTCTCTGCAAATGCAACAGTTGCTGTTGCTGTCATGCTTGCTGCCATAGAAGCTGCAAGAAGGATTGCTAATAAAGATTTTCTTTTCATTTCTTTTTCCTCTTTTTTTTGTATTTCCGGATAGAATCACGTATAAAGAATCCCATGGGAAATCTATCACCAATCTCCCATTGCATAAAAACAGCCGCATTTTCTGCGACTGCACACATTCTCATATACACACTTTTCTTCCAAAAAACATTCAGGAAATATTCATGTATCGTTATGAGAATACAGGTTCTGTGTACCGCAGACCTAAGATTCCACGCCAAGGCAGTTCTCCTGACTTCGATCAACACTGCTTCCCCTTCCTGGTATTCCCAGTGGGCCTTGAAGCAGTTCCCTTACACAGTGACGGCATCGTTCCGGACTCTCACCGGATTCTCTTTTGCGCATCATGTTCATGATGCAACCTTCGCGCTATAACCATTATACATATTCGACTCGGATATCTAATATGTACCATATTATTATGTATTTTTTATGAATTTTTTATGTATATTTTATGAATCAGAAATCTTTTAAAAAGGGGATAAATAAGATATACATTATGCCAGACAAACAACTACCTGTTGATGTCATTATCCATATAAAAACAGCTTTTCTGCGCATTCACATGATTTCGCGCCGCAATTCTCGGGTTTTCTGTGTACTTTATTCACAAAAAACACCTCGCGGAATGTTACCAATGAACAGTAACTTTCATGCCCAGATTCCAGAGTGTTTTTTTCTGTGAATTGCTTATTGACAAATACCCCGCCAGGGTATATATTAATTTCATCAACCTCATACCCCCAAGGGGTATATGAGGAAAGGAGTCTGCCTATGACAGCTGATCATAAATCCGAAACCTGCTGCAGCCACACCGCAGCCGATCCTGCAACTCTTTCCAGCCAGGAACCTACCAAGAAGGTCTGTTCCTGCTGTTGTACCAAGCACACCGATCGTTCCGAAGCAGAGCGCAGGAAGCTGGTAAACCGTCTGAAACGTATTGAAGGCCAGATAAGGGGGATTATAGGAATGCTGGAGAATGACGCTTACTGCAACGATATTCTTATTCAGTCAGCAGCTGTAAATGCCGCTGTGAATGCATTTAATAAGGAACTTCTCGCCAACCATATCCGAACCTGTGTGGCAAGAGATATCCGTGATGGTAAAGACGAAACCATTGATGAGCTGGTTGCAACTTTGCAGAAGCTAATGAAGTGAGATATCAGCGTATTCCGAATGTGTACCTGCCTGCGGAGGTACGAATGCGCAGAGCAGTCCGTTGGTATCGAAACACTGTATTCGAAGGAGGAATTTATTATGGAACAATACAACGTCACCGGCATGAGCTGTGCAGCCTGCAGCGCCCGTGTGGAAAAAGCGGTAAACAAGGTTCCGGGAGTTACTTCCTGCTCCGTAAGCCTGCTTACCAATTCCATGGGAGTGGAAGGAACTGCCTCAGCCTCTGCCATTGTCTCAGCTGTAGAAGAAGCCGGATACGGCTGCAGCCTGAAGGGTGCTTCCGGTCAGAAGGAATCCGTTTCTGACGCTGAGAAAGCCCTGGAAGATCATGAAACGCCACTTCTCAGGAAACGGCTTATTGCCTCAGTAGGTTTTCTTCTGGTGCTGATGTACTTTTCCATGGGACACATGATGTGGGGATGGCCGCTGCCAGCCTGGTTTGATGGCAACCATATCGCCATGGGACTTGTACAGCTGCTTCTTGCAGGAATCGTCATGGTCATCAATCAGAAATTTTTCATCAGTGGCTTCAGGAGTCTGTGGCACCGCTCTCCGAACATGGATACCCTGGTAGCTCTCGGCTCCATGGCCTCCTTTGTATGGAGTGTCTACGCCCTGTTCGCCATGACCAGAGCCCAGGTTGACGGCAATTCCGAACTTGTCATGCACTACATGATGGAATTCTATTTCGAATCTGCCGCTATGATCCTGACCCTGATCACCGTTGGAAAAATGCTGGAAGCCCGTTCCAAGGGCAAGACCACGGATGCCTTAAAAGGTCTTATGAAGCTTGCTCCCAAGACTGCCGTTGTCATCCGAAACGGCCAGGAAGCCACCGTTCCCATTGACCAGGTTGTAAAAGGTGAAACCTTTGTTGTTCGCCCTGGTGAAAACATCCCGGTGGATGGTGTGATTATCGAAGGCTCCAGTGCAGTCAACGAATCTGCCCTTACAGGTGAGAGTATCCCTGTTGACAAAGCTGCCGGAGATCTTGTCTCCGCAGCCACAGTCAACCAGTCTGGTTTCATCAAATGTGAAGCTACCCGCGTTGGCGAAGACACCACCCTCTCCCAGATCATCAAAATGGTCAGTGATGCTGCAGCCACCAAAGCTCCTATTGCAAAAATCGCAGACCGTGTTTCCAGTGTTTTCGTACCTGCTGTTATCACCATTGCAATTATAACAACTATTGTCTGGCTGCTTACCGGTCATGAGGCTGGCTACGCCCTGGCAAGAGGAATTTCCGTTCTGGTCATCAGCTGCCCATGCGCCCTTGGTCTTGCCACTCCGGTTGCCATTATGGTTGGAAACGGAATGGGTGCCAAAAACGGTATCCTTTTCAAAACAGCCGTCTCCCTTGAGGAAGCCGGAAAGGTTCAGATCGTAGCCCTTGACAAAACCGGAACCATCACAAACGGTCAGCCGGAGGTTACTGACATTCTCCCTGCAGACGACGTATCTGAGAACGATCTTCTCACCCTTGCCTACGCCCTTGAAAAAAAGAGCGAGCACCCTCTTGCGAAAGCCATTCTGGAAAAAGCTGCAAGCCTTGGTCTTACAGCCCAGGAAGTCACAGAATTCCAGGCTCTTCCCGGCAATGGACTCTCTGCGAAGCTTGGCGCTTCCACGCTTATCGGCGGAAGCATGAAATACATCAACACTCTGGCAGCTGTCTCTCCGTCTCTTATGAACCAGGCCGAGAAGCTTGCCGAAGCAGGAAAAACTCCTCTTCTTTTCGCAAAAGATGGAAAACTTCTTGGAATCATTGCAGTTGCTGATGTAATCAAACCGGACAGTGCACAGGCGGTCAAAGAGCTTCAGAATATGGGTATCCACGTAGTTATGCTTACCGGAGACAACAAGCGCACGGCCAGAGCCATCGGCGCACAGGCAGGTGTTGACCAGGTTATTGCAGGCGTCCTTCCAGATGGAAAAGAGAGCGTCATCCGCTCCCTGAAGGAAAAAGGCAAGGTTGCCATGGTTGGCGACGGAATCAACGACGCACCAGCCCTTACCAGAGCAGATATTGGTATTGCCATCGGTGCCGGAACGGATATAGCCATCGACGCAGCAGATATTGTCCTTATGAAAAGCCAGCTTTCCGACGTGCCAGCTGCTATCCGTATGAGCCGCGCTACTCTTCGCAACATCCACGAGAATCTCTTCTGGGCGTTCTTCTACAATGTAATTGGTATTCCGCTGGCTGCCGGCGTATGGATTCCAATTTTCGGATGGACCTTGAACCCGATGTTCGGCGCTGCTGCCATGAGCCTTTCCAGCTTCTGTGTAGTTACCAACGCGTTGAGGCTAAACCTGTTTAAAATTCATGACGCAGTTAAAGATAAAAAAGTCAAGAATCCGGTTTCCATAGAATCCAATTCTGGAAATATTGCTGATTTCTCTGAAGTATCATCTGCTGTTTTCTCAAAATCATTCAATGCAGATAAAACTTCAGATGCAGAACAAACGATTAATAACAGCTGCAAGCTTTTGAACGAATGCAGCGATATTAATAACAATACTAACAAAAAGGAGAATAATACCATGGTAAAAGTGACAGTTAATGTAACAGGAATGATGTGCGGACATTGCGAAGCACACGTAAACAAAGCAATCCAGGAAGCATTTGGGGTACAGGATGTTGTATCCTCCCATGATGCCGGAACTACTATTTTCTCAGCACCAGAGAAAGTGGACGAGGACAAAATCCGCCAGGTAATCAAAGACGCTGGCTATGAAGTAACCGGAATTACACAGGAGTAATCCATCCCTCACATTCAACTTGACCAATGCAGAAACCTATTGCAAAGGTCCGTTCAAACAGCCGACAGAAACATTTTTCAGCTTCTGTCGGCTGTTTTTTTACTTCTATCCCCTCTTTTTCTCCAGCTTTTATGTTCTTTTTTTCATATCAGCCCCATTCTTTCTTATATTAATGTTAATTTTTCAAGAATCTTCATCCTTGCATTGAAATTCTATAAATTTTTCAGTATAATGATTTCGATACGGGTCTCACAGTGAGACTCCTTTGAGAGCATAATCCGTTGCTGAACAAGCTTTGAACAGCAACTATAGTCTCAACCATTTAAAGGAGGAATTATATTATGGCAACATGGAAAAATCTTGACACACTTGATTCTTTTGGCAAACTGAAAGAGCTTAAGAATCACGTAGACATTGCGGCAGCTCTGTCTGGTGAAGAAGGTGGCAAGCGTGTAGCTGATTATAGTACACCAATGGCAGCTGGTCTTTCTTACAACTATGCAGCCAAAGAAGTAGACGAAACCGTTTTATCCGCACTTGCGAAACTGGCTGACGAGGCACAGCTGATCGACAAATTTCAGGAATTATATAATGGTGCAGTGATCAACACCGGAGAGAACCGTATGGTTCTTCATCACCTTGCACGTAAGCAGCTTGGTAACCCGGTTGTTGTAGATGGTGTAGACAAACGTGAATTCTACGTTGCCCAGCAGAAAAAAGCTGCTGATTTTGCAAATAAGGTTCATGCTGGTGAGATCACCAACGAAGCTGGTGAGAAATTCACCACAGTCGTTCAGATTGGTATCGGCGGAAGTGACCTTGGTCCCCGTGCTCTTTACATTGCACTGGAGAACTGGGCGAAGGCCAATAACACATTCAAGATGGAAGCGAAGTTCATCAGCAACGTTGACCCGGATGATGCAGCTGCAGTACTTGCTTCTGTAGACCTTGCACACTCCTTATTCATCGTTGTATCCAAATCCGGTACAACCCTTGAGACACTGACCAACGAAGCATTTGTAAAGGATGCCCTGACAAAAGCAGGTCTGAATCCTTCCAAACACATGCTTGCCGTTACAAGTGAGACTTCCCCTCTTGCAAAGAGTGAAGATTATCTTACCGCCATCTTCATGGATGACTACATCGGAGGCCGTTACTCTTCTGTTTCCGGCGTAGGCGGAGCAATCCTTTCCCTGGCATTCGGACCGGAAGTATTTGCTCAGCTCCTTGAAGGTGCTGCAGCTGAGGATCAGCTTGCAACAAACCGTGACCTTATGAAGAACCCAGATATGCTGGATGCCCTTATCGGTATCTATGAGAGAAATGTGCAGGGATATCCTTCCACAGCTGTTCTTCCATATTCACAGGCATTAAGCCGCTTCCCGGCACACCTTCAGCAGTGTGACATGGAGTCCAATGGTAAAACCGTAAACCGTTTCGGCGAGCCGGTTAACTACGTAACAGGTCCGGTTATCTTCGGAGAGCCAGGAACCAACGGTCAGCATTCCTTCTATCAGTTATTGCATCAGGGCTCTGACATTGTCCCGCTTCAGTTCATCGGCTTTAAGAACAGCCAGCTTGGCGTAGATGTTGACATTGAGAACAGCACCAGCCAGCAGAAGCTCTGCGCTAACGTGGCAGCTCAGATTGTTGCATTTGCCTGCGGTAAAGAGGATGAGAACCTGAACAAGAACTTCAAGGGTAAACGTCCGTCCAGCATTATCATCGGTCAGCAGCTTACCCCTGCTTCCCTTGGTGCATTGCTTGCTCACTTTGAGAACAAGATCATGTTCCAGGGCTTCGTATGGAATCTGAACAGCTTCGACCAGGAAGGCGTTCAGCTTGGTAAAGTTCTTGCGAAACGTGTACTTGCACACAATACAGACGGTGCTCTTAAGGTATTCAGCGATCTTCTGAACATCTGATCTTTCAAACAGGCTCTAAAGCGTGTCTGAAAGATCAGATGTTCAGAAGATCGCTGAATACCTTAAGAGCACCG
>OFMI01001475.1_pt1 | contig 14710 bp, 9 predicted proteins | sample 1541741 | NCBI WGS metagenome assembly OFMI01 (sample SAMN04209219, study PRJEB22552) | human gut metagenome | biome: gut; material: feces | host: Homo sapiens | place: USA: Oklahoma | reverse complement strand
TTTTCCGTTGCGGCGGGTGTGGTCGTCGGCTTGGGCACGTCCTGCGCGGGCTTGTCGATGGCGGTGTCGGGCTGTGTCCAGGCGGAATCATTCTGCAGCGCTTCCTTGCGGGTGCGCGTCAGGTCGGCCACGTTGCTGACAACCGTGCGCAGCGCCAGAATGCCCGCCGCGGTGGCTGCAAACACCATGGCCAGACAGAATAGATACAGCCCTTTTTCCCTGAAAAACTGTTTGATATGGTTCATCTTCCCCCGTCCTTTACTTGTGAAGGTGTTGTGTATGCCGTTAGTGTGGACGTCCCGCGCGGCTTTATACATGGCAAATACAATACGTTTTGTATAAATTGGCCGCATAATACAAAACGACGATACTTCTCTGCAAAATTTCCGTTGCATTTCTGCGCAAAACCGTGTATTATATACTATTGGATTATTATAGAGGAGTGTGCCCCGATGTGACGACAAGCAGACAGGATTCTCCGTTGTAGGGGCGGATTCTATATCCGCCCGTACCCGTTTGCCGTCAGGCACAGCTCCACGGGCGCATATGGAATGCGCCCCTACGGGCTCTATATACAAATACAGGTTAAGGAGTAATCATGGCATCATTGCGCGAAGAAATCGAATCCCGGCGCACATTTGCGATCATCTCGCACCCCGACGCCGGTAAAACCACACTCACCGAAAAGCTCCTGCTCTACGGTGGGGCCATCCAGACCGCAGGTTCGGTCAAGGGCAAGCAGAGCGCCAAGCATGCGGTGTCCGACTGGATGGACATTGAAAAGCAGCGCGGTATTTCCGTTACCTCGTCTGTTCTGCAGTTCAACTATCAGGGCAAGTGCATCAACATTCTGGACACGCCCGGCCACCAGGACTTCAGTGAGGACACCTACCGCACCCTGATGGCGGCGGACTCCGCCGTCATGGTCATTGACGCCGCCAAGGGCGTTGAGGCCCAGACCATCAAGCTGTTCAAGGTCTGCACGCTGCGCCACATCCCGATTTTCACCTTCATCAACAAGATGGACCGCGAGGCCCGCGACCCGTTTGAGCTGATGGAGAACATTGAAGAAATCCTCGGCATCAAGACCTACCCGATGAACTGGCCCATCAGCTGCGGCAAGGACTTCAAGGGCGTCTATGACCGCAATGCTAAGCGCGTGCTGGCCTTTGAGAGCGATGGCCGCGCCAACGGCGTCAAGATGGTCGAGGAGGTCGAGGCCGAGCTGGGCGACGCCCGCCTGGACGACCTGATCGGCGCTGCCAACCATGAAAAGCTGGCCGAGGACATCGAACTGCTGGACGGCGCTGCCGAGGAGTTTGACCTCGACGCCGTGCAGCACGGCGAGCTGTCCCCCGTGTTCTTCGGCTCCGCTTTGACGAACTTCGGCGTAGAGCCGTTCCTGAAGGAGTTCCTGCGCCTGACCCCCACCCCGCTGCCCCGCAAGGACGCGCAGAGCGGTGAGCTGGTCGAGCCGTGCAGCGAGCAGTTCAGCGGCTTCATCTTCAAGATCCAGGCCAACATGAACAAGAACCACCGTGACCGCATTGCGTTCCTGCGCATCTGCTCCGGCAAGTTTGAGCGCGGCATGGAGGCGTTCCACGTGCAGGAGGGCAAGAACATCAAGCTGGCCACCGGAACGAGCCTGATGGCCGATGACCGTGCCATCGTCAGCGAGGCCTACGCGGGCGATATTATCGGCCTGTTCGACCCGGGCATCTTCTCCATCGGCGACACACTCTGCACCGGCAAAAAGCACGTGCAGTTTGCGGGCATCCCGACGTTCGCCCCCGAGCACTTCGCCCGCGTGACCCAGGTCGATACGATGAAGCGCAAGCAGTTCGTGAAGGGCATGGAGCAGATCGCCCAGGAGGGCGCGATCCAGATCTTCCGCGACCTCGGCTCCGGTATGGAGGAGGTCATCGTCGGCGTCGTCGGCGTTTTGCAGCTGGAGGTTTTGGAGTACCGCCTGAAAAACGAGTACAATGTAGACATCCGTATGCAGACCCTGCCATACGAGCATCTGCGCTGGGTGCTGAACGACCCGGAAGAACTGGACATCAAGCATCTGGACGTGACCAGCGACACCCGCGCCATCGAGGATATGAAGGGCAACCCGCTGCTGCTCTTTGGCAGCCCGTGGAGCATCAACTGGGCCGAGCAGCACAATGAAGCGCTCAAGCTCTCCGAGTTCGGCAACCTGACGTTCTAAGGGGAGGTATTTCCAATGCTGGCGCAGCTGAAAAAGCACCTGACCCTGCACGAACTGTGGGAGGATGCGAAATTCTTCTTCCTGCTGAATCTGGGGCTGGTCGCCACGGCGGTGGGCATCGCCGTTTTCAAAACACCCAATCACTTTGCGTTCGGCGGCACGTCGGGTCTCTCCATTGTGCTGGCGACGCTGTTCCCGCGGTGGAATGTCGGCGCGTTCATGTGGTTCATCAACGCGGCGCTCGTCGTGCTGGGGTTCGTCTTTCTGGGCGTCAGGTCCATGGGGTGGACGATCTACTCGTCGTTCGCGCTGTCGTTCTACGTCAGCCTGTGTGAGCGGGTCTGCCCCCTTTCCGCGCCGCTGACGAGCGATGCGTTTCTGGAACTCTGCTTCGCGGTAATCCTGTCCGCCGTCGGCGCGGCTATCGTGTTCAACATCGGCGCGTCCACGGGCGGAACAGATATTGTGGCGATGATCCTGAACAAGTACACAAGTATGCCCGTTGGCCGCGCGCTGATGGTCAGTGACCTTGGTATTGTGCTGGTGGGCGCGTATCTCTACGGGCCTGCCACAGGGCTGTACTGCATCCTGGGCATGATCTTGAAAAGCACCGTCGCGGACAGCGCGATTGAAAGCATCAATCTGCGCAAGGTCTGCACGGTGGTCACCTCCAACCCGCAGCCGGTGCGCGATTTTATCGTGAACGACCTGCACCGTTCCGCCACGATAGAACAGGCCGAGGGTGCCTACACCCACGATGAAAAATGGGTGCTGACCACAGTCCTGACCCGCGGCCAGGCCCAGAAGCTCCGCCTGCACGTCCGCGGTCTGGACGACCACGCCTTTATCACGATTGTGAACAGCAGCGAGATCGTGGGCAAGGGCTTCCGGGCGATTTGAAAAACCAGAGCCTTCCCCCGAGGGGGAAGGTGGCCCCGCAGGGCCGGATGAGGGCGGAGTCTCCCACGGCGGACGGTTAAAGCTGTGCCGCCCTGTAGGGGCCGGACATGTCCGGCCCTCCGCGGAAAGGCAGGCTCGCACCTGCGAGAAGGCCGCGGGCCGGGCATGCCCGGCCCCTACGAAGCAGCAAACTCGCTATCGGGCAATTGCGGCAAACCCGGCCCTCATCAGTCCGCTTTGCGGACAGCTTCCCCCTGCGCGGGGGAAGCCTTTGCATCGCACCCGTCCTCTTTTGGGCGGGTGCTTTTTCTATGCATACAGTTGTAATCTCTTCGTAAATATGGTATACTTTCTATAAGTATGATTATGCTGCTTACAAACAAGATTTACGAGGGGAACCTCTTTATGAGATATTCAAAACACCTTACCTACGCGGAACGTATGTTCCTGCGGGCGCGGCTGAACCGGGTGCGGCATATCACGCTCGACCCGGATGGGCCGGGCGTTGTGCGCATCCATCTTGTGCCCTGCTATAAGCCGGACCGCGAGACGCCGTTCACGGCCATTCTGAACGGGCAGGACATCCTGCCGCTCAACGTCAGTTGGGCCATTCTGCTGACCAACTTCATCGAGGCTTTAAAGCCTTACACCGGCAAGGAGATACGCCCGGAGGAGTGGAGCGCCATCAACGCGCAGGCCGTGGCTGCGACCCGCAAAATTTATCGCAAGACCGAGTACGCGCAGATCGAGAGCGACCTGAAAACGCTTGTGGACTGCCTGTGCACGATTGCCCGCGGCGGGGAGCCGCCGCTCTCGATTGAACCGGTCAGTCTGGCCGATTATGCACCGCGGATGGCCGCGCCCCACCGCATGGACCTGATGGTCAGCTCGATGGTCAAGGACGGCGCGTGGCACTGCAACCAGAAATGCCTGCACTGCTACGCCGCCAACCAGCCGCTTTCCGCCGTGCCGGAGCTGGACACCGACCAGTGGCTGGCCGTCATTGAAAAATGCCGCAACGCCGGCATTCCGCAGCTGACCTTTACGGGCGGCGAACCGACGCTGCGCCACGATCTGGTCAAGCTCGTGCAGGCGGCACAATGGTTTGTCACCCGCCTGAACACCAATGGCCGGATGCTGACCAGCATGATGTGCAAGGATCTGCACGCCGCCAGCCTGGACGCTGTGCAGATCACGTTCTACTCCGCCGATGCCGACATCCACAACGCGCTGGTCGGCGTGGACGGCTACACCGACACGGTGAACGGCATCAAAAATGCGCTGGCTGCGGACCTGAACGTCAGCCTGAACACACCGCTTTGCAGCCTGAACAGGGACTACCTGTCGGTGGTCAGGTTCGCGCATGAGCTGGGCGTCCGCTACCTGACCTGCAGCGGGCTGATCCCTGCGGGCAATGCCGAGAGCGACGCCAGCCGCGCCGTGCGCCTGACTCCCGCCGAGCTGGAGGATGTACTGCGCCCCGCCATGGAGTACGCCGCCGCAAACGGCATGGAAATCAACTTTACAAGCCCCGGCTGGCTGCCCGAGGAGACGCTGCGCACGCTGGGCTTTACCCAAATCCCCAGCTGCGGCGCCTGTCTGTCCAACATGGCTGTGGCGCCGGACGGCACGGTGCTGCCCTGCCAGAGCTGGCTGACCGGCAAGGGACTGGGCAATATGCTGCGCACCCCCTGGCCGCGCATCTGGCACAGCGGTGCCTGCCGCGCCATCCGCGGCGAGAGTGCCAAAATGGAGCGCCGCTGCCAGCTGGGGGCCACCCCGATGCAGGAGGGCTGCTGATGAAGATGAACTTTCTGCGCCGGTTGGCGCTTTTGTGCGCGGTGCTGACCTGCGGTATGCTGCTGGCCCTGCCCGCCGCTGCCGCGGAGGCTGATGCCCCCTACGCTGAGGACGGCGACATGGACTACATCCGCAGCTATGTTGTGACCGTTGACCCGCGGGAGGACGGCTCCGCCGACATCACCTACGACATCGACTGGCAGGTCATCGACGGCGATAAGACCGATTATTTGAGCTGGGTCAAGATTGGCCTGGCCAATTCCAGCGTGGACGAGCTGACCCCGCTGACCGATACGATCTCTGATTTACAGTACACGAGCGACGGCGGCAGCTACGCCAAGGTCGTGTTCCGTCACCGTTACTACGCGCCCGATGTGGCCGCCGCCAACGGCGGGGAGAGCAGCGTACACTTTGCATTCAGCGTGCACCAGAGCCATTTGTTTACAAAAAATGATGATGGTACGGCAAACTTCGCGTTTTCGCCCGGCTGGTTCGACGACCTGAGCGTTGAAAATATGCAGGTGCGCTGGCACAATTACGACGGTTTTGTCGCCGATAACACCGGCGTGGACGGCGATTACCTGACCTGGGATTTCGGCGTGATGGGCCACGGCCAGCAGGCCATGGTGCATGTGACGGTGCCTGTCACGAACGCCGCGGCGTTTGACCCCGGCGCAGCCATGACCACCGACGACTATGACAGCGGCATGACCACGGATGAGATCATCGGGGGGCTGGCAACGGTGATCGTCATCCTGCTGGCAATTGCCGTCATCATCATTGCGATAGCCTCCCAGTCCCCGGAGTGGGGCGGTGGCTTCGGCGGCGGGATCGACCCCGACGACTGGTTCTGGTACACGAACGGCGTTCACACGATCCGCTGCGCCCGCACCGCACCCCCGCCCAGCGGCTACCACCGCACGGACCCGCCGCCGGAGTTCAGGGCAGGCGGCGGCAAGACGCGCGGCGGCGGTGTGAGCCGCCACCACAGCAACCATTCCGGCTGTGCCAGCAGCTGTGCCTGCGCGTGTGCGTCCAGCTGCGCGTGTGCCTGCGCCTGTGCAGGCGGCGGGCGCGCCGGGTGCAGCGTCAAGGATTTTTACACCGTGAAGCTCCCTAAAAAATCTGTAGGGGACGATGCTTGCATCGGCCCGGAAACCGAGGATAAACGATGAGCCTGGAAGACCAATACGATGCCTGGGTCCGCGGCCTGATGGGCGGCGGCAAGTACGCCGCGACCCCGAAGCAGGCTGAGGACGCCAACGACGCCGTGCAGCAGATGCAGGCCCAGCTGGACGCCCTGACCGAGGCCCAGAAGCGCCAGACTGCCGCAGGCAGCGCACTGAACGCCGTGCAGAAGGCAGGGGCCGCCACGGCGGAGAGCGTGCGCAGGATGAGCAGCGAGCTGACGAAGTCGCTCAAGCAGGACGGTCTGCTGGGCGGCACCGTGGCTGCGCCCTCCCCCGCCCCGGCTGCGCCCGCCAAGGCGGATTTTGCCGGAGTGACCGAAAAGATCAAGGCCCAGGTGCTGGGGCAGGATGCCTTTGTCTCGGCGCTGGTCAAGGCGTTCCGCCGCCCGTTTGTGCTGGGCACGGCGGACGACACCGCCCACGCCCGCAGCGTGATGCTGCTCTGCGGCCCCAACGGCACGGGCCGCCACTATGCGCTGCAATGCGTGGTGGACGAACTGGCCGCCCGCGGTGTGCTGCGCAGCGCCGCCGTGGAGACGCTGGATCTGGCGCTCTACCCCGGCCCCGCGCAGGAGAAGCTGTTTTTGCAGGACCTTTACGCGGCGCTGCAGTCCGACGCCGAGGTGCTGACCTTTGAGCATTACGAGAGCTGTGCCGCCAACTACCTGAATATGCTGGCGACGCTGGCGATGGACGGCACGCTGGCATTGTCGAGCCGGTACGTTTTGCAGCGCGGTATCCTCGTGGATGTCGGCACGGCGCTGGCCCCCGGTGCCATCGGCGAGCTGCAGGCCGGCGGCAAGTATTTTGTGTTCTACTCCAACAAGGGCGAGACCGCGCTGGCCGACCACTTTGGGGCAAAGTTTGTGGACGCCGTTGCGGGCGACATCTGCCGCACCGAGGCGTTTACCCCCGAGGCGCTGGCCGCCGTGGCCGCGCGGGAGCTGAATTATCTGGCCCAGCGCACCCGCAGGCAGTGCGGACTGGCGCTGACCATGGGCGCAGATGTGCGTGACCTGCTGGCGTCGCAGTACGGCAAGACCAGCGGTATGCAGGCTATGCGCGACTACTGCGAGACAGTCTACCGCGCGATTGCCGAGTACGTACTGGATGCCGACGAGACGCCCACCGACGGCACGCCCGCCGCGCTGACGGCGGAGAACGGCAGGCTGTGCATGGCCGTGAACGGCGGCGACTCCTTTGACCTGCTGGCGCTGCTGCCCCAGCAGTACCGCGGCGATGTGGACGCGGTGGAGGCTGAGCTGGACGGCATCATCGGTCTGGATGAGATCAAGAGTTATGTGCGTGACATCGCCAAAAACGTGCAGGCCCAGCAGCGCCGCAAGGCTCAGGGCCTGAAGGTCGCCGAGGTCAACATGCACATGATCTTTACCGGAAATCCCGGCACCGGCAAGACGACGATTGCCCGCATACTGGCCAAGTACCTGAAGGCCATCGGCGCACTGCGCGGCGGCCAGCTCGTGGAGGTCACCCGCGCCGATCTGGTGGGCCGCTATGTCGGCCACACGGCCCCGCTGACGAACTCGGTCATCCAGAGCGCGCTGGGCGGCGTGCTGTTCATTGACGAGGCTTACGCCCTCTACCGCGGCGGTGAGGACAGCTTCGGCCTTGAGGCAATTGACACGCTGGTCAAGGGAATCGAGGACCACCGCGACGACCTCGTCGTGATTCTGGCGGGCTACACGAAGGAGATGCAGCTGTTTTTGAGCGCGAACTCCGGCCTGGCCAGCCGTTTCCCGAATCAGATCGAGTTCCCGGACTACACGGGTGCGGAGCTGTATAAGATTCTGTGCTCGATTGCAAGATCCAAGGGTTACACGCTGGACGCTGCCTGTGAGCTGCCGCTGGTCACCTACTTTGACCGCAAGCAGGCCGAGGACGCCGCCACGAATGGCAACGGACGCATGGCCCGCAACACGCTGGAAAAGGCCATTCTGAACCAGTCCAAGCGGCTTGTTGCCGACCCGGACGCAAGCCTGGAGCTGCTGGTAGTTGGGGATTTTGAGCTGGAGTAAAGGTTGAGCTGTAGGGGCCGGGCATGCCCGGCCCGCAACTTTGCCGTCGCTGCCCATTTAGCAGTTCCTCTGCGGGGCGTCGAGGACGCCGCCCCCTACGGTGGCAACCCGTGGACTTTCCCGTTGCCGCAAGCGCTCACGGCGGCCAGAGGGCTGCCCGCAAACAACTGGATAAACCAAAAAGAGACCGCCTGTATCAGACGGTCTCTTTACTTTTTGTCGTTTTATCGTGCCGTATAATCCGAATCAAGGTCAGACAGAATCCGCTCGCTGCTCTCGCGGGTGTCCGTCATGCGGACGGCGTTGCGCAGGGGCAGAACGGAGCGCGGCGTGACGGAGAGCTCATCCACGCCGAAGGCGAGGAAGGTCTCGGTCAGGGTCAGGTCTGCGCCCAGCTCACCGCAGATGCCGACCCAGATGCCGTTCTTGTGGGCGTTCTCGGTCACAAGGCGGATCAGGCGCAGCACCGCGGGGTGATGCGGGTCGTAGAAGCGGCCCAGGTCGTTGTTCTGACGGTCACAGGCCAGCGTGTACTGGGTCAGATCGTTCGTGCCGATGCTGAAGAAGTCGACCTCCTTTGCCAGACGGTCACTGTTGATGGCCGCGGCGGGCGTCTCGATCATAATGCCGATCTGCACATCCTCGCTGTAGGGGATGCCCTCGTTTTTCAGCTCGCGGCGGACCTCCTCGCACATGCGCTTGGCCTCACGGACCTCCCAGACGGAGGTGACCATCGGGAACATAATGCCCAGCTTGCCGAATGCGGACGCGCGGAACAGGGCGCGCAGCTGGGTCTTGAAGATCTCGGGCCGGGTCAGGCAGATGCGCAGCGCGCGCATGCCCATGGCGGGGTTATCCTCCTTGGGCAGGTCAAAGTAGCCGATCTGCTTGTCCGCGCCGATGTCCAGCGTGCGGATGATGACCTCCTTGCCGTCCATGTCAGACAGCACCTGCTTGTAGGCTTCAAACTGCTGATCCTCGGTGGGATAGTCCGTCGTGTTCAGGTAGAGGAACTCGGAGCGGAACAGTCCGATGCCGCCGCCGTCGTTGACCTGCACGGCATGCACATCCTCCGGCGAGCCGATGTTGCAGTAGATGCGGATGGTCTTGCCGTCCTTCGTTACGTTGGCCTGGCCCTTGAGCGTTTCCAGCAGGCGCTGCAGGCGCAGCTGCTCGTCGCGCTTTTTCAGCAGGCGGTCACGGGTGTCGTCGTCGGGGTCGATGACCAGCGCACCGGTGCTGCCGTCCGCGATGGCGGCGCGGCCCTCCAGCTCGGGCTTGAGCGCGTCGCCCATGCCGACGATAGCGGGAATGCCCAGCGTGCGGGCCAGAATGGCCGTGTGGCTCGAACCGGAGCCGCCCGCCGTGATGAAGCCCAGGACCTTGGACTTGTCCAGCTGGATCGTCTCGGACGGGGCCAGGTCATCAGCGCAGAGCAGCACCGGCACATCGGACGCAATGCCGCCCTGCACGATGCCGCACAGGATGCCCAGAATGCGCTGGCTGACATCCTTGACGTCGGCGGCGCGGGCCTGCATATAGGCGTCGTCCATCGAGGCGAACATCTCGGCAAACTGCTCTGACGTGTCGGAGACGGCGGCCTCGGCGTTCATTTTCTGGTTGACGATGCGATCCTCAATGGCCTCCTCGTAGTCGAGGTCTTCGGCCATCATCTGGTGGGTCTCAAACAGCATGGCGGCTTCGTCGCCGGCCTCCTTGCGGGCCTGCTCGGCCAGCGCGCCCAGCTGCTCGATTGCGCCGGTCTGCGCACCCTTGAAGCGGTGCCACTCGGCGTCGGTATCCTCCACCGTGTAGCGCTTGATCTCCGCCGTGGCACGGCGGTAAAAGTAAAGCGGGCCAACGCCGACACCGGCGGAAACGCCCTTGCCTTGAATCGTGATCATTGGGGAGCCTCCTTCAAATCAAAACCGCGGCTGCCGTCTTGCTGCGGCGGCCGCGGCCGTACATGATGCCGGAATTACAGATGCTCGTTGAAGAACTTCTCCAGAGCGGGGGCGGCGGTGTCCTCGTCGGCACCCTCGATCTTGACGGTGACGGTGTCGCCGCACTTGATGCCCATGCCCATCAGAGCCATGAGACGGGTGGCGTCAACGGACTTGCCGTTCTTGTCAACAATGGTGACGGTGCTCTGGCAGGTCTTGGCCTCCTTGGCCAGCATGCCGGCGGGACGTGCGTGAATGCCAACGGGCTCTTTGATTGTATAGGTGAATTCTTTCATAGCTTTTTCCTCCCATAGATGCGGTGCGGTAGGGCGCAGCGCAAATAATTAAGCTGTTATTATAATAACATACTCTGCCGCCAACGTCAACGGAAAAAGCTCCAAAAACAAGCTGAATCTTTGGTTATTTTGAATAAAATATTGTGTGGAATGTGTACGATTCGTCCATAAATGGGTTGAATCATCATTTCCGGAGAAATTCCCGCAGCACATCCTCCGGGCGGGGCGTGTGCAGCGGGTAGCGTGCGCGCAGCGGCGCGGCGGCACCGTCCATGATGTAAGGCGTGCCGACAAGGTCAAGCATCGCCACATCGTTGTAGTTGTCGCCGAAGGCCATGACCTCGTCATGGGCGAAGCCCAGCACGCGGCAGAGCGACTCGACGCCGACACCCTTGTTGGCGGTGGTCGTGTCGATCCAGTACGGGCCTGCCACGGCGCAGTTGGCCTGCTGCCAGCGCGGCACAAAGCGGTCCGCGTACTTTTCCACGCCCTCATGCAGGTAGACCGACACCTTGACGATCTCCTCGGGGATCTCGGACGGGTCGGAGATGACCTTGTAACGGTTGCCGATAAATTGGATGCGGTCCAGCATACCGAGGCCGCGCTCCATCAGATAGGCGCAGTTCTGGCCCGAGAGCATGACCTCGCCCTGGCCGTCGCTGCGGTCCCACAGGTCGTGGGCAATTTCCTCCGCCAGTGCGCGGGGCATGGGGTTCTCGGCAATGCAGTGCTCGTCCTTGAACAGCACGCCGCCGTTCTCGCACAGGAAAACACAGCAGTCGGCCACCGGCGCAAACAGCAGGCGCAGGCTGGTGTACTGCCGCCCGGATGCCGGGCAGAACAGGATGCCGCGGTCATGCAGGGCGCGGATCTGGTCGAAAATTTCGCCCTCCAGCTTTTTGCGGCCATATTGCAGCAGCGTACCGTCAATGTCGCTGCAGATCATTTTGATTGCCATAATACAACTCCTTTGTGGTTACGGGAATATTGTAGCACATTTGGCAGGGTGTTTGCAATTTTGTTTGGGTGCGTTATAATTAATTTGTAGGGGCGAGCAGTGCTCGCCCGCGGAACCTGACGGTGGCCGTGAACGGCCCGGGTCGTCGAGGACGCCGACCCCTACAACGTGCGGAAATGCGCGAAAAGAACGGAGATGCAATAGTATGGCTTTCATCACAATAAAACACTACGCCCCTGCCGACAACGGCGCGGCGTTTGTGGCCGAAAACGCCACACTGGCGGGCAGCGTGCGGCTTGAGAAAAACAGCAGCGTCTGGTACGGCGCGGTGCTGCGGGCGGACACCGGGCACATTGCCATTGGGGAAAACTCCAACGTGCAGGACAACGCCGTGCTGCACACCGGCCCCGGGCTGGATGTGACGGTGGGGCGCGGAACGTCCGTCGGACACGGGGCCGTTGTGCACGGCTGCACGGTGGGCGACGGCTGCCTGATTGGGATGCACGCGACGATTTTGAACGGCGCAGTCATCGGGGACGGCAGCCTGATCGCCGCGGGGGCGCTTGTGCCGGAGAACATGCAGGTGCCCACGGGGAGCCTTGTCATCGGCGTGCCCGGCAAGGTCGTGCGGCCCGTCAGCGCGGCACAGGCTGACGCCATCAAGGCCAATGAAGAAGAATATTTGGAATTGGCGAGGGCGCACGCAGAGGCAAAATAACCGCGGTATGCGCTTTTGCCGGAGACGTAGGGCGGGGTGCCTTCTGGCCGCCGCGGAGGGGTCAAGACCCCTTCCTACAAATCAACCGTTAAAGGGGTGCCAACGGCAAAGCTGCCGGCCGGGCATGCCCGGCCCCTACAGAGCCATAAAAAAACAGGATGCTGTCTTGCGAACGGCATCCTGTTTTTTATGGAATTTACTTCAGCACCGCGCCCAGATTGGCGCTGGTGACCAACCTTGCGTACCGTGCCAGCCAGCCGGTCTTGATGTTCGGCTCGGGCTGGACGTAGGCGGCCTTGCGGGCGGCAAGCTCGTCGTCGCTGACGGCCAGGTGGATGGACGCATTCGGAATGTCGATCTCGATGGTGTCCCCTTCTCTGACCAGACCGATGGGGCCGCCGGAGGCTGCCTCGGGGCTGACGTGGCCGATGGCCGCGCCGCGGGACGCACCGGAGAAGCGGCCATCTGTGATGAGTGCCACCGTGGTATCCAGCTTCATGCCCGCCAGTGCGCTGGTGGGGTTGAGCATCTCGCGCATACCGGGGCCGCCCTTGGGGCCTTCGTAGCGGATGACCACTACGTCGCCGGGGTGGATGTCACCTGCGTAGATAGCCGCAATGGCGGTGTCCTCGCTGTCAAAGACGCGCGCGGGGCCGCTGTGGACCTGCATTTCGGGCGCAACGGCGCTGCGCTTGACGACACAGCCGTCCGGCGCAATGTTGCCCCACAGAATCTGCAGACCGCCGGTCTGACTGTACGGGTTGTCGATGGAGCGGATCGCCTTGTCGTTGAGAATCTTCGCACCGCGGATGTTTTCTCCCAGCGTTTTGCCGGTGACGGTGGGAACATCGAGGTCGAGCAGGTTCTTCTTCGCCAGCTCAGCCTGCACCGCCGGGATGCCGCCCGCCTCATACAGGTCGGGCATGTGGGTGGGACCGGCAGGGGCCAGATGGCAGAGATTCGGCGTTCTGGCGGAAATCTCGTTAAAGAGCTTCAGGTCAATCGGGCAGCCCGCCTCCTGCGCAATCGCCAGCAGGTGCAGCACCGTGTTGGTGGAGCAGCCCAGCGCCATGTCGCAGGTCAGGGCGTTGCGGATGGAGCGCTCGTTGATGATCTGGCGCGCGGTCACGCCGCGGCTGACCAGATCCATGATGGCCATACCGGCGTGCTTGGCCAGCTGCAGGCGCTTGGCGTAGACGGCGGGAATCGTGCCGTTGCCGGGCAGCGCGATGCCGATGGCCTCGCACAGGCAGTTCATGCTGTTGGCCGTGTACATGCCGGAGCAGGAGCCGCAGCCCGGGCAGCAGTTGCAGGTGCAGTCCTCAAGCTGAGCGTCGTCGATCATACCGGCCTTGTACGCGCCGACAGCCTCGAACATTTTGGAAAGGCTGACCTCCTCGCCGCCGTAGCGGCCTGCCAGCATCGGGCCGCCGGAGCAGACCACGGCGGGCACGTCCATGCGGACGGCGGCCATGACCATGCCGGGCACGATCTTGTCGCAGTTGGGGACCAGCACCAGACCGTCCAGCTGGTGGGCCATGAACATCGTCTCAACGCTGTCGCAGATCAGTTCACGGCTGGCGAGGGAGTATTTCATGCCCACATGGCCCATAGCGATGCCGTCGCAGACACCGATGGCGGGGATGAGGATGGGGGTGCCGCCTGCCATGCGCACGCCAGCCTTGACGGCATCGGCGATCTTATCCAGATGGGCGTGGCCGGGGACGATCTCGCTGTAGGCGGAAACGACGCCGATCAGCGGACGGTCCAGATCCTCCGGCGTGTAGCCCAGCGCATAAAACAGGCTGCGGTTTGGTGCCCGCTCCGGGCCTTTTTTGACGTTATCGCTGTTCATAGGTTTTCTCCGTTTTCAACTCATGGCACCAGTAGGGGCGAGGCATGCCTCGCCCTCAACCTTGCGGCAGAAATCCGGTGACGGGTGGCCGCCGTCAGGTTGCGGGCCGGGCATGCCCGGCCCCTACAGAGATGCCGGTAATGCGAATATTGTAGGTGCGGATGCTCGCATCGACCCCTACAGAGCTTGGGGTTATTTTACAATTACTTCTTCAGCCAGCTCATCATCTTGCGGAGCTCGGCGCCGACCTTCTCGATGGGATGGTTGGCGGCGATGCGGCGCTGTGCGAGGAAGTGGGTCTTGCGGCCACCCTTCGGGCTCATCTCGGTCAGGAACTCGGAGGCGAAGGTGCCGTCCTGGATCTCCTTCAGGACCTGCTTCATCTCCTTGCGGGTGTCCTCGGTGATGAGGCGCTTGCCGGTGCGGTAGTCGCCGTACTCGGCAGTGTTGGAGATGGAGTAGCGCATCTTGGAGAAGCCGCCCTCGTTGATCAGGTCAACGATCAGCTTCATCTCGTGGCAGGTCTCAAAGTAGGCCATCTCGGGGGCGTAGCCGGCCTCGACCAGCGTGTCGAAGCCAGCCTGGATCAGTTCGCAGACGCCGCCGCAGAGCACTGCCTGCTCACCGAACAGATCGGTCTCGGTCTCCTCCTTGAAGGTCGTCTCGAGGATGCCTGCGCGGCCGGCACCGATGCCGGAGGCGTAGGCCAGGGCGATCTCCTTGGCCTTGCCGGTGTAGTCCTGCTCCACGCAGATCAGGGACGGGCAGCCCTCGCCCTCGGTGTACAGGCGGCGGACGATGT
>OFMI01001433.1_pt1 | contig 15026 bp, 13 predicted proteins | sample 1541741 | NCBI WGS metagenome assembly OFMI01 (sample SAMN04209219, study PRJEB22552) | human gut metagenome | biome: gut; material: feces | host: Homo sapiens | place: USA: Oklahoma | reverse complement strand
ACAGAATGGGTGAGAAAGTATATAAGCCGATTGTAAAAGATGGAGATCACCTCATTCGTTCCAAGGATAATCCAGACCGCGTGAGAGGATTGACGCGGGACGAGAATAATCAGAATCCGGACATCATCGAGTGGGAAGAGTACGATGTTGACGATTTACGGAGCGATGATTATGATCCGTACCCTTATGAAGAACGGCGCGTTCAATTAACACCGGAGCAGGAAGAGTTTGCACAGCAAGTCGGAGAAGCTCTGGGTGCGGCCATCGTAGCCGGAGGTATCTTGCTGTTCCAAGAGGTTATATCTCCTTGGTGGAAAAATACGGCATGGCCTTGGGTTAAGGAAAAGAGTCGCGGTATAAAAAATGCTATTAGCGGGAAGAAGGAGCAAAAAACCGCTACGACAACAAAAACAGTGATTAAAAAGCAAGCCGAGCCAGATAGACGGCTTGCAGATGTTTCTTCGCAGATTGATAAGGCGTTTGAACAATTTTACTTCGAGATGGATGAAGATGAGGCCAAAGCCCATATGATGAGACTGGTCTATCATATGCTTGGCGTAGTAAATGAAATCCGAATAATCAGTAACGCCCGAATCAGGAAAGACTGCGAATCAGAAGAACTGTGTATTGAACGGCAGAAGGAAGCTGAGAAGTTTCTTTCGGAGAAAGTGGCTGCCGGTCTGGATCAGTTACTTTCAAATGAAAATCTGCGACTGGACTTGAACACGTCAAGGGAATTGTTCTCATTGACTGGCGGTGGCGTTCGACTCAATGGTGAATATGTTCCTGTGCAGGCGATAAAAATTGATGAGGCATTAAAGGCGATACCAATGCCGGAGTCATAAAGGATGTATATATGAAGCAACTGAAAGAAAAAGAATATGAAGAATTCCAGCAGTACCTCTATAACAAGGCGCACGGGTACATTTGGACGCCAGACACGTTGGAACTGATTTGCGGCGGCAACAACAACGATCCGGAGCGGATCGGAAAACAGGTGCTTGAGATGATGGGAAAACTGCGTAACGAACATATTTCCTATATGACAAGCGACAAGCACAAAAAATATGTGATTCGCAGCCTTCGTAAGGGTGAAACCGAATTGCTGAAGGACTTCTTATATGAAGCAATCTTCATACCGAAGGTAGCAGAGCCGCCTGCACGGGATATCATCGAAAAGCCGGAACTGCGAGTGTACACGGATGATTTCGGTACCCGAAAGGGCGATAACTGCCTGGTAGCTGATTTCGGCGGCAAGGTAGTCGGCGCGGTCTGGACGAGGATCATGGACGATTACGGTCATGTGGATGATGAGACGCCGTCCTTCGCCATTTCGCTTTACAAGGAATATCGCGGTCAGGGTATCGGCTCACAGCTTATGGTGAAAATGCTTGAGCTGCTGAAATGGCAGGGATACGAAAGAGCGTCCCTGGCGGTGCAGAAAGCAAACTACGCCGTGAAGATGTATAAGAATGTCGGGTTCAAGACCGTGGATGAGAACGCCGAAGAATATATCATGGTCTGTGATTTGTGAGCCAGGAGTAGGAAAAGAGGATAAAACTGATGATACAGTTTGGAATGCCAACATTAGTTGAGAACAGGACTCTTGAAGACAATGTTGATCTTTGCCGAAGTCTGGGACTTAAATTTATCGAATTGAATATGAACTTTCCAGAATACCAAGTGGAACAATTGGAGCAGATAGATTCCCTGCAAAAGATTGCAGAACAGGCAGGTATCTACTATACCATCCATTTGGATGAAAACCTTAATATCGCGGATTTCAATCAACTGGTGACGGAGGCTTATCTGGAAACAGTACGGCGATCTATCTTAGTGGCCAAAAAGCTGCTGTGTCTGCGTGACCAATATGGAGATGGTAGTCAGCCACTTACTTTGAATATGCACATGAACCACGGGATTCACATCACTCTGCCGGATAGAAAGGTGCAGATGTACGACCGCGACTTTGACACTTATATGAAATCCTTTAGTGTATTTCGGTCTTTGTGTGAAGAATGGATTGGGAACAGTAATGTGATGATTGCTGTTGAGAATACGGATGGTTTCCGTGGCTATGAGAGAAATGCAATCGAGTACCTACTGAAAAGTCCAAAATTCGGTTTGACATGGGATGTTGGGCATTCAAAAGCAATCGGTGAGAAAGACGTTCCATTTATTATGGAGCATAAGGCACATCTGATACATTTTCATATACATGATGGATCAGAAAAGCCGCCAAGGAATCATCTTGCGCTTGGCTATGGTGAGATTGATCTTATCGAAAGGCTGCGATTAGCAGAGAACAGGAATGCCAGAGTCGTTCTCGAAACGAAAACAATTGAGGCATTAGGGCAATCAGTAAAATGGTTGAGTGAAAATGGTATGAAGGAGAAATTGTAATGGCATCGAGCAAGGAATACCTGGATTTTATATTGGAGCAGCTCTCGGAACTGCATGATGTGACCTATCGGGCAATGATGGGAGAATACATCATTTACTATCGCGGCAAGATTGTCGGCGGCATTTACGATGACCGCCTTCTTGTGAAGCCGACAAAATCTGCTGTGGCGATGATGCCGAATGCGGATTTGGAACTTCCGTATGAAGGTGCAAAGGAAATGCTGCTCGTGGATGATGTTGATAATAAGGAGTTCCTGCGGGAATTGCTGGAATCAATGTATGAGGAGCTTCCCGCTCCGAAAAAGAAGAAGTGAGAACAATATGGGCAGAACAGAAAATGTCGAATTGACGGTATTATGTCTCATCACGGATGGAGACAAAATGCTCCTTCAGAACAGAATAAAAATGACTGGCAGGGATATACGCTTCCGGGCGGTCATGTGGAACCGGGAGAATCTTTCGTTGACGCGGTGATTCGTGAAATGAAAGAAGAAACGGGGCTGGACATAAAAAATCCCCGCCTTGTTGGCGTGAAGCAATTTCCAATCAAAGACGGACGGTATGTTGTTCTTATGTTCAAGGCTAACGAATATAGCGGCATGGTCGTGTCTTCCGATGAGGGGCAGATGGAATGGGTGGAAAGCAATCATCTGTCAGAGATAAACACAGTCGATGATTTTGAGGACTTAATGCGTGTGATAAATGATCCGACTCTGACGGAATTTCAGTACCTGGTCGATGGGGACATATGGACAGTCTCTATAAAATAGCTTTACGAGGAAAACGCAATGTATGCACAGGCAGCGATACAACCGAATCCCTTACTCCGTAACGGTGCATACGGCATCGTTATGAGGGGTGTGCAAAAATGCACACGGGGGTGTTCATCGTTACGGGGTAGAAATAGGCTGCCGTTATGTTGTATCAAATTAGACACGGCAACAGACCCAGCCTGTGGAACTGGCGGCATGCTTTCTGTTGCAGAAAAATATTTGCATAAATTGAATGCTTCTACAGAACTGATGGCATTTGGGCAGGAAATCAATGACCAGACTTTTGCTATTTGTAAGGCTGATATGTTGATTAAGGGGAATAATGCTGATTTTATCAAAGACGGCAATACATTATCTGATGACCAGTTTGAGGGTCAGACCTTCGATTATATTTTATCGAATCCTCCTTTCGGGAGAGAATGGAAGAATGAAAAAGCAGCTGTAGAGGCAGAAGCAAAACGTGGTTTTGCAGGTCGCTTTGGTCCTGGTCTGCCTGCGGCAAGTGATGGTCAGATGCTTTTCCTTCTGACAGCTATTTCTAAAATGAAAGAGCCGCAGAACGGTGGCAGCCGTATTGCTATTATCCACAATGGCTCACCACTGTTTACTGGGGATGCTGGCAGTGGACCATCCGAAATTCGTAGATACATTCTGGAAAATGATCTTCTGGAAGCTATCATTGCATTGCCCAATGATATTTTTTATAACACAGGTATTGCAACATATATTTGGGTATTGTCCAATAAAAAGGCAGGAACAAAACGTGAGGGCAAAGTGCAGCTGATTAATGCCAATAATCTGTATGAAAAACGTCGTAAGGCATTAGGCAATAAACGAAACGATATACCGGAGAATGCTATTGAGGAAATTACAAAACTTTATGGTGATTTTACAGAAAGTGAAATCAGTAAGATTTTTGACACTACAGATTTTGGTTTTACCAAAATTACAGTGGAGCGTCCATTGAAAGATGAAAATGGACAACTTGTTTTGAAAAAAGGAAAACCACAACCAGACACTTCTTTAAGAGATACAGAAAACGTTCCGCTGAAAGAGGATATTCAGGAATATTTTGAAAGGGAAGTTCTGCCCTTTGCACCAGATGCATGGATTGATGAGAAAAAATCAAAGGTCGGCTATGAAATCCCCTTTACACGTTATTTCTATAAATACGAAGCACCAAGACCTTCCGCTGAAATTATGAAGGAAATTATAGAGATTGAAAAAGAACTGGAAGGTGCATTGGCGGAGGTGTTTGCAGAATGAGTGAAATGAAAGATAGTGGTATTGAGTGGATTGGGAAGATTCCAAACGACTGGAAAGTATATAAAGTAAAGAATGTTTGTAAGATTAGGGGAGAAAAAAACAAGCCGCAAGCACAAGTCCTGTCTGTTTACCGAGAATTAGGAGTGGTAGTAAAAGCAGAGAGAAATGATAATTACAATATTACTTCTGAAGATACAAGTAGTTATAAATATGTCCTACCAAATGATTTGGTTGTTAATAAGATGAAAGCATGGCAAGGATCAATGGGAATTTCTCGATTCGAAGGAATTGTAAGCCCTGCTTACTATGTTTTTAAAATAACTTCAGATGAAATATATCCAATGTTTATACACTATTTGTTGAGGAATGCATCCTATCTTCCGGAGTATCGGCGATTATCTGGAGGAATTAGACCAGGTCAATGGGATTTAAGTATTGAAAACTTTCGGGATATTCCAATACTAATTCCTCAATATAACTGTCAAAAGCGAATTACATGTTACCTTGAACGTAAATGTACTCAGATTGATTCCATTATTGCTAAGCAACAGGAAGTCATTAAGAAGCTGAAAGAATATAAGCTGTCGGTGATTACAGAAGCTGTTACAAAAGGTTTGAATCCAGATGTTCCTATGAAAGATAGTGGTATTGAGTGGATTGGAGAGATTCCGGAGCATTGGGAAAATAGAAAAATGATTTCTATTCTTTCTATGCGGGTTGTAGATGGTCCCCACGAAAGTCCTGATTTATTTGATAATGGGATTCCATATATCTCTGCAACAGCTATTGAAAATGGAAAAATAAACTTTGACTTGATGCGTGGATATATATCAGAAGAATACTGCGATATTTGTGATTTACGTTATAAGCCGCAGTTGCATGATATTTTGGTGATAAAACTCGGTGCATCAACTGGTCAAGTAGCTATTGTTGAAACGACGGATAGATTTAATATTTGGGTGCCGTTGGCTGCTGTTCGTTGCAATGAAAAAGCAGACCCATATTTTATTTATTATGCGTTTCAATCAGACTATTTCCTTAAACAAATGGAAATGTCGTGGACATATGGTACCCAACAAACATTAGGAGTAAAATCCATCGAGCGATTAAGAGTTATGCTACCAACTTTGAAAGAACAAACAGAAATTGTGAGTTATTTGAAAAGCAAGTGTAATTTGATAGATATTGCTGTCACTAATAAGGAAAGTCTTATTAGCAAGCTATTGGATTATAAAAGATCCCTCATTTATGAGGTTGTGACTGGAAAGAAAGAGGTGTAAATATGCACAAACCATATTATAACGAAGAAGAACAGTATGCAAAATCCGAAAAAAATGAGGATTTGCAACTAGAAAAAATAAAACAAAAATATTCGGATCAAAAAATTAAAGTATTCCGTAATGAGGCTAATTTTTCAGATGAACATTTTCTTGAAATATGGGATGAGTTAACAAAGAAAGAACAAGAAGAAATTGATAACTATCTTCAAAAGAAAGGTGAACATAATGAATCCATTAAATAACATTTGGAATTACAATTATATTCAGCAACAGGCACAGCAGCAATACCATCAAAGTCAAGTACAGCAAGTATTAGAAACTGCCCATAAATTACAAGATTTTTTGGATAGTGCTGATAAGGTAGATCCGGCTTATCAGGCTGCAATGACTGCTAACTGTTGTGTCGTTTTACTTGAGTATATGAAAAAACATAATATTATCTAAGAAAGAAGGTACTTCAATGCCTGACTTTGATGTAAAAGAAAAACGCTTTGAACAAGACATAGAAGAATACTTATTGACATACGGCGGCTATGAAAAAGGTGATCCGGCTTCTTTTAACAGGGAAAAAGCCTTAGATATCAATACATTTCTTACCTTTATTCGGACAAGCCAGCCAAAACAATGGGAGCGGTTTGAGAAAATCTATGGTGCGGACAGTGAGCGTCAGATCATTGATCGTTTTTGTCGTGAGGTGAAAATGGTGGGACTGCTCAAGGTGCTGCGTCAAGGATTTACTGACCGTGGGATCAAATTCCGTGCAGTATTTTGGAAACCGGAAACCTCCATCAACGAAACCAGTCAGGCACAATATGCCGCTAATATTTTGCATTGTACCAGACAGCTCCATTACTCTATGCAGAATGAAAATAGCATCGATATTGTGCTGTTTCTTAATGGCATTCCTGTAGTGTCTATGGAGCTGAAATGCCAGTTTACTGGACAGAATACAGCTAATGCCATCCAGCAGTACAAATTCGACAGAGCAGGAAAAGATGCGATTTTTGAGTTTAAAACCGTATTTTCGTCCATTTTGCTGTTGATTTGAATAATGTTTATATGACTACCAGATTAGAAGGTGAAAAAACATATTTCTTGCCTTTTAATCAGGGCAGTAATGGTGCCGGAAATGTTGGTGGCAAAGGAAATCCTAACAATCCTGATGGATATGATACGGCATATCTTTGGGAAAATGTGTTGTCCAAGGATCGTTTGCTGGAAATTTTACATAAATATCTTCATTTGCAGGTAGAGAAAGACGAAAAAACAGGAGAAGTAAAGTCAGAACGAATGATTTTCCCTCGCTATCATCAGTTGGATGTTGTCACAAAGTTATTGGATGATGTGAAGAAAAATGGTTCTGGTAAAAATTATCTGATTCAGCATAGTGCAGGTTCAGGGAAGTCTAATTCCATCGCATGGTTAGCACATCGTTTGACTGGTCTGCATGATAGCAATAATGAAAAGATTTTTCAGTCTGTTATTATTGTGACTGACCGACGTGTGTTGGATAGTCAACTGCAAAATACAGTTTATCAATTTGATCATGTGGCGGGCGTTGTGCAGAAAATTGATAAGAATGCCCAACAGTTGAAAGATGCCATCGAAGCTGGAACAGGTATCATTATTACAACACTGCAAAAATTCCCTGTTATTTATAAAGAGGTGCGTTCTGGTAATAAGCGGTTTGCTGTGATTGTGGACGAAGCACATTCCTCACAAACAGGTGATGCTGCACGGAAGTTGAAACGAGCATTGGCAGATACGGAAAAAGTTCTTGAAGAATATGCTGAACAGGAATATGAAGAAGAAGCAAAACGCAAGGATGACGAAGATCGGTTATTAGATGAATTGGCTGCACAAGGTGTCCATGAAAATATGTCATTCTTTGCTTTTACTGCTACACCCAAAGATAAGACCCTGCAAATGTTTGGACGGCGAGATGAAAATGGGAAATACCATCCTTTCCATATTTATTCAATGCGTCAGGCGATTGAGGAAGGATTTATTTTGGATGTGCTCCAAAATTATATGACTTACAATATGTATTTTAAAATTGCAAAAGCCATTCCTGATGACCCTGAGCTTGACACCGCCGCTGGTGTACGTGCTATTCGCCAATTTGAAACATTGCATCCACACAATATTTCTCAGAAAACTGCTATCATGCTGGAGCAGTACCGTAATGTAACAAGGCATAAAATTGGTGGTAAAGCAAAAGCTATGGTGGTAACTCCTTCACGTTTGCATGCGGTACGATATTTCCAGGAATTCAAAAGACAGATCAAAGAAAAAGGGTATTCTGATTTAGATGTGTTAGTAGCTTTTTCTGGTGAAGTGGAAGACAAAGGGGAACCTTATACAGAAGAAAAACTGAATAAGACGAAATCCGGTGAAACAATCAAGGAAAAGGCGCTTCCTGAAGCCTTTCATACTGATGAATTTGGCATGCTGATCGTAGCGGAAAAATATCAGACAGGTTTTGATGAGCCTCTGTTGCACACAATGTTTGTAGATAAGAAATTATCTGGTGTAAAAGCGGTTCAGACACTGTCAAGATTGAACCGTACTACAAGAGGCAAGAAAGATACCTTTGTGCTGGATTTTGTAAATTCTGCTGAAGAAATTAGAAAAGCATTTGAACCATACTACGAAGAAACGGTTTTGGAAGAACAAACAGATCCCAACGTAGTATATGATTTGAAGAATACTTTGGATGAATATCATGTTTATCAGCAAATGGAAATCGAACGGTTTGCAGAAATTTTTTATTCTTCAAAAAATCAGTCTGCTGGAGATATGGGAAGGCTCCAAGGAACAATGCGTCCAGCACTGGATCGTTTTGATGCTTTGGAAGATGAAAAACAGGATTTGTTTAAGTCTACACTTGCACGTTTTAATCGAATTTATGCATTTATTACGCAGGTGTGCCGCCTGTTTGATAAAGACATACATAAATTTAGTGTATATGCAAAGTTCCTTTATACTATGCTACCAAAAGGCGGACGAGACAAGGTATATGTCGATGATAAAGTGCTCTTAGAGTATTACCGTTTAGAGAAAGATTTTGAAGGTGGGATTGAACTTGAAAGCACACCTGAAGGTTTTCGACCTATTACAGGCGAAGCAGGGCGGAGAGAAAAGAAGAAAGATCCACTGACTATTATCATTGATAAGATCAATGAAAAATATGGTACAAACTTTACAGAGATGGATAAGGTTTTGCTTCAGATGGAAAATGACTATGCAGCGCAAGAAAAATGGCATAGTTATGCTAAAAATAATGACCGCAAAACTTTTATGCTACTTTTTGAAAAAGATTTTCCGAATATGGCTGCTGCTAGATATGAACAGAATGAGGCGTTTTTTGTGAAGCTGTTTTCTGAACCGGATATGATGAAGTGGGTTATTGAAACAATAGGACCCGTGTTGTATGAGAGATTGAAGTGAGATAGAATGTAAATACGAGTTGAGATTATAATAAATCAATAACAATTTGTAATTATGCGTGTTTGAATTTTTCACATTTTAATAGCAAATCAGGGAAATGAGAAATTAGTAAAAATGTAATATAAACTGGACTGAAGATGAAAGGAGTTAAAATTTATGAGTGTAGTACTTACAACTGAACAGCGTGAACAAGCAGGTTCAAACTCCTATAATAGATTTGAATATCAGGTCCATTGGATTGTATACCATATAATAGGCAAACTTCAAGATGATGTAGAATGCATTGTCTTCTGTGAATTTCACGATGATATGGCAGAGTTTTCTACCGATAATCAGCAGTATGAGTTTTATCAAATAAAAACAAAGGAACAAAAATCTGATTGGACTATTGCAGAAATGTCAAAACGTGAACACAATAAAAAAGGCGATTATAAGAAGTCATTTTTGGGATTTATATTCTACAATTATTTAACTTTTGGTACGGAGTGTTCACATTGTTATTTTATATCAAATAATGCTTTTGATAAAGAAGTCTTGTTGTGGCAAGCAATTATTGAAGATGGTAAGAAGTTACAGATAGAAAATGTTGCATTATATGAAAAAATAAAAGGCAGAATAAAAAATGAATTTACAAACAATATGCCAAGTAATTTTGATGCTGTATTTGATGTATTTATACAAAACACTTTTGTTCATCAATCTGATTTGCAGTTAACAACATATGAAAATCAAACAAAAGGGGAATTTTTCAACTATTTATCCGATAAAGATATTTCAACCAATACAGCTAATCATATTTTTCAACAATTGTTAAATGATGTTAGAAAGAAGAGCAAAGAAAAAATTAATGTGCCAATCAGTATCAAAAGATTAATTGAGAAAAAAGGCATTGATGTTGCTGAAATATCAAAAAAAATCGATAAAAATGTAAAAAACAGCGGTAATTATAATGAATTTCATCAGTATTTGTTGAAACAGCCCTTGACGATAAATGATATTCATCGTATTGAAGTGGCAAAGACACTTCATGATGCTCGATGGTTTGATGTAACTAATCTGAAATACCAAGAGATTGTTGTGGTATTACGACAAGTAATTTCTACATACTGTGAAACATTTGATATAGATGGGTTTGATGAGGAACTAAAAAGCTTATGCAACCAAAAACTTAAAAAGAATAATCTTTTATCAGAATCAGTTGATGAATCATTAATTGAGGTGTTGTATTATGAACAAAAATATAGTAGAACAAATTAGACAAGAGCAAAATTATAAGACGTTAATTAGAAATTTACGAAAGCAACAGGAGGACAAATATAATGAAAAGGCTAACAATAAAAAAACTGATAGTAATCAGTCAAAGTGAGTCGCGCTCGTTAGAGGTTCCTTTTGAAGACGGACTTAATATTATATTAGGCGGAAATAAAACAGGAAAATCTTCAATTATTAAGAGTATTTTTACAACTCTAGGATGTGAATGTAAAAGTGTCGAGGCTGATTGGAAAAAGCTTATTTCTTCTTATTTGTTATTCTTTAATTATGGCGAAAAACGGCTTTGCATAGTACGACAAGGAAAGAAGTTTCAAATTTTTGAATATTCTGATTATGCTTATGTTTGTCTTATAGAAACAGAAAAATTTCATGAATATAGCAATTGCCTGATGGATATTTTGGAAATCAATATGCCTTGTGTTTCTAGAGATGGAAATCAATTTAATGTTACGCCGCCGTTGCTTTTCAGATTTCAGTATATTGACCAAGATCATGGATGGAATAAAATAGCTGAATCTTTTAGTAATGCTGCATATGTAAAAAATTGGAAACAGAATACAAACAAATATGTTTGTGGATATCTAGGTGATACATATTATAAACTTCAGACACAAAAAGAGCAACAAATGCTTATAAAGAGCGATAAGAAAAAAGAGTTGAATTATAATCAAAACTTTGTTTCTCGGATATCATCTGCATTAACTCAAATCAAAGAAGTGGAATCTTTTGATGGAGTCACAACAAAACTCGAAACATTACTTGCTGAATCAGAAAAGTTAAGGAATATGCAATTTTCCGTCAAAGCAGAGATGACAGTTTTAGAAAATGATATATATATAGATCAGTATAAATTACATATTGCAGAGCATAATCTTGCGGAAACCCAAAAAGATATTGAGTACGCAATGAATCAGGGTGACAAATTGGTTTGTCCGATTTGTGGAGCCATTTATGCGAATGGCTTAGTAGAGCAATTAAATATAACTTCTGATTATGCTCATTGTGAAAAACTTATTGAAGAATTAGAAAATAGTATATCTGATTCTATAGCAAAATTGAAAGATCTTCAGAAAAAGTATAAATCTGTTTTGCTAGAAATACAGTCAATTGAGCAACAAATACAAAATTCCCAGGAATTATTATCGTATTCTTTGTTTTATAAGAATAAAGGACAATATGAGCTATATGAATCTTGTAATGCACAGTTGGAGTCTATTCAAAAAGAAATCGATTCCTGTACTTCTGAAATTGCCTGTATCGATGAAAAGATAAATGAGCAAAAATCAAAAGAACGCTCTAAAAGTATACGTACGGATATAGAAAATTTTTGTCGCCAACTAGCAGATGCAATAAATCTTCCAAAGACATTCATACAGCTGAAAGATTTTGTTCAGGTAATAAACCGTACTGGTAGTGAAACCCCTCGTTTGGTTTATATGTACCAATCAGCACTATATCTTTATAATTTGGAAAGGACAAGTAGTCCATTTAATTTCTATATAGTTGATACTCCTAATCAACAAGGACAGGATGCAGATAATTTGGAAAGTATATTTAAGTCATTAGAATTATTATTGTCTAATAGGGGGCAAGTTATTGTTGGATCTGAACGAGAAACCGGAATGGAGCAAAAAGCAAATAAAGTAATAAGACTTACAGAAAAACGCAGATGTTTAAACAATAAAAATTATAATGAACATCTTGAAATTCTGGAAGAATTACAAAAAGCTGCTATTGCTTGGATTAAAAGTTGTAATACTGAAAGAAACAAAAATTAATTGTTTTTAAAATATATCGTAAATACCATTGTAAAATACCACGGTACTGTAAAGAGTTAAAAGTATGGTACATAGTTGTTAGAAAGTTTTGTAATACTTATTATACTAAAGTGGTTTTATATTTCAAAAAATGATTTTGAGGTGATTATTATGAAAGTGGTTAATTTTTCACAAATTAAGGATGAGTTAGTCAGTAATATTCGCAGAAAAATGCTTATTCCGGTAATTGGTTCTGGGTTTACAAGAGGGTGTGATGCATACAAAGGAAAGGTACCATCAGGAAATGATTATAGTGAATATATGATCAAGAAGATTGTTAAGGAGTTGTCTCTGACACAAGATGAAATAGATTCACTTCAAACAGAATCGTTTTCTAATATTTCACAAACATATCACCAAGTAATTCCTATTTCAGTGCAAAAAGAGTATTTAAAATCTAACTTTACTAAAGTTAAATTAGAGGAAAGTAAAAAAAAGTTTTTAGGTGATTTTTGGCCGTATGTATATACACTTAATATTGATGATGGAATAGAATCTAACAGTTGTTATAATCATATTGTTTATTCTAATAGACCCATCGAAAAAGGAATTTTTGATGATTTTTCTTGTGTGATTAAGTTACATGGAGATGTATCAGAAATGCTTACATATGAAGATGCAAAAAGTGAAATTTTTACTCAGAAGCAGTATATTAGTAGTTTGAAAAGTAATGCATCTTTGTTAGGAAAATTACAACATGATGCCATATATCAAAATTTAATTTTTATAGGATGTAGCCTAAATGATGAAATTGATTTGTTGGCTTATTCATCTGAAAATGGAGTTAATGCAGCAAAATATTTTTGTACAATTAAAAATCCAAGTACACTGGAAAAATATAAGTATGAAAGTTATGGAATAACTCATTGTATTGTATTTGATTCATATGACCAAATATATGAATATCTATATGAAGTAGGACAAGAAGCTGGAAAAATAAGTATTAATGATTTAGAAGAATATAAGAAGTTTATGATTACACGATTAGCTGACGACTATGAAAGCAATAAAGCATATCTCTTTTTTGGAAAGAGTTTAATTAACAAGAATCACGAAATTTCAATCCCACATTTCTTTATTTCAAGAGATGTCACAGATGGTATTTTTGACAACCTTTCAACCTATCCACTTCAATTTATTGTTGGTGCTGGGTGTAGTGGAAAATCCTATGTGCTTGTTGATATAGTTTGCAGAATAAAAAGTAGAGATGTTTTTCTCTTTGAAACAAAAGATCGTTTGACTGATCAGGCATTTAAAGATTTAATTTCTAGAAAAAACTGCGTAATTCTTGCAGATGATACTTCTCTTTCAGATAATCAAGTTGAATATTTTATTGCAAATCTTTCACATCTTAGAGAAAATAATGTAAATGTTGTTATTGCAGTTGACAAAAATGATAGGGGAGTTAATGGGATTTTAAAACTTTATGAATTGCAAGGAACTATTCAACCAAGAGATATTCCCCAGATTCCGTTAAGTAACAGACTTAATAATCGAGAATGGCAACGAATCTCGCCATTGCTTACTGCTGTAACGGCAGGAATATTCAAAGAAAAGGATACAATTGTTGATAATATTATTAATTTGAGTAAAGAACTTACTGAAAAGAATAAGTATTACAATATCGTGCCGCGCTTTACCTCTATTCCAGAACTGGCTGCTCTGATTGTCTTAGCAATTGAAAGAAAGATTTATTCAACAAGAGCAGCAAAGTTAGATTTACATGATGAACTATATATCCAATGCAAAGCTAGTATTCCTCTAATAGATCAAGAGTCAACTTGGACATTTGAAACTAGTATTGATGATAATTCACCGATAAAATATGTGGTTAATGCTGAATATTGGTTATGTTACCAATTGGGGATGTTTGCTCATGAAGAAAAAAATTATATGAAAATTGTAGAAGCATATAAATACATAATTACGAGGATTATATCTCAAGAGGGATCTCCAGATTTACTTCGTGGAAACAAAAGCAATTCTTATGGAGAATATATACTTTTTGATAATATTAATAGAGTGTTTTATTCAAATAAGATTGCAGGAGGACAGGGATTAGCCTTGATTAGAGAAATATATGAAGGACTTAATAAACTTCTTTCTGTAGATCCTAATTATATGCACCAACGGGCTAAATGCTATATTAAATCTGCATATTTCGAGAAAGATTTAGCTAAAAAAGTTGAGTATCTTGAAAAAGCCTATAGAGATGCTAATGTAGCATTTCAAGTATTTGATAATCGTTATGATGAATGCCATAACGAAAAAATCCTCATTTCATCTGCGCATGTTTTGTACACAAAAGCACTTGTTTTGTGCCATAAATGCTATATAAATAACTATGCAAGCGTTAATGATAATACTACAGCTATTCATGTACTATATGAGGCTTTAAATTCTCCATATAATACCTATGCTTTTGATAGTGTCAAGGTTTTTTCGCAAAAACAAATCTGGCCATTTGGTAGCCGGCAGTCAACCGGCTATGATATCAGACAGCAGATCATCCTCTGCTTTTAAAAGGTGATCCATGTTCATGTAACGTCTGGCTCCCCAGTTCGTTGCTGCTACATGGCGCAGTCTGGCGCATACGAGCATCAGAGCACTCTGTCCATCGGGGAAAGCGCCAATTGCTTTTGTTCGGCGCTTGATCTCACGATTGAGGCGCTCAATGGTGTTGTTTGTTCGAATCCGAGTCCAATGCTGAGTAGGAAAATCCATATAGGTTAAGGTTTCTTCAATACCATCTTCAACCTTTTGTG
>OFMI01001431.1_pt1 | contig 15052 bp, 15 predicted proteins | sample 1541741 | NCBI WGS metagenome assembly OFMI01 (sample SAMN04209219, study PRJEB22552) | human gut metagenome | biome: gut; material: feces | host: Homo sapiens | place: USA: Oklahoma | reverse complement strand
AAGGGCGGCGTTCCGGGCGTTTCTGGAAGGGTAAGGTGTCTTACAGGAGCAGCTCGTTTTCTTTGCGGTCGGAACAGCGGGCTCTCAGGAAATCGGTCACCCGCGCGACAATGGCGGCATCCACAGACCGGGCGTGAACCGGACAGCGGGAAACACAACGCATACAGGTAATGCACTTGGACGGATCGGTAACGGTGAAGTTATCGTAGGAAATGGCTCCCACGGGGCATTCCTGTGCGCAAAGCCCGCAGGAAATGCAATTGGCATTGACAGTGGGAATCAGCCCGGCCCGCTTTTCTTTGCAGTTATGCTCTCCGGGAATTGGCGGGCAGGTATCGGAGCCGGAAGTGAATTTTTCGAGGATCTGCTTGCCGAAAACGGCCAGCTGCTGGCAATCGGCATCGTCTGGACGGCCGGCGGCAAATTCAGGCAGCAGACTGTGTGCCGCAACGGCAGAAACTGTGGCAATGGGCTGGAACCCGGCGTTCCGGGCATAGTCTTCCATCTGGGCAAGGGTGTTATCAACAGCACGGTTGCCGTAGACCGCTGCCAGGGCGCAGCGGGCACCATTGCCCTGTAAGAGCGCCAGACGGTCCAGAGCGGGCTGAGGTGCCATGGCTTCAAAAGCTGGCATCGCAATCAGAACGAGGTCATCTGCGCTGAATGGAATGGCAGGTGCTGTAAAGTTCTGTGCGGACAAGTCAATAGTCTGCACCTCCGGCCAGGTCTCGGTGAGCGCCTTTGCAACACGTTCCGTGCCGCCGGTGGGGCTGAAAATGAGTTGGAAACAGGTCATAAGACATCCTCCTTGATGTAAAAAATAAAACTACATCTTAAAATGGAGTATACCACTGAAAAGATGTAGTGTCAATATTTACACCAAAAGGAAAATGCGATAAAATAAGAGAGGGAGGGCTGCGCCTATGCACATCAGCAATAAATGTTCCATTGCGGTGCACTGTCTGGTTTTTCTTTCAGAGTACGGTGAAAGGGAAAAAGTGACCAGTGAACTGCTTTCATGTTCGACAGGGTGCAACCCGGTCACCATTCGGAATATCCTCAGTGCCCTGAAAAAAGACGAGATCATCACGGTAAAGCCCGGCACGGGCGGTGCGGCGCTTGCTCTGCCGCCGGAAAAGATCGATCTGTATCGGATCTGTTCCGTCGTAGACCCGGAGGCAATTGATAAAATGATCGGGATCCATGGTTCTCCTTCGCCCTTTTGTCCGGTGGGCCGGAACATCGGCAATGTGCTGGGCAAAACCTACGATACGTTGAAAAATAATTTGATCGCCAGTATGAAAACCATCACGCTGGAACAGATCCTTGCCGATTATCACGCGGTTCTGGCAGAAGAAAAAAATAAGAAGAGCTGAAAATGTAAAACCCCGCCTTTTTTGGCGGGGTTTTATTGCTGTATCCTTATACCTTATTCCAGTCCAGCTCCGTCCAGTCGGTCAGGAACTGGTCGCTGACCTCCCGCAGGGCGGGCTCATCGGACTTGCTGGCGGCATCGGCGATGCCGATGACGTGGAAGCCTGCGTCGTGGGCGGTGCGGGCGGCGTAGAGGGAATCCTCACAGACAACGCACCGGTCGGGGTCAGTGCCGCCCAGGCGTGTAAGGGTCTGGAAAAATACATCCGGCCTGCTCTTGTGGAGCGCCCCCTGTGCCTCCACATAGAAGTCGAAATATTCATCGATGCCCAAACGGGTGAGCACGGTGCGGCACTGGGCGCTCCAGGTGTTGGAGCAGATGCACATGCGGGCACCCTCGGCCTTCAGGCGGGCCAGCAGCTCCCGCACGCCGGGTTTGAGTTCCACGGTCTCGTAGAGCTTGGTGATAACATCCCACATCACATCGTTGTAGTCCTCCATTTTCAGGGGCAGGTCGTACTCCCGGATGAGGTAGGCCGCGCCATCGGCCATGCCCATGGTCAGGAGCGTTTTGTGGAGGTCAGATTTTGGGGTGCGGCCATAGCGGGCCAGCAGGGCATCGGGCGCACCCTCCCATACCACGGTCATGCTGTCGGTCAGGGTGCCGTCCATATCAAAGATCCAGTTGTTGCAGTGCATTGTTTTACCTCCACCATCGTTTCACACAAGTTAACAAAATTATACCATGGATTTTGTTCCAAAAACAGGGAGAATTTTTCCGGAAAATATGGTATACTTCTGACAGATTTCCAAAGAATGACTAGGAGGCGTTCCAGATGGCACAGAATGATACCCCGGTCAAGGCACTGGTGCTGGCAGGCGGCGGTGCGCGCGGCAGCTATCAGGTGGGTGTGTGGCGTGCCCTGACCGAGCTGGGCTGGCGGCCCCAGATCATCACCGGCACCAGTGTGGGCAGCCTGAACGGTGCCATGTTTGCGCTGGACCTGTACGAAACGGCCCGGGATATGTGGATGAGCATCCGCAGCCAGGACGTGATGGAGCTGCCGGAGGAAAACGCCGACCTCTCTGAGCTGCACGCCTTCCTGCGGGAAGTGGTGCGGGACGGCGGCATGGACGTGACCCCGCTGGAAGAGATCGTGGAGCGGGTGCTGGATGAGGATGCCCTGCGGGCTTCGCCCATCCGGTTCGGTCTTGTCACCGTGGAAAAGCGGGGGCTGAAGCCCCGGGAGCTGACGCTGGAGGATATCCCGGCGGGCAAGGTGAAGGATTATCTGCTGGCCTCGGCCGCCTGTTTCCCCGCCCTGCGGGCAAAGCAGATCGACGGGGTGCAGTTCCTGGATGGCGGGTACCGGGACAATATGCCCACCGCGCTGGCCCAGAAGATGGGCGCGGAGGAGCTGGTCTGTGTCGACCTGGAAGGGGTGGGCATCACCCTGCCCAACCGCACCGGCCTGCCCACCACCATGATCCGCAGCTACTGGGAGCTGGGGGACATCCTCCACTTTGACCCCGATACCGCCAGACGGAACATGGAGCTGGGCTACTACGATACCCGCCGCGCCATGGGATATCTGCGGGGCTGCGCCTATGCCGTTTCCACCAGCGCCGAGAGTTGTGAGGATGCCGCCGCCTTTGCGTGGAAATTCCAGCAGGTGCAGAAGGCGGTACGGGAAAAATACCCCGTGACCCTGACAGCGGATGCGGCCCTGCTGCTGGCCAACATGAAGGATGCCCAGCTGGCCCCGCTGGAAGCTGCCGCCGAGGATGCGGGCGTGGACCCCACCGTGTTCTATACCACCCGGACACTGGCGGAAGCCTTTTTGGAAAAATGCGACCGGGAGCGCATCGAGAGCTTTGCGCCCCTGTTTGAGGGCAGCGGCAATGCGGCACAGGCCGCACGGGCCGCTCTGCTGCCCAATACGTTCTTACAGGCATTGGTCTGCCGTGCCCTTACCGGGCCGGTACTGCCGGAGGTGATCGAGGAATGAAGGTCTATCAGGGACACAGCGCCTCGCCGGGCCTTGTGATGGGACAGGTGAGCCGGTTGGAGCGCTGGCACGAAAATTTTGCCACCGGGCCGTTCAACGCGGAACGGGAACAGCGTTTGCTGGAAAACGCTGTCCGGACAGCCCAGCGTGAGCTGGACGGCATGGCAGACCGCAGCGGCCCTACGGAGCAGGCCATCTTCCTGTTCCAGAGCATGATGCTGGAAGATGAAGGCTTCATGAACGAGGTCAAATTCCAGATCAAGGCGGGCATCAGCGCTGCCGAGGCCATGTACCGTGCGGGCAACCGCTATGCAGAGCAGCTTGCGGCCATGGAGGACAACGCCTACATGCAGCTGCGCAGTGCGGATATTCTGGATGCCGCCCGCCGCGTGGTGAACGTGCTGACCAACCGTCCCCGGGTCTGGCTGGCGCTGGATCACCCGGTGATCCTGGCGGCAGAGATGCTGATGCCCAGCGATCTGTTCAGCGTTCCGGCGGGAATGATCCTGGGCATCATCACTTCGGAGGGCAATAAGCAGAGCCACGCGGCGATCATTGCGCGGGCCATGCACATTCCCTGCGTGGTGCAGGTGGGACGGGAGTTTCTGGATGATTGCGATGGCCGCACCGTGGTGCTGGATGCCAACAACGGCGAGTGCATCCTGGACCCGGATGCCAACACCCGCCAGCAGGCGGTCAGCCGCATCTGCGAGCTGCAGTGGGAGAGCGCGGAAGCCGCCCGCATCAGCGTCCTGCCCAACCGGACAAAGGATGATGTGCCGTTTGAGCTCCTGGCCAACTGCTACGGGCAGGAGGATATCGAATCGGCGCTGCAGGCAGGCGCTTCCGGCGTGGGCCTGCTGCGCAGCGGCTATATGATGCTGCCGGGCCGCCCGGTGGACGAGCAGGAGCAGTTCGTGTTCTATCAATCCTGCATTGCCGCCGCAAAGGGCGGTGTGGTAACAGTGCGCACCTTTGATTTTGGTGTGGACCGCGCCATGGCCGATATCCATAGGGGGCTGGAATCCTCCAAGCTGGGCCTGCGGGGCATCCGCAGCAGCCTGCGCCAGACCCATCAGTTTGAAACGCAGATCTGCGCCCTGCTCCGGGCGGCAGCCCACGGCCCTCTGCGGGTCATGTTCCCCATGGTGACCAACCTCGAAGATTGGGATGAGGCCATGCGGCTGGTAGCGCACTGCCGCCAGCTGCTGCGGGAGCGCGGAGAGGAGTTTGACCCGAACACGCCCTTTGGCGTGATGTTCGGGGTGCCCTCGGCCTGCCTGACGGCAGAGGAATTCGTGGAGCACGGGTGCAATTTCTTTGTCATCGAGACAAACGACCTGACCCAGTACACCCACGCGGTGGATCGGGACATCTCCATTGCCGAGCGCTACTACCGCCCGGCCAGCCACGCAATGAAAAAGCTCATCCGCATGGTGGTGGAGGCTGCCCGGGAGGGCGGGATCCCCGTGACCATCTGCGGCAGCGCGGTGGGCAATCCGGCCAACACCCTGCAATATCTGCAGCTGGGCCTGCGGAGCTTCTCGGTCAGCCCGCAAAACCTCATTGAGGTGAAAAAAGCGCTGATGAACGCGAAAATAAAGTAAACAAAAAGGACGGCATGCGCCGTCCTTTTTGTATCTGTGGAAATAAAAATTACTCCAAGTTGCCAGTCAGGGTCATCACGGCAGAGAGCACCGCCAGCGGGGCGGTCTCGCACCGGAGGATGCGGGGGCCGAGGCCGACTGTTTTCACACCGGCATTGGCGGCCATTTCAGCCTCTTCCACGGCAAAGCCGCCCTCGGCACCGGTGATGAGGGCGATCTTCAGCCGCTGGCCGTCGGCAGGCTGTGCGTCTGCCAGCAGCTGGCGCAGGGGCGCGCCGCCCAGCTCGTAGCAGAAGAGCACGAGGTCGTACCCTTCCAGGCTGCGGCAGAGTGCCCCGAAGTTGGGCAGGGGCAGGGCGACATCCGGCAGCACGCCCCGGCCGCACTGCTTGGCGGCTTCAAAGGCGATGCGGTTGTAGCGCTCGTTTTTCTGCTCCTCCTTTTTGGGGGCGGCCACGCAGTACCGGCTGAAGAAAGGCACAAAGTGGGTGCAGCCCAGCTCCACGCCGTGGCGGATGACCTGTTCCAGCTTGTCCTGCTTGGGGTAACCCACGAACAGGGTCACTTCCACGCTGGGCTCAGCGGCGCTGGGATAGCCCGGCTCCACGCTGAACTCCACCGTCTCCGGCCCGAAGCCGGTGATGGTGGCGGTGTATTCCACGGCGTTGCCGTCACATAAGATGACAGTGTCCCCCAGCTTGCCCCGCATCACGCGGGAAAGATGATGGGCATCGGCCCCCCGCAGTGTGGCGGTGCCATTGGAGATTTCGGTTGTAAAATAACGGTGAGGCATAGTGTTCTCCTTAAACGTCCTCGCCCTCTCAGTCTTTGCTTCGCAAATCCAGCTCCCCCAAAGTGGGAGCCCTTGGCAGTCCACGCAAACTTCATCTTTTTGCCAAGGCCTCTCCCTTTGGGAGAGGTGTCACCGCAGGTGACGGAGAGGGCAAGCCAGCTGAAAGAAATCATGAAAGCTTCTGTAATTACGCTTTTTTACAGATAATGCACTCCCAGCCGCGCTTCTCCTTCACTTCCTGCACGGTCAGGCCGGCGGCTTCCAGAGCGGCGATCACCTCGTCCTTGCGGCTGTCGATGATGCCGCTGGCAATAAAGGTGGCGTTTTCGGCCATCAGGCCGGGCACGGCGGGGGCAAGGCTGATGATGGCGTTTGCCACGATGTTGGCGGTGATGATGTCGTACCTGCCGCTGGCCTTGTCGGACAGGTCGCCCACCAGAACGGTCAGCTTGTCGGCCACGCCGTTCAGGGCGGCATTCTCGCCTGCGGTGCGCACGGCCACGGGGTCGATGTCCACGCCCTCGGCACTGCCTGCGCCCAGCTTGAGGGCGGCAATGGCAAGGATGCCGCTGCCGGTGCCGATGTCCAGCACCCGCTCACCGCCCATGACCCGCTCGTCCAGCGCTTCCAGGCAGAGGCTGGTGGTCTCGTGGCCGCCGGTGCCAAAGGCAAGGCCGGGGTCAAGGATCAATTTGACGCGGTCGGTGTCGTACTCCTGCCAGGAGGGCACGATGGCCAGCCGTTTGCCAATGTCCATGGGGTGGTAGTATTTGCGCCAGCCGTTCTGCCAGTCCTCCTGCTCCACGCCCTCGGTCTCGGTGTAGTAGGCGATGCCTGCCGCTTCCATCCGGGCCTGAATGAGGGCCAGCGTCTCCACGGGGGAAGCGCCCGGCTCCAGATACATGTGGATGATCACAGTGTCGCGGGGCTTGTCCAGCAGCTCCTGCTCGATCAGATCCACATGGGCGATCTCGGCCACCTGCTGCTCGATGTCGCTGTAATCCTCGATATAGATGCCGCCTTCGGCGATCATGGTGGCAACGGCCTCGGCGTTGTCGGCATCGGCCTTGGCCACGGTCAGGCGGATATCAGTCCATTCCATAAAAAGAACCTCCCTGGGTCTTGTGTTTTCTATTTATAAGTATAGTACCCGATTCCGGCGCGGGATGCAAGCGGTTTGGGAAGAAAGGGCAAAAGAAAAGTTTTTTCAGAATCCTGCTCTGAAATGCGCAATAATTCCAAAAAGTTTTTCACGAAAGATGCAAATTCAAGGATTTTTGGTGCAAAATTGCGAAAACGGGCGTGAACCCTATTTCTTTTTTTCGGAGGATGTGTTAAAATATTGTTACGCAATTATGGACAGCCTGCAACCAGAGGCATCCATAACAACAACATTCTTTAAGGAGGAATGTGTCTTATGATGAAGTATCTCCAGAAACTGGGCAAAGCTCTGATGCTTCCCGTCGCTGTGCTGCCGATCTGCGGCATCCTGATGGGTCTCGGCTATGCTCTGGCCCCGGGTGTCATGGGTGTCCCCGGTGCTGCAACTTCCGGTGCAGCTTACACCGTTGGCTTCCTGCTGGTCAAGGCAGGCGGCGCTCTGATCGATAACATGGCATGGCTGTTCGCCATCGGCGCAGCCGTTGGTCTGGCTGATGACCACGACGGTACCGCTGGTCTGGCTGGCCTGGTCAGCTACCTGATGATGCAGCAGCTGCTGAGCCCCGGCGTGGTCAGCATGGTGCGCACCCTGGAAGAGGGCACCGCTACCTACATCGCTTTCCAGAAGGTGGCCGGCAACTCTTTCATCGGCATCCTGGCCGCTGTGGTGGGTGCAGCCTGCTACAACAAGTTCAAGAGCACTCAGATGCCTGACTGGCTGGCATTCTTCTCCGGCAAGCGCTTCGTTGCAATCGCCACCGGCCTGATCTCCATCGTTGTTTCTGTCGCTCTGCTGTTCGTCTGGCCCGTCATCTTCGATGCACTGGTCGCCATTGGCAGAGGCATCGCAGGCATGGACGGCATCGGTGCTGGCATCTACGCTTTCCTGAACCGTCTGCTGATCCCCACCGGCCTGCACCACGCTCTGAACAACGTGTTCTGGTTCGACACCATCGGCCTGGGCGACCTGTCCCACTTCTGGGCAGGTGAGACCTCTGCTGACGTGGACTGGAGCCTGGGTATGTACATGTCCGGCTTCTTCCCCTGCATGATGTTCGGTATCGCCGGTGCTGCACTGGCCATGGTCCGTACCGCCAAGAACAAGAAGGCTGCCATCGGTCTGGTTCTGTCCGCTGCCATCTGCGCCTTCGTCTGCGGCGTTACCGAGCCCTTCGAGTTCGGCTTCATGTTCCTGTGCTTCCCGCTGTACGTTGTGTACTCCGCTCTGTACGGCATCTTCACCATCATCACCTACTACTCCGGTTTCCGTGCTGGCTTCTGCTTCTCCGCAGGTGCTACCGACCTGGTGTTCTCCGCTTCTCTGCCTGCAGCTGCTAAGACCTGGATGATCATTCCTCTGGGCATCGCTGCATTCGTGGTGTTCTACTTCGTGTTCTACTTCGCCATCACCAAGTTCGACCTGAAGACCCCCGGCCGTGAGGACGAGGATGCCGAAGAGGCTGAGAAGAAGGTCGTTCTGGCCAACAACAACTACACTGAGGTTGCTGCTGGCGTGCTGAAGGCCATCGGCGGCAAGGAGAACGTCTCCAGCGTGGACTACTGCGCTACCCGCCTGCGCTTCACCATTAAGGACTACACCGCTGTGGATGAGAAGGCTGTGAAGGCTGCCGGTGCTGCCGGTGTCATCCGCCCCGACAAGACCACTTGCCAGGTCATCATCGGCACCAAGGTGCAGTTCGTGTATGATGAGCTGAAGAAGATGCTGTAAGCATCCTTCTGAGCACGTTTCCGTGCGGAAGGCTGGTTGCTTCCGCATCCGTTCCCAAACTGTAAAAATGCCGCTGAGGGCGGGCGTTTACGCCCCGCTTTCGGCGGCATTTTGTTTTGTTCACAAACCGGCTACCCTTTTGGCCGGAAAATATGCTATACTGAAAACAACAAAGCAAAATAACAGGAGGTTCCCCATTATGAAGATCATTCGTGCAAAAGATTACAAGGACATGTCCCGCAAGGCTGCCAACATCATCTCCGCACAGGTCATTATGAAGCCCAACTGCGTGCTGGGTCTGGCGACCGGCGGCACCCCTGTTGGCGCATACGCTCAGCTGGTGGACTGGTACAACAAGGGCGACCTGGATTTCTCTGAGGTCACCACCGTCAATCTGGACGAGTACCGCGGCCTGCCCAAGGAGCACCCCGAAAGCTATTGGAGCTTTATGCACAAGAACCTGTTTGACAAGGTCAACATCCGCCCCGAGGCCATCCACCTGCCCGACGGCACCAACCCCGATGCTGCGGATGCCTGCAAAAAGTACAACGAGATCATCCACAGCGTGGGCGGCATCGACCTGCAGCTGCTGGGCCTTGGCCCCAACGGCCACATCGGCTTCAACGAGCCGGGCGAGGCCTTTGAGCTGGAGACCCACTGCGTGGATCTGACCCCTGCCACCATCGAGGCCAACAAGCGCTTCTTTGACGGCAACGAGGATCTGGTGCCCAAGCAGGCCTACACCATGGGCATCAAGACCATCATGCAGGCCCGCAAGGTGCTGGTGGTGGCCAACGGTCTGGCAAAGGCAAAGGCAGTCAAGGCGGTCGTCTCCGGCCCTGTGACCCCCGAGTGCCCGGGCTCCATCCTGCAGATGCACCCCGACTGCATCCTTGTGGCCGATGAGGAAGCACTGAGCCTGCTGTAATTACAGAACCTCTCCGTCATCGCTGACGCGATGCCACCTCTCCTGGTAGGAGAGGCAAGAAAGTAACAGCATGAACTTGGCTCCCCTATCAGGGGAGCTGGCGCGAAGCGCCTGAGAGGTTAGGAGACCGATACTATGATCATCAAAAATGCTCTGATTTATACCCCCCGCCACACCTTTGAGGAGGGGAGCCTGACCATCCGGGAGGGGCGCATCGTGCCCTTTGCACAGCCGGAGGAAGGCGAAGAGATCGTGGATGCCAAGGGCGCTTACGCTCTGCCGGGCCTGGTGGATATCCACTTCCACGGTGCCATGGGCAAGGATTTCTGTGACGGCAATGAAGAAGCCATCCAGACCCTGGCCGATTTTGAGGCCGGTAAGGGCGTGCTGGCCATCTGCCCTGCCACCATGACTTTCTCGGAAGAGATCCTGAACGGCGTGATGGATGCTGCCGCCGCCCATCAAAACGGCAGAGGCGCAGACCTTGTGGGCATCAACATGGAGGGTCCCTTCATCAGCCCCAACAAGGTGGGTGCCCAGAACCCGGAGTATCTCCACAAGGCGGATGTTGCAATGTTCCGCCGCCTGCAGAAGCGGGCAAACGGCCTGATCAAGCTGGTGGATATCGCCCCGGAGGAGCCGGGTGCGCTGGAGTTCATTGCTGCCTGCCATGACGAGGTGCGCATCTCCATTGCCCACACCTGCACCAGCTACGACACCGCCAACGCCGCCTTTGACGCAGGCGCGACTCACATGACCCACCTGTACAACGCCATGCCCGGCATCACCCACCGGGAGCCCGGCCCCATCATTGCGGCGCTGGAGCGTGGCGCGGAGGTGGAGCTCATCACCGACAACGTTCACATTCACCCGGCCATGGTGCGGTTCACCTTCAACACCTTCGGGGATGACCATGTCATCCTGATCGCCGACAGCATGATGGCCTGCGGCCTGCCCGACGGCCAGTACAGCCTGGGCGGTCAGGCGGTCACGGTCAGCGGCCCCCGCGCCACCCTGACCGAGCACCCCGGCACCATTGCGGGCAGTGCCACCTGCCTGTACGACTGCATGAAGCGTGCCGTGCTGGAGATGAATGTCCCGCTGGAAAGCGCTGTCCGCGCCGCCAGCGAAAACCCCGCCAAGAGCATTGGCATCGACAATGATTACGGCAGTCTGGCAGCAGGCCGCTACGGCAATGTGATCCTGGCGGACAAGGAGCTGAATATTCAGGCTGTCTACCAGAAAGGAACCCGTATCGTATGAACCCCCAGAGCCTGACCTGGCGGCTGCTGACCGCCGAAGAGCTGACGAACGTTTACCTGAACGAGATGCGCCGGGATTTTCCTGCCGGAGAGCTGAAGCCCCTGAGCATGATCCTGAACAGCGAGGCCGCCGGTACCGCCCACACCTGGGGCGTGTATGAGGACGACGTGCTGGTGGCGTATCTGTTGATGGTGCGGCCCGTGGGCTGTGAGGTGAGCCAGCTGGATTACTTTGCCGTTCTGCCCCAGTATCGGGCCGGCGGCATCGGAGCCGTTCTGCTGGCCGCCCTGCCTGACCACGAGAAGGGCGCGCAGGCCATCCTCATTGAAGCGGAGTGCCCTGAAAAAGCGGAGGACGAGGCCATGGCTGTGCGCCGCCTGGGTTTTTACGCCCGGTGCGGGGCCAAGGACACCGGCTGGACAGAGCATCTCTTTGATGCCTGGTTCCGGGTGCTGGTGCTCCCCTGCTGCGGCGGAAAGGTGCGCAGCCCCGAGAAAGCCGTGCGGCAGCTGGCAGACTGCTACCGCCGCACCATGGGCGAGCCCCAGTGGCGCAGGAACGTCACCTTCTACCGCCCCGATGGCGTGGAGGTGCAGTTCTGAGAGGTTGAATTCTGTCCCTTGACAGTCTGGGTAAATATGGTACTATGGTGATAGGAACAAACCAGATCTGAGATGGGAGGAATTTCTGATGAGCAATGTCTTTTCCCGCCGTGATTTTCTGAAAGCGTCTGCCGCCGCTGTGCTGGCCGCCTCTGCCGCCGGTGTCCTCACCGGCTGTGATGGGGGCGGCAGCGAGATCCCGTCCGCAACCATCGGGCTGGGTGAGTTTGAAGTGACGGTAGCCGCGGATATGGTGTTGACCGGCGACGAAGTGGTTGGCGATGAAAACGCCAAGAGCTATCTCTGCAAACCCAATGTGCGTATCAAGTACAATGGCAGCGGCCTTGTGGGAGATGCGTTTATAAAAGTGTTCCACGCCAAGATCGACAAGAACGAGCTGGAGCTCCAGAACAAGGCAGACGTTCTGGTGAAAACCGCCGGTGCGTTCAGCAAAACCGTCGTGCCGCAGTTCAAGGCATCGGTCAGCGACTACGAGACCTTTAAGAAGGGCACGCCGTTCAAGCTGTATGTGACCTTGCAGGGCAAGAATGCTGAGTTTGCTCTGACGAGTGACGGCAAAGTGACAGTTTCCGCTGTCGATAAAGTCTAATATCCCCCAAATGCCCGAGGTGCACCCGCACCCCGGGCTTTTTTGCGCCCAAATTTTACATTGGGACCAAAACATGTCCAAACAATTTACCTCGATTTTTCCCGCTTGTGGTCGAAGCGGCTTACCGACTGGGATACAATAGTGCCGTACCCAAGGAAAACACGAAAACAAGAGCCGGGAACGGAAAGCCCGGATGTTTGGAGGACAAATATTATGAAAAAGATCACGCGTCGTTCGTTTCTCACTGTCTGCGGTGCAGTTGCTGCCGCTGCTGCTCTGACCGCCTGCGGCGGTTCTGCTTCCTCTGCAGCAGCTTCTTCTACCTCTGCCGCTGCAGGCTCCACTGCTTCTTCTGCCGCTGCTGCCCTGTCCGGCAACGTTGCTACCGGTGGTTCCACCTCCATGAAGAACGTTATCGCTGCCCTGACCGAAGGCTTTGCTGAGGTTGAGCCGGGTGTCACTGTCAGCTACGACCCCACCGGTTCCGGCGCAGGCATCACCGGTGCTACCGATAAGACCCTGGACATCGGCCTGTCCTCTCGTGCCCTGAAGGACGACGAGAAGGCTGACGTGGATGGCACCACCATCGCTCTGGACGGCATCGCCATCATCGTCAACAATGCAAGCAAGGTGGAGGATCTGACCGTTGACCAGCTCAAACAGATGTTCACCGGCGAGATCACCAACTGGTCTGAGGTGGGCGGCGACGACGGCGAGATCGTTCTGATCGGCCGTGAGGCTGGCTCTGGCACCCGTGATGGCTTTGAGAGCATCGTGGATGTCAAGGACAGCTGCAAGTACGCGCAGGAGCTGACCGCTACCGGCGCTGTCATCAGCGCTGTGGAGGCCAACCCCCTGGCCATCGGCTACGCTTCCCTGTCCGCTGTGGGCGACACCGTGAAGATGGTCACCGTTGGCGGCGTGGAGTGCAGCGAGGAGACCGTTAAGGATGGCAGCTACGAGGTGCAGCGCCCCTTCGTGTTTGTCACCAACAAGTCTGTCGCTCTGTCTGAGCAGGCACAGGCTTTCTTCGACTTTGCCACCAGTGCCGATGCTGCTGACCTGATCCGCACTGCCGGTGCTGTTCCTGTGAATGAGTAATTGCGGAAAGCAATGATGCTATGAACAACAAAAAGATTTCTCTCCCCAGAACCCCTGCTGAGTGGCTGGAAGCGGTGATGAACTTCATCTTCTTCCTCTGCGGCATTCTGGCGGTGGGCTGTGTGCTCCTGATCTCGGTGTACATGGTCCTCTCCGGAGTGCCTGCCATCCAGAAGATCGGGCTGTTCCGGTTCCTGTTCGGCACCCGGTGGGCTTCCACCGCTGCCGACCCGGCCTACGGCATCCTGCCCTTCATCCTGTCCAGCGTTTACGGCACGCTGGGTGCCACCGTGATCGGTGTGCCCATCGGCCTGCTGACGGCGGTGTTCCTCTCCAAGGCCGCAGGCCCGAAGGTGCGCACCGTGGTCGTGACCGCCATTGAGCTGCTGAGCGGTATCCCCAGCGTGGTGTTCGGCCTGCTGGGCATGCAGGTGCTGGTGCCCGCCGTGGCCGGGACCTTTGGCAAGGCCTCCGGTGCCTGCCTGCTGAGCGCCATCGTGGTGCTGGCGGTGATGATCCTGCCCAGCATCGTGTCGGTGTCGGTCACAGCGCTCAACGCTGTGCCGCCGGAGTATGAGCAGGGCAGCCTGGCTCTGGGCGCAACGGATGCCGAGACCTGGTTCAAGGTCAGCGTCCCCGCTGCCAGGAGCGGCATTGCCGCCGGGATCGTGCTGGGCATCGGCCGCGCCATCGGCGAGGCCATGGCCGTGATGATGGTGGCTGGCAACAGCCCCAACATGCCGGACAGCCTGTTCCGCAGCGTCACCTTCCTGACCACCGCCATTGCCAAGGAGATGAGCTACGCCAGCGGCCTGCAGAAACAGGCGCTGTTCAGCATTGCGCTGGTGCTGTTCGTCTTTATCATGGGCATCAATATCCTGCTCAATGTGGTGCTGAAGGGAGGAAAGCGCGATGAATAACAGTGCTTCTGCCTCCCGCCGCACCTGGAACCGCGTGATGAACGCTCTGGTCTGGGCCTCGGCTGTGCTGGTCATCGTACTGGTGGCAGGCATTCTGGGCATGGTGCTGGTGCGCGGCATCCCGCACATCAGCTGGAAATTCCTGACCACCACCGCCAGTGTGCTGAAGGGCACAGACGGCATCCTGCCTGCGATCCTCAACACGCTGTATGTCATCCTGCTGACGCTTTTGATCGTACTGCCGCTGGGTGTGGGCGCGGCCGTTTACCTGACCGAGTACGCCCAGAACCGCAAGGTCATCTCGGTGATCGAGTTCACCAACGAGACGCTGGCGGGCATCCCCAGTATCATTTACGGTCTGGTGGGTATGCTGGTGTTCGCCCAGACGCTGGGCTTCCAGACCTGCCTGCTCTCCGGCAGCCTGACGCTGGTGATCATGAACCTGCCCACCATCATCCGCACCACCCAGGAATCCCTGAAAACGGTGCCCCAGGGCTACCGTGAGGGTGCGCTGGGTCTGGGCGCGGGCAAATGGCACATCATCCGCACCATCGTGCTGCCCTGCAGCATCGACGGCATTGTGACCGGCTGCATCCTGGCCGTGGGCCGCATCGTGGGCGAGAGCGCCGCGCTGCTCTTCACCGCCGGTGCTGCCGAGGTCATTGCCAACGGCGTGCTCAAGGCCTACACCTCCAACGGTGCCACCCTGTCGGTGCTGCTCTACCTCCGTGCCTTTGAGGACGGCGATTTCGACTCCGCCTGGGCCATTGGTGCAGTGCTGCTGGTGCTGGTGCTTGCCATCAATCTGGCAGCCCGGCTTGCCAAAACCAAACTGAAACAGAAGCAGTAAATAACTCCCTCCGTCATCGCTGCGCGATGCCACCTCCCTCACGGAGGGAGGCTTATCCTGCCCGCAACGCAAAAGGCTCCCTCTCAGAGGGAGCTGGCGCGGCAT
>OFMI01001427.1_pt1 | contig 15083 bp, 9 predicted proteins | sample 1541741 | NCBI WGS metagenome assembly OFMI01 (sample SAMN04209219, study PRJEB22552) | human gut metagenome | biome: gut; material: feces | host: Homo sapiens | place: USA: Oklahoma | reverse complement strand
AGGGCCACCGCGAGGTCATCGGCGTGACGGAGGGCATGAGGGAGGACGCTGCCAGCTGGGAGCAGTTCATACGAAGCATGATCGAACGCGGTTTGAAGGGCGTGCGCCTCGTGGTCGGCGACCGGTGCGCGGGACTCGTCTCCACGGTGAACTCGATGCTTCCCCGGGCGAAGTACCAGCGGTGCATGGTGCACTTCATGCGCAACGTGCTCTCGAAGGTGCCGCCCAACCACCGGGATTGGGCGTCCGCGGCCCTGAAGGCGATATTCGCCATGGAGTCCCGCGAATCCGCCCTCGCCAAGGCCGGGACGGTCGCCGCGGAGATGGAGTCCAGGAAGCTCAAGGCGGCGGCCGGCTGCCTGCGCGAGGGCATCGGGGAGACGACCGCCTACCTTTTGCCGGAATTCCCGACGGAGCACCGCAGGAGGATCCGCACGAACAACATGATCGAACGGCTGAACCGGGAGATCCGGCGTCGCACGCGCGTCGTCGGCAGTTTCCCGGACGGCAACAGCGCGTTGATGCTCATCTGCGCCAGAACCAGGTACGTCACCGCGAACGAATGGAGCACGCGCCGCTACCTCGACATGTCCCGGCTCGATGACAACCTGCAGGAAGCGAACTGATCATCGTCCCATGGACGGGCACGACCCTAAGTGCGCAAACCTTCGGGCACTACCAAACAGAACAAGTGTAATTTATATAGCTAGGTAATTATTTAAACAAAGAAAACAATTTTAAAACACACAGATGGCAAAGATTTGAGTGTGAACGTATTGGAGTCCACTGGATTCAAATTAGATTTATTCAAATTAAACCATAATTATATTATGGGATGAAAATAGTATCAGCAAAATCCACATGAAAATAAAATGTCATGTGATAGCTCACACTCAAATCCTAATCGAACAGACGGTGGTAAGCACCCATCTGTTCATTTCATGCTAACGCCATTTTAAGGAATTGCTCGGATGTCGCGCGCAGTTCATTGAGCCGTGCAACATCTAGCTTAGACACAAACGGCTTAATTCTCGTTCCGCCTTCGAAATCAGGCGGCAACAAATGCTCTTCAGGCAAGCCAAGCCTAGTGAGAAGAGTCTTCATGCGAGAACTGCTCTTCTCGGTGCCAAACGTAAGGAAAGGCTTTCCATAAAGAATAGAGAACACCGTGGCATGGAATGAGTTAGATACTATGCACGCGGCCTTGTCGATTAACGTGAGGAAGTCAGCAGGACCAATCCCCCACACGTTGATGGAATGCGCCTTATAGTGAATTGGATTCCTCGAGTAGTAAACGATAGTCAGATTTCGTTCTGATGCGAGCTCATCAATATATTTCACCATGTCTTTATTCGGCCACAGCGTATAGGCAAAGATATACTTGCCTTCTTTGAGCCTCTTCGGGAGTTCGGGTGCTTGAATATGCCGATAGTCCTTCAGATCAAGCAAAAGCGTCGGATCAAGCGTTTCGACGATGGATTTATCCGTCAATTCCTGGAATTGCCCAGCAACGGAAATCTCACGCACGGATACCGAGTCAAAACGATTGAGCCAACCGGAAATCCTCTTCTTGTCTTCTGCGGTGAAATTCTTCTCTTCAAACTTGGCATGCGACATACTTGGTGCATACGCGATTTTCTTGGTGTTGTCAGGCGCAAATGAAAGGAAGAACGGCGGAACAGGACCGCGAGTACAATCCAGATTCCAGATTTGATCGCTTCCGCAAATAAACGCATCAAAATCTTTCAAATCATGAGCCAGCTGGCGTTCCGCGCCAGCACCTTCATAAGTATGGCTAGTCAGATTAAAATGCCTGTGCCAAAAAGTCTGGAAACTGTTGCGTCTACGTAGATTGCCCGGGAGGAACAGCAGATCCACGGCAAGCGATTTGATACCATATTTCCGAAAAATCCAGTAATTTCGGAAATCCTCACTACGATAATCAATAACGTGCACATCATGCCCGCGATCAGTGAGATACTTCTTCAACGCATAAGTTTGCAGAGCGGAACCAAAATTATACGCGCAATGGAAAGTGATCGTTCCGATTTTCATTTTTGCTCATCTCCTCAAATCTTTGTTTCCCTAACGTGTTTTCCGTGCCTATTTCTCGACCCCTTGCCCTTGACAGCAGCGGACAAAGCCTCCACGGACGGGTAGATATCTATGGCAGATACCACACATACGGCTAGGAATAGTACGGCTGATACCAACATATATGCAGCCGGGTGCCATGCCAATACACATGTTTGGACGGATACCAGCAGAATATTCGTCAGCATAAGTGGCCAGTTCACGTCGATTTTGACGATTTGATTGGCCATAACCACACGTATGACGTACATGACCAAATTGCTGCCGACCATAGCCCATGCGGCACCTTGCAGACCCATAACATGGATGAGCAGCCAAGTCAGCACGATGACCACAATCGCCGCTGCAGCAGTAGATGTCATCAAGTGCCGAGTCTTCATGCTCGCGGTGAATACCGTCCCATAAAATCCCGCGAATACATTAAACAAAAACGCCAGAATAAGAATCGGTATGATAGGCCATGAATCATAGAATTTTTTCTGCAGCAGCAATGAGGCAAGCCAAGGAGTGAGCAGCATGAGTCCCGATGCCGCAAGAAAACAGAATGTACGGAATACAGCGAACACGTTGCTGTAGAACTTGCCGGTATCCGTTTTCTTGAACTCCTGGAATGCGGACAAGCTCCATGCCTGCCAGAACGTGGACGAAACCATATTCATTACGTTAGGTATCTTACTGGCCGCAGCAAATAAGCCAGATGCTCCGATGCCAAGCATGCTGGTAATGAAAAACCTATTTACACTTGTACCGACCCACCAAAAAATGGCGTTCGGCATCAACGGCACTGAATACAGCAGCATCTTTTTGAGGACCCGCTGATCACGTTCTTTGCTTGGAAGGGCCACATATTTCCAAGAACCTCCGAATATGAGATACAGAACGACCGCGATCAATCCTCCGAAGATCAAAGAAACGAAGTATCCCTCAACCTTCCAGCCAAGCAATCCGATAAGCAAGCCAGCCGAAGATGCGGATGCAAGAGACGATGCAATGGATGCCCAGGTGATGAGCTTTATCTGGTTTAAGCCACGAGCCACATTCGCCAAATATGCGTTGAATGCGGACGAGACAAAATATGCCAGATAAAGCCATTCATAGTTTCCAAGACCACCAAATATTGGCAAATTCAGCAGTGGAAGCAACAGAAGCATAAGCAGACAGCCGAACAGTGTGACCCAGAATCCGACGGATATGTATTGCTTCTTATCATTCGGATCATCGATGATATACCGCGTTGTGGCGTCGCCGATGGACAAGGTCAGGACCGGAGTAATCAAGCCAGCCACGGTCAATGACATGTCCGTCACGCCATACTGCGCCGTCGTAAGGAAATAGGTATACAACGGTACCAGTAAGAACGTGATCAGCTTCGTCGATACGGTATTCAGCGTAAACAGGCCGATATTTACCAGCAGATTTTTGTACTTACCCAAAAAGCCATTTCCTTTCGTGAATCAATTAATGTCTAATGGCTTTCAGTGAATCAATCACTGTTTTCGGCAGTATCGTTTTAGCTATCTTTTTAATCCTTGTTTTTGAGTCAACACGATCATCAATGGAATCGATGAAATCTCTCGCATTTCTTTCGTCTTCTTCACGCGTAAAGCATTCAAATAGAATAGGCCTCTTTGCATCCTGCGATACGAAGCGCTCTTTAATTGCGTTAAATTCGTCTTTCGAAGATGCGCACAAATACTCGAATCCAAGAGACTCCGCCCACGCGCGCGCTGACGAATGTTTTTTATCGATGCCATTTGCGGAGATGTTATGTCCAGCCGCCGCAATAAACGAATCAGCTGGCCTGCCAATCTGGCTACCTACGTGATTGGACAATTTAAAGGTCATTCCAAGGTTATTATTGATTAGAAGTATGCGAACATTCGGACCGATTTCTCTGCATCCCAATGAATTCATATCATAGAAGAAAGCTAAATCTCCAGTGATGCAGAAACAAAGTTTATTTGTAGCAAAGCTTGCTCCGATTAATGTCGACATACATCCATCAATACCGAATCCGCCAACATTCGCACTCGAATGGATGTTCTTTGACATCGGGAAATAATCCCAGCTGGACAACGAACTCAAAATTGCTGGATGAACAACCGACTCATCAGGAATCATAGGAGAAAGCTGCTGAGCTATCCAAATATTTGAGAACGGGAATTCCGGCATATTCTTTCGGAGCTGAGCATCGTATTTACACCATAAAGAACGGTACTCTGATTCGACAGATTCATCCCCAATATAGTGAGAAAGGAAGAAATCTATTGTGCACTGAAATACATTTTCAAGTTTAGCGAAATGCTGACGGAACTCTCCATCAGGAGACACCCTCCAAACAGGGCAATGAGTTCCAGTCAGGAAGCCCATGGTATTGTAATCCCCCGTCATCTCGCCCAAATGTATAACAAGGTCGGGGTTAAATGCAGAACGCGCAGGATTATCCTGCAACTGAATGCAGGAAAGCGCCGAACCAAATGAGAACTTACCACGATAACCGCTTGAGACGTCAGAAAAGACTACTGCGTTGTGCGTTTCAACGAAATGTTCTAGTGCTTCGGACTCCGCAGCGCTGAAAGTACGGTGAGCTCCAAGAAGCACGGCAATCTTGCTCTTTGAGGACAACTTCGGCCATTCATCAACTCCTTCCGGAAGGAATCGATTAATTTTCTGCACTTCCGGCAGAGAAGAGGTACCGAACGTGTAGTTGCCATCAGTGATAAGCTGCACTGCTACCGGGCCGCCACCATCACGAGTAAGCTCAGATAAAGCGATATTGATACGCAGTTCCTCATCCTTGGCCATTCTCTCGTTCTCAATCATCTCAAGAGAAGTATGATAACGAGCAATATCATTCGGAATAACCGAGCGATCAAGAATTTGCGTAGACAGATTGCCGATGTCCTCAGTGAAATGCATAGAGGTAAGGGCAAGAACAGGAAGTTTGCGATAAAAAGCTTCCGTCAAACCTGGCATATAGTCACGAGAGGCTGTGGCACCTGTGCATGAAAGCACGACCGGCTCTCCTGATTCGCCGGCAAGACCACAAGCCATATATGCGGCAGAACGCTCGTCAAAAGCAGAACGCACTCTGAAGAAAGAGTCGTTTTGCACACTATACACAAATGGAACGTTCGTAGTACCCGGAGATGCGATCACATTCCTGATCCCATATTTCTTCAACAAAGCAATAACCAGCTGCACATTACGCGCATCGGAATATTTTGCCATAAAAAACCTCCATTTTCAATTCATTCAAATAACTTATATCAGAAAATATCCAATATAAGCATATGCAGATTCATATCTACTTAGATAGATTCAACATTTCTTTATAAAATGTTTAATATCATGTTTTATATTATGCACATTATCTAATGCGTAAAATTTCAATAATATAAACTGAATTTTATTAGAAAGACCGAGATTACGATAGGCACGCATCGAACAAGTCTCTAGTACCTTTTTTCGTATCGAATGGCGTAACTTACTTTTTTCCTTTGATGCCGGACAATCAATCAAGAGAGTGTATATATACAGATATAAACGCACGATATGTGCATCAAATTTAATGGAGGAACCTTCCGAATGCGCTATTCGTTGAATCTCGGACAACGATTTGAAAGCACCATCAACCGTTTCGAACGAGGTTCTTTTAGAAAGGGACCCTTCAGTAATACGATATCTATAACAAGGCTTGCTCACATAAGCAACACGGCTGCATTGCCGTAGAATCTTATTCAAGAAGAGAGCATCTTCAAGAAGAGCAAACCCCTGAGGATACAAAATATGCGAATCAACAAGAAACTGCCGATCATACATAAAAGCCCAAGAAAAATAACCTATATGTTCAGCATAAATATACTCAACGCATTCCTGACCGGTACTCGTTTTTACATCTGGAAAAGAATACTCGACTGGCCTTTCCCCCATAGATCCATCTGGGAATAAAGTCTCAAAATTGAAAGACACCATCTGAGCTTTGTTTTGTTCAGCCGTTTCAACCAGCAAAGACACAGAATCAGGCAGATATGCATCATCCGAGTCAAGAAGTAGAACATACTTCCCGTGCGCTTTACTAATCCCAAAATTTCTCGCCGCAGAAACACCCTCATTATCTTTAGAGAAAACAGCCATCGAAGGAAAGCGCTTCTGCATATTCAGCAAAATAGACAGAGTCGAATCTGATGAACCATCATTTACGACAATTACCTCTAAATTTTGATAGCTCTGCCCTAGAACACTTAGAACACATTCTTCAATATATTTTTCCGCATTATACGCAGGAATAATAACCGAAACTTGAGGAACACCTTTTTTTAGCATTACATATTCCTTTACTTCAATAGAGATATGAGAAGAACATTATTCATGTGAGTTCCAAGGTGCCGAGCAAAAAATTTTATCGGTGAGAATGACTAGCTAACTTAGAGAAAAGATTTCTAAAAGCATCGCCCATATTCTCAAACTTAAACTCTGCAATTAACCTCGACAGCACTTCTCCAGTACGATGTCCCACATAAAAGGCAAGACGATGGGTTACTTGGTCCCTGTATCTTTCTTTTGAATCTCTCCATGAAGCGCTATATTGATGAATACTATACGTATTCTTCTTAATATGAAATCCTCCTATACCATAAAGCGGATTAAAATAATCGGAAGGCAATATCGTCCATTTTCCAATGGACTGTTTCTCATCTTTTTTTTGGAATCCTTTTTCCATTAGAAGCTGCGTAAACATTTCATTAACAGTATGCTTTAATCTGAAGTCATCAGAATCCACATACTCTAATGCATCATATTTTGAAAGCACTTCTCCAGCCAAAGAATCGTGCTTTTCACACGACAGAAAAAGTCCGCTATTAACAGTGCATGTGCTCTTTTCAATTGCAGAAATACACTTGTAGGAAGAAACAAGACCTCTTATATCTTTAATTAACTCACTCCCAAGATCCATATAAATTCCACCGTAGTTATATACAGCCCAGAATCTGGCGTAATCACTTACGAAAGCCATTCTCCCTGATTCATAAGCTGCTTTTGTAAACGGATGGTCATTTATATTGAAATTATCTTCATTCCAGCATTTAATTTCATATCCAGGAGCATATTTCTTCCATGTCTCAATTACATCCAAAGCATGCTGCGAAAGCTTGTTCCGCCCAAACCAGCAATAATGTATAATCTTTTCCACGATTACCTCATCCAAAATCCTAGTAGAGAAGCTCTCCATATTAAAAGTTTATCGTCAACGCCTATCAAAGAATAAAATTGATTCTGCGCCCACCTGAGCATCTTCCCTATTGCTTGAAAATCTTTCCAAAAAAAGTATCTTGCTGATTAGAAGATGTCTTAAACTGTTGCTTCCACGTCAACTTGAAAAGATTAGTGTCTTTCGTCAACGCTTTCCATTTCAATGCATCATATGGTTCATCAAGAATTTTGAATAATTCATCGCACATCGGATTATTTGGCTTAATCTGCTTAAAGGCTTGATCTATATATGAGTCATGTCTCTGAGCAAGAACGATAAGATAATCAGTCAACAAATAATCTACAAGGAATTGCTCTTCTTCCCAATACTTGAGGAAGTAATCACGGATTGTAGCGAATACACGTCTATGCTCATTATCACAACCTAATGAATAATTAGCAAACATGCCTCCCGCGACTGATGCATGGAAGTAATCAGGCCTTTTAATAGAAAAAAGAGGAGCAGAGTATAAAGATTTATCTAGCGAACCTGCGCAGAAGAAAGTGGCATCCAACCATAAGCCGCCGTATCGCGAAAGAAGCTCTAACCGAAGAAAATCTGAAATATGCGTCTTAGATAGAATTCCTTCGTTATAACGTTTCAGAATACACTTGGGAAAAGAAACATATTCTTGCAGATTCTTGTCAGTAATTATAATTACTTCCCGATTTCCTGCATTACGCCGAACAGAATCAACGCAGGCCTTTACAATTTCCGGGGCATTATCCAGACCCTGCCACCAGCACATCCAGATTTTATTCTCTAACGCCGGATCAACCTCCGGAAGAGGCGCCCGGTAGTCGTATGCAGCGTAAAAATCACCGAACTTGTTCTCAAGATACTTAAGAACCGTTTCGTGCTTACGAAGTAACCGCTTCTTGACCGCGTCCGATTCCTTATATCCATTGTGATTCATTACCTGGATATCTAATTTTGCGCGAAAAGTATTGATCGCTTCGGGCCACGAAGTCACTTCAGCAATTTTTTGCGTTGCATACATTTCTTCTGAAGCACGATGAACAATCCGGCCAAGATTATTATGTTTCTTCGTCATCGCTGAATCACCCTCTCGTATAAATCAACCAATGCCAATGCATACTCATTTTGCAGACATCTTGCGTTGACATATTCACGGCAAGAATGCTGCATGGCTGAATAGTTCAATGCGCTAACTGCGGCGCATTTTAGCATGCTATTAGACAAATCCACAGCATTCCCCGATTCAAACGTGACCCCTGTCTTGCCTTCCTCCACCAGTTCTGGAATACCACCAATCCTGGCACCGATAATCGGGGTCTGGGCAGCCAAGGATTCCAAACCGGAATATGGCATGTTCTCACGCCACTCGGAGCTCAGCACGGTGAAGCGGGCATTGCCGACCTCTCGTTGCAGATCCTCGCCGCTCTTGTATCCCAGCAGATGAATGCGCGAAGCGGCCTGCGGGCCAGCCGAGGCTATCAGCTGTTCAATGGCACCGCGTTCCGGTCCGTCACCCACAATGTGCAGATCCCACACATCAGGAATCACTCGGGCATCTTGATCATCGCTCTGCGCATTGGCACTCCCCTGAGCGAGCCCTGCAGCCTGCAGAAATGCCTTCACCAAGGTGAGAATGCCCTTCTCCTTGGAAAGGCGACCGAAGAACAGGAAATATGGTCTTGCTCCGGCCTTCGTATCCTCGAATTTATGCGTGTTCGCCACCCGGGCGCCCATCGCCATCTGCGAATCGGTCAGGAAGTTCTGCATCGCGACGGTCTTGCCGGCAAAGCCGCCTTCATCGAGCTTATTCTTCATGAACTGCGAAGGCGCGATGATCAGATCGATCATGTCATATGAGTGGTGGAATTTCAGGAATTCCGCTTCCATGGTGGCCAAGGCGCTCTTCGCACGGGATCCCTTCACGCATACATTTTTGGTGGCGTGCATGAAATGCCTATCCAGGCAGGCATCGCAGACCTCTCCCCTGCCATTCACCATGGTGTAGGCCGGGCACAGCAGAATATAGTCGTGCGCCGTGTATACCACCGGCACATGATGCTTCTTCAGGTACGGGGCATCCAGAATCGACAGCGTAAGCTGGCGATGCACATTATTCATATGGATGATGTCGGGCTTGAACTCCTCCAGCAATGCCTCGAACTTACGCTTCGCCTCGAACGAGTAGATCAGCGTGGAGGCTTCCTGCACCTTCTTGAATGCGGAGATCTCCCCCACATAATCCTTTTCGGAAACGAAAAACTTGCTCCAACGACTTGGTTCGTTATTGGGATGCTTCATGGAGAAGAACGCCACCTCATGGCCAAGCTCCTTCAAGCCTTCAGCCAAGGCAAAGAAATATGTTTCGGCGCCGCCCTTGCGGTAGAAGTACTTGTTGACCAGCAGAATGCGCATCATTCACCGACCTTCTCGCCCTTGTATAAAGCCAGAGTCTGATCCACTACCGAGTCCCAGCTGTATTTGCCGGTAATGAAATCAGCGGCCTCATTCTTATACTTCTGGACTTTCTGAGGATGTCGGATCAGTTCATTCAATGCCTTGTACAACGCATCCGCGGAACCATGCGCGAAGGAGGCAGCCTTATCCTCCACCACTTCCGTACATTCGGCGATATCCGAAGTCAGGCAGCAATTGCCATAGCTCATCGCCTCGAGCAGACTCATGGGCATACCCTCAAGATCACTCGGCAGCACATAGATATACGCGTTGCTGTACAACTCCTGCAGCATACGCCCCTGTACAAAGCCGGTCAGTATGATACGCGAGTCCTGCGCCGCCATCTGTTTAACCTGCTCATAGTATTCCGTTGAATCGGAAGACCCACCAGCAATAACCAGCTTCTTATCCGTATCGAGCTTGCCGAACGCGTCGATCAGATAGTGCACGCCTTTTTCTGGAACGATACGACCAAGGAACAGGATGTAGTCATCCTTGTGCAAACCATATTCGCTGGTGATTTCCTGTGCGGTAACCAGCTGTTTGCGTTCTATGCCGTTGGGGATGAACCGGGTATCACGCCCATACGTGTTCTTGAAGTATTCCTGCATGTTCCGGCTGAGCACAATGACCTCGTCCGCGCACTTGGCAGCGGTACGTTCGCCGAACTTCAAATACGTGGAGGCGAACCTTCCCCACTTGGCACGCTGCCAGTCGAGGCCATGGATAGTGGCAACGGTGCGAATTCCCGCCCAATGCGCCAGTCGGAGCATCACACACGGCCCTTCGGCATGGTAGTGAATCACATCCGGCTTCGCTGCAATCGCCTTCAACGTGGCGAAGAAGGATGAGGACAGCGCGGCCATACCCTTGGCATCGAATGTGGTTACGGGAACGACATGAACACCCTGATAGGAGAATGGTTTGTCCGAAGCGTTGACGGTATCGTCGAATTCGGCTCCTGCCACATTATGACCTTTGCGATTGTATACTACAACCCGATTCCCCCGTGCCGACATACGCGCAGACAGCTCATCGACCACGATTTCAACACCGCCCTCACGAGAAGGTATACGCTTATGCCCGATAAATGCAATTCTCATATTTTGAACAAGCTCCATAAATCTATCGCGCGAGACCTTCTTTAAAAGAAGCAGAGTAGGAATAACCAATATGAAAGCGCTTATCAACATTGCTGAACACAGGTAACCCCCTCCTCTGCACATACATCTTTTGCATTCTTTCATTGCCTATAGACGGGGGCATTGTTGACGACAGTTAGTGCAATAGCAGTGATGCAGCAACACTGCAATGACGCAATATCTTTAAATTCTAAAAATAAATTTTGCACTATCGGCTGAAATAGTGAATGACGTCAGAACCACTTGAGGGATAACAACGAAAGAATTCCGTTCTTACCCCTCAAGAACTAGAGATTTTCCAATTAGCAGCATTCTGCAGGCGGAATATAATCTCAATAGTTTATTTGTTGGTTATGGTGCAGTTTGGTGTGACGTCGGTGATCATCTGGCCGCCGGCCACGGCGACGCTGCCGCCGCTCACCCGGTAGTCCTTGCCCTGCCCGCCGTTGTTGTCCCAGGCGGAACCGCCGTCCGTGAACGCCATGCGCACCTGCCCGCCGGCGGTGTCCGGGATCGTGTACCTGTACCAGCCGCCGCAGGAGGCCTCCATCTGCTGCGCGCCGCCGGACCACTTGCCGTTCGCCTGGTAGTTGACCTTCGCGGTCTTCCACGAGGAATCCGGCTTGTACCACACGGTCATCGGGCTCTCGTCGAACGACGGGGCGGAGTACGAGACCTTCCCCCCGGACACGGACACGACCGAGCCGCTCACCCGGTAGTCCTTGCCCTGCCCGCCGTTGTTGTCCCAGGCGGAACCGCCGTCCGTGAACGCCATGCGCACCTGCCCGCCGGCGGTGTCCGGGATCGTGTACTTGTACCAGCCGTTCCTGTACAGGGTCATCCGCTGGGCCGAGCCCGTCCACTTGCCGTTCGCCTGGTAATGCACCTTCGCGGTCTTCCACGACGACGCCGGCTTGTACCACACCGTCATCGGCTGCTTCGGCACGTCCGTGACCGTCACCGTGACGCTCGCGCTCTTGCCGCCCGCGGTCGCGGTGACCGTGGCCTTGCCGGCCTTCGACCCGGCGGTGACCACGCCCGTGCCCATCACGTTCGCGACCGAGCTGTCCGAGCTCGTCCATGTGACCTTGCGGTCCGTCGCGTCGTCGGGCTTGACCGTCGCGGTCAACTGCACGGACTCGCCGGACTTCAGGGCAAGCTTGCCGTCCCTCACACCATCACCCGAAACCGACACCGACGAGACCGGAACAGGAACATTCGCTACGGTAACGGTGATCGAAGAGGATATATCGCCGGCGGTTGCGGTAATGGTGGTGGTTCCGACCTTTAGGGCCGTAACCTTACCGTCGGATACTTTTGCCACAGAGTTGTCTGAGTTGTCCCAAGAGACCGTCTTATTAGTTGCGTTGTCTGGCTTGACCGTCGCAGTCAACTGTGCCGATGAGCCAACTTTCAGGCTCAGCCTGCCATCGCTTACTCCGTTACCCGAAATCGTCACCGACTCCACTGGAATTGGCTGCTGAATATTGCAGTTCACGGCGGTCACCGTGCTCGAAGAGCCATCCCAGCTGACCTTGCCGGAGAATTCGATGCCGGGCTGGCTGGCGCCAGGGGTCTGCGCGCCGGAACCGTTGGTGAAAATCACACGGTACTTGCCTTCTCCCAGATCCGGTACCTCGTACTTGTAGGTGCCGGCCTTGGCGCAGGAATCGTCGGCGGTCAGCTGGGTCATTTCAACGCCCGGCCAGTTGCCATTGTTCTTGGACGTGGTGTCGTTGTACACGTACGCGTAGATCTTGCTCCAGCCGGAAGGCTTGGTGGCGTAAATCACGTTGGAGACTTCCGGCTTCACACCAGTGATAGTGATGGTGATGGAGTCGGACTTCTTGTTCGTACCGGCAGTGGCGGTAATCTTCACCGTTCCCGCCTTAAGACCGGAAACCTTGCCCTTGGAATCGACGGTGGCAACAGAAGTGTCGGAAGAAGTCCAAGTCACGGAAGGACGCTTGCCCGTCGGATAGGTTGTCACATCCGCCTTGAGCTGCACGCTCTGCGTGGAAGCGAGATCCATGGAAGTGTCGCCGGAAACCTTGATGGCAGTAACGGTCACATTCCTTGGATGGCAAGGCTCTTTGGCGTCAATGTAGCAATCCGGATCCAGACCGTTCTTCTCCATATACTCCATGCAATATTTGTCGCACGGGCTGGAAGTGCCGTCACTCGGGTCGTAAGTAGGATCACCATACTTGGTGTAAGAGTAAGTGTGCTTGATGGCTTCGCCGTCTGCACCGGTGCCCTTCACCGTGACCGTCACCACTTCATCCGACTTGGCCTTGCTGCCGATTTCAATGGTGTCGCCGTCCTTGAAGGAACCGGATTGACCGTCGGAAGTGGAATAAGTGGTGTTGGTGGACTGGTAGGACCGGAGAGTGACCGTCTTAGATTCGCCCGGAATGGTGCCCTTGTTCGGATACGCCTCGGCGGTGGAGACCTTGCCGGAACGGGTCTTATTGGAAAACGCCGCGATGGACTGGCCCTTCACCGTGCCGGAGGTAACCTTACCGCCGGAAACGGTGATGGTGGAACCGGTCACTTCATCCGTATAGGTGCCGTTGGCCAGCTTGGTGCTAGTACCCGCAAGGTTCTTGTCGGAAGCGTTGGCGTTGGCCACCATCATGCCGTCCTGAGCTGCGGAACCGACATAACGCTCGACCATCAGGCAGTTGTCGTCGCCGCAGTTGGAGACGTTTGATGCTTCGCCGACCATGGCGTTGCGGAAGTGGTTGACGGCCACGACTTCCGGATCCTTCCACAGGTCGGAGCCGGCGTCGCCGAGCTTGGAGTTCTCGGTGAACGGACCGCTGCCATTACCGTAAGTGCCGACGCCACCAGTGCCATACGCGCCGCCGTCCTTGTACGGGCGGTCGAAGAACAGGCTCATGCCGTTCTTCTGCGCGGTCACACCGGCCCAGCCGTACTTGATCCATTCGTCGGAGAGCTCCTGTGGAATGTTGGCTTCGCCATTGGCGAAGTTATCGTGCGATTCCACCCAGTTCACGGACTTGTCCTCGGTCACCTTGCTGTGGGAGGTGAAGTGGCTCGTGCCGAGATTCTTGAACTGCACGGCGTTGCGCACCTCATGACCGTAGCTGGAGTCGGTGATGCCGCCGCCACGCGGAGAGCTGCTGTTGAACAGGTTGGCGTAGTCGGCTTCGCGAACGTTGGCATCTTCAAGCACTTCGCCATACTGGTACTGTGCGCCGTTCTGCAGGATGGTATCCCAATAGTGGGACTGCTTGCCGCCGAATACCTCATCAGAAAGCTCGATATGCTTGGCAGCGTCATACCGGAAGCCATCAGCGCCGTCGGCCACGGTCTGCACGAGCAGATCATGCATGCCTTCAGTGACGGTATCATCTTGGGTGTTGAGATCCCACAGGCCGGAGAGCTTGTGCTGGGTGCAGTCCTCTCGATTGTTGTAATCGGAGATCTGCTTGTCCTCATGGTAGTAGGCTTTGTTCTTCCACTTGCCTTCGATCACATCAAAATCGGAAGTGAAATGGTTGGACACGGAATCGACGATGATGCGCAGGCCGTACTGGTGCGCCAGCTTGCACATTTCCTTGAATTCGTCTTCCGAACCGACCACATAGTTACCGATGGACATGTCGGTTGGCTGGTAGACATAGTACCAGTTGAGATACCAGTTGCCGGTGCCGAGCTTGCGGTTGTCCTTGATTTTGACGATTGGTTCGGTTTGGATGGAGGTATAACCGGCCTTGGCGATATCCGGAATGTTCTCCATGATGGTTTTGAAGGACCATTCAAAGGCGTGCAGGGTCGCACCGTCCTTCATATCCTTCGGCAGGCCGTACTTCTGGCGGGCGGCCTCGAACGTCGGATTGCCGATGGTATCGGCGTAGCTGTCACGGGTGGCGGCGCTGGCCTGCTGCGGTGCGGCCGTAGCGAGTGAAAGACCCGCGAGCAGCGTGGTGGCCGCGGCAAGGAACGCCACGGTCTTCTTGCTCAGACGAGCAAGCGTTGCTGATTGTTTCATCATCTTCCTTGATTGGATTGGATTTGTTCAGGTAAGGCTGAGGCCCGATTCCCCTGGAATACGGAATCAGGCCTCAGCTGTTTTCAGTTATTTGTTGGTTATGGTGCAGTTTGGTGTGACGTCGGTGATCATCTGGCCGCCG
>OFMI01001419.1_pt1 | contig 15127 bp, 10 predicted proteins | sample 1541741 | NCBI WGS metagenome assembly OFMI01 (sample SAMN04209219, study PRJEB22552) | human gut metagenome | biome: gut; material: feces | host: Homo sapiens | place: USA: Oklahoma | reverse complement strand
GACGGCGAAGGAGGGGGCGATGGCGGTTTTTACGGCGGTCACGCAGGGGATTCTGGTGGCGGGGCTGAGCAATTATGTGAATCAGATTATCAAGCAGATCCATAAGCCGGAGTGAACGGCGCTTCAAAAAATCTGTGTTATGCCGGAGCAGTCGGAACCGTCAGAAAGGGGAGAATATGAGAATTGATCGGTCGTATCTTGGCAATCAGAATACGTATGCGGAAAACAATCCCAAATGTATCGTAGTCCACAACACCGACAACTTCGCAGCAGGTGCCGATGCGCGGGCACATGCGAGAGCACAGCATGACGGGAATTTCCAGAACATTTCCGCACACTATTACGTCGATGACGGTGACACAGCCTACCAGGCGGCACCGCACAGCCGGGGGTGCTGGCATGTCGGCATTAATTACGGCGGAAAAAATCTGTTTCAGCAGTACGGCAACAAGAACAGCATCGGTGTGGAGATGTGTGTGCAGGCCGGGTATAATTATGAAAAAGCATTTGAGAATACTGCGGCACTGGTGCGGGAGATCATGCGGGAGACGGGGATTCCGCTGGAAAGAGTCTATCGTCATTATGACATCTGCAGCAAATACTGTCCGAGCCAGATCATGAACCGCGGTGACTGGGACCGCATGAAGCGGATGATCGGAAGCGGTGCAGGGAGCACAGGAACGGGAACAGCAGGCAGCGGAACAGGAAAAACGTATGCGCCCGGGATCTATCAGGTGCAGACAGCGGCCCTCAACATCCGTCAGGCACCGGATGCGGACAGCAGGATTGCCGGAACGATCCGGGATCAGGGAAGCTACACGGTGACGGAAATCCAGAACACAAGCTGGGGACGGCTTCTCTCAGGGGCAGGCTGGGTCAACTGCCATACAGCGTATTGCCGTTATGCCGGTCCCGCAAAAGAAAAATCGGCAGAGACAGCAAAGTCATCCGGAAAGACAGTCGCAGAGGACGGAATCTGGGGCGAAAATCTGACGCGCCGTCTGCAGGAACTTTTCGGCACACCGCAGGATGGAAAAATCAGCAATCAGCTGGCCGTCAACCGGAAATTCTGTGATGGCATCACAGCCGCCGAGTGGGACAGTACGCCCAAAGGCGGATCGGCCCTTGTAAAAGAAATGCAGAAATGGGCATCGGCCGACATGGACGGCTATATCGGTCCGCAGACAATCCTCGCCTGGCAGAAAAAACTCGGCACGCCGATCGACGGCACAGTAAGCAGCCCATCCGCCATGGTAAAAAAACTACAGAAGTGGTGCAACCAGAAATAGAAAAAAGAATACTCAAAGACCCGGTTTTGTGTTATACTGGAAGATAGTTTAAAATGAACAGAAAGAAAAAGAGCTTCAAAAAAGACTCGAAGTGTCAAATGTAAAATACAAAAGAGAAAAAATAAAGGTAATTTTTGCATACAGATTCATCGGGGGGAATTGCGGCTGACAGGAGAGAACAACAGCAGATGAGAAAAAAGGCAGTAAAAAATGCAGGAATGATACGAATTTATCTGAATATGGCATGGAAACTTTTGCAGAAAAACCTGCTTAGCATCGTGATATTTGAGACGGTCTACCGCCTGTTTTCCAGCCAGCTGGTTTCAAGACTCGCCAATGCGGCGATCAACTTTTCCTTAAAACAGCTGGGAACGAGTTATATGACATCGGAAAACTTCAACAAGATCATGCTGCATCCGCTGACCCTTCTGCTGATTTTTGGAATTCTGCTTGTTTTCTTTTTCTGTATGCTGTTTGAAATCTATGCTGTCATGGCGGCTCTGGAGGCCTCCTGGAAACGAAAACGGATTTCCGTTCCTGTCATGATGCTTGCCGGCGGAAGAGGAGCCGCACAGTTTGTGCGCGCCCGCCCGTGGACCTGGTTTTTCTACATGGCAGCGAGCTTCCCGTACCTTTGGCTGCACAGCAGCTACAGCGCCATCCGCAGTATGAAACTGCTTCAGGTTTCCCTGACGAAGATTTTCAATGCCTTCCCGGCATACTGGATCCCGGTGGTGCTGACGATTCTGCTTGTCGCGTTCTCGTTTGTGTTTTCCTACACCATCCCGTTCCGGTGCATGATGACGGAAAAAGAGAAAAATACCCATCTGCGGGTGCGCCAGACACTGGAAAAACGCGTGCTGCGTGAGCTTGGCATCAACGTCTCTTTCCAGGTGATGATTTTTCTGATTACGTGGGTTCTGTATCTGATTTTCGGAACGGCTGTCGTTGCCTATGCAAAGCTGGTGAAAACGCCGTCTACCGTTGTCAGTACCGTCATCGTCTACGGTGACTGGGTCAAATCGACGATGAGCCTGATCGGCGGAGCGTTCGGACTTGTCGGAAGCATTACGTATCTGTATCTGATTTTTATCCGTTCCTCCCGAAAGGGCTACCAGAAGAGCCGGACAACGAAAAAGCCGAGCTCGAAGCTGGTACGCACCTTCTGCGGTCCGGTAACGGCGGTGGTTCTCACGATCGCCATGCTGGCGGGAGAAACGGTTTATCTTGTATATGCCATGCGCGCAACACGTGCAGAGGCAACGGCTTCCTCCCAGTATATTTCGGTGTCAGCGCACCGGGGCGGAGCCAGAAAAGCACCGGAAAATACGATGAGCGCGATCAAATATGCAGTGGACAGCATGTCGGATTACGCGGAGATCGATGTACAGGAGACGAGTGATGGTGAGATTGTCCTTATGCACGACACAAATCTGAAGCGGACAACCGGTCTGAATGCCAGCATCTGGACCCTGACCTACGATGAAATCAGCCAGCTCGATGCCGGTGTACGATTCAACAAAAAATTCCGCGGCGAGCAGATTCCGAAGCTGGAAGAAGTCATCGCGTACGCGAAAGGAAAAATCAACCTGAATATCGAAGTAAAATACAACGGCCACAACCAGAATATTGTCAAAAAAGTGGTGAAAATCATCGAGGACAATGACTTTGTGGATCAGTGTGTGCTGACTTCCATGAACTACAATTTCCTCAGGCAGGCAAAGAAAATCAATCCGGATATCAAGACCGGGTATACGATGAAAATGTCGTACGGAGGCCTGGAGGATATGGACGCGGCGGACTTCTTTTCTGTAAAATATACGTACATCACAGAAAGCTTTGTAGAGCATGCGCACAGTCTTGGTAAAGAAGTCTGTGCCTGGACGCTGAATTATCAGGGAGATATGCAGCGGATGGTCAACTGCGGCGTGGACAACATTATCACGGACGATCCAGAGCTGGTGCGTAAGGTTATCCTCGGAACGACCGACCGAAATCCGGGCTTTGTCAGCCTGCTTGGCTATGCACTGAAATAAATGGAGTAAAACAATGGAGGTGGAAACTTCATGGCAGAGAAAGTAAACATGCCATCCCAGAAGAAAGAAAAGAAGAAAAAGAGGAAGAAAAAACTTCCTTCGGATTTTTATGATTATAACCTGCTGGCCTGCACCATTCTGCTGGTCAGCTTCGGACTGATTATGCTGTACAGCGCGAGCGCCTACGAGGCGGCCAGTACATTCAAGGGAAATGATATGTATTATTTCACGCATCAGGCGGGGCTTTCTGCTATTGTTCTGGTGGGGATTGTGATATTGTCGAAGTTTGTAGATTATCATAGTGTATGGTTCCAGCGGATTGCAGCACTGGTATACTGGGGAAGTCTCCTTCTGATGGCGGCGGTAAGGTTTACGCCGCTTGGTTATGAAGCCTATGGGGCGAGAAGATGGCTCCGGATCGTCGGTGTCAGTCTTCAGCCTGCGGAGATTGGAAAGCTGGGGCTGATTTTGTATTTGCCATACATTATCCTGAAGATGGGAAAAAATATGCGTACCATCCGCGCAAAAGCGATTGTCCTCGGACTTGGCGTGCTGCAGGCGCTGGCTGCGTGGATTCTGACGGACAACCTGAGTACCGCCATTATTCTGGGACTCATCGCCTGCGTCATTTTGTTTCTTGCGGACCCGGAGGTAAAATTTTATGCGCGTGTGATTCCGGGCGCGGCGGTAATTGGCGTTTTTGCGATTATCATTTTAAAAAATAATCTGCAGATCTTTGAAAGAATAGGCGGTGACTTCCGGTCGAACCGTATCTATGAATGGCTTTCCGGAGGCAGCTATCAGATTCTGCAGGGACTTTATGCGATTGGCTCCGGTGGATTTCTCGGAAAAGGACTTGGCAACAGTACGCAGAAGATTACAACAATTCCGGAAGCACAGAACGATATGATCTTCTCGATCATCTGCGAGGAGCTTGGAATATTTGGCGCGATTCTTGTATTGCTGCTGTTTGGCTACCTGCTGTACCGTCTGTTTGTGGTTGCACAGAATGCGCCGGACGCGTATGGAATGCTGATGGTGAGCGGCGTTTTTGCACATATTTCCATTCAGGTTATTCTGAACCTGTGCGTTGTTCTGAAACTGATGCCGGCAACGGGAATTACCCTTCCATTTATCAGTTACGGAGGAACATCGGTGCTCTTTATCCTGACGGAAATCGGCATTGCCCTGTGCGTCTCCCGCTTTATTGTGTTCCAGGATGGAAAGAGCGGAGAAGGAGAGGCACAGGCGGAAGAACAGTAAAAGTAGAAAAATCTATTGACAAATGCCGGAATAACAGATACACTTTTTTCGAAAGAAATACTGGCTGCCGGGTAGAGGCAGGAAGGAGCAGAACAATGTTAGAAAAGATAAAAGAAATTTTAGTAGAACAGCTCAACTGTGATGCAGACAGCATCAACGAAGATACCTCTTTTAAAGATGACCTGGGTGCAGATTCCCTGGATCTCTACGAGATGGTTATGGCATTAGAAGACGAGTACGGAATTGAAATCGACACCGACGAACTGACAGACCTTTCTACCGTCGGCGACTTTATGGAATATTTGAAACAGCACGGCGTAGAGGTCTGAAAAAGAGCATTGCCGCTGGCAAAAGTGGAAGGATGGTGCAGCTCGGAAGAAACGCCGGGCTGTTTTCCATTCTAAATAAATGGTGGAAGGGAACAGACAAAAGGATTGTTCCAGAAAAACCAGAAATCAGGAGAAAAGAAAAATGAGCAATGTAAAAACAAGATTTGCACCGAGCCCGACAGGCCGGATGCATGTAGGAAATCTGCGTACTGCCCTGTATGCGTATCTGATCGCAAAACACGATGACGGAACCTTTATGCTCCGTATCGAGGATACCGACCAGGAGCGTTTCCAGGAAGGCGCACTTGATATCATCTACCGTACCTTAAAAGAGACCGGCCTGGTACACGACGAGGGACCGGACAAAGACGGCGGCTGCGGCCCGTACGTACAGAGCGAGCGTAATGCAGCAGGTCTGTACCTGAAATACGCAAAACAGCTGGTAGAGCAGGGTGACGCTTATTACTGCTTCTGTGACGCAGAGCGCCTGAGCCAGTGCAAGCGTAACGTAGGCGGAAAAGAAATCTCGATCTACGACAAACACTGCCTTGGTCTTTCCAAAGAGGAAGTAGAGGCCAATCTGGCAGCCGGCAAACCGTACGTCATCCGTTTCAATATGCCGACCAAAGGAACCACAACCTTCCACGATGAGATCTACGGAGACATCACCGTAAACAACGAGGAGCTGGAAGACCTGATCCTGATCAAATCCGACGGATATCCGACCTACAACTTCGCAAACGTCATCGACGACCATCTGATGGGTGTAACCCACGTTGTCCGCGGTAATGAGTATCTGTCCTCATCCCCGAAATACAACCGTATTTACGAGGCATTCGGCTGGGAAGTTCCGGTTTACGTACACTGTCCGCTGATCACCAACGAGGAGCATCAGAAGCTGTCCAAACGCTGCGGCCATTCTTCTTATGAAGACCTGATCGATCAGGGTTTCTTAAAAGATGCCATTGTCAACTTCGTAGCCCTTCTTGGATGGAGCCCGGAAGGAAACCGCGAGATCTATTCTCTCGAGGAGCTGGTAAAAATCTTCGATTACCACCACATCAGCAAATCTCCGGCCGTTTTCGATATGACAAAACTCCGCTGGATGAACGGCGAGTACATGAAGGCAATGGACGACGAGAAGTTCTATGAGATGGCGCTTCCGTATATCCAGAAGACAGTCCACCGTCCGCTCGATTTTAAGAAAATTGCAGCCATGGTAAAAACAAGAATCGAAGTATTCCCGGATATTGCAGACCTCATCGACTTCTTCGAGGGAGTTCCGGAGTACGACGCTTCGATGTACACTCACAAAAAGATGAAGACAAACGAGGAGACCTCCCTTGCACTTCTTCAGGAAGTAAAACCGCTGCTGGCAGCGCAGGAAGATTTCAGCAATGATGCTCTCTTTGAGATGCTCAGCGCATTCGGAAAAGAAAAAGGATACAAGACCGGTTATATTATGTGGCCGATCCGTACCGCTCTTTCCGGAAAACAGATGACACCGGCCGGCGCAACGGAAATCCTTGAGGTTCTGGGAAAAGAGGAGTCTCTTGCCCGCATCGACAAAGCGATTGAGAAATTATCCAAATGATATATAATAATTCACAGAAAAAAGCGGTGATGCATACCACCGGCCCCATGATGGTCCTTGCCGGACCGGGGTCGGGGAAAACCGCAGTGATTACGGGGCGGACCTGCCAGCTTGTAACGAGCGGCATTTCCGCCTCTCGTATTCTTGTCGTAACATTTACGCGTGCGGCGGCAAAAGAGATGAAGGAGCGGTATTTGAAGGCGATGGGAAAGACGAGTACCCAGGTCACCTTTGGAACGTTCCACGGGGTATTCTACGCGATTCTGCGCCATACGTACCGCATGTCCGGCAACAATATTTTAAGCGAGGAAGAGAAAAAGCGGCTGATGCGCGAGCTGGTCAACCACTATGCGAGAGACCTGGAGGAAGAAGATCTCGAGGAGAATCTGGCGCGTGAGATCAGCACTGTGAAGAATAATCAGATCCCGCTGGAACATTACTATTCCGCCTGCATGCCGCAGGAAAAGTTCCGGGAAATCTATGAGGCGTATGAGAAATGGCGGAAGGAGAACAAAAAACTCGATTTCGACGATCTGATGGTGCAGTGCAAACGTCTCTTTCTGGAGCGGCCGGAGGTCCTCCGCGCCTGGCAGCAGAAATTTCAGTATATCCTGATTGACGAGTTTCAGGACATCAGCCCCGTGCAGTATGAGATTGTGCGGATGCTGGCGCTGCCGGAAAATAACCTCTTTATTGTCGGGGATGACGATCAGTCGATTTATCAGTTCCGCGGGGCCAAGCCGGAGATCATGCTGAATTTTCCGAAAGATTACCCGGGCGCGGCGCAGGTAGTGCTCGATAAAAATTACCGTAGTACGGAATTTATCGTGAAGCGGTCCCAATGCCTGATCCACCACAACAAAAAGCGGTATGAAAAGGCGATTTCCACCAACAACGAGAAAGGCGCTCCGATTGCAATCCGGGGATATAAGAACCCGCGCGAGGAGATGCGTGCCGTTGCCGAGGAGCTGCGGGAGGCGGAGAAAAACGGCTGTCCGTATGAAGAGATGGCGCTTTTGTTCCGCACGAATCTTGGCTGCCGGACAGCAGTAGAGGAACTGATGGAAGCACAGATCCCGTTCCAGATGCGGGATGCCCTGCCGGATCTCTATGACCACTGGATTGCGAAAGATCTGCTGACGTATCTGAATCTTGCGATGGGAAGCCGGAAGCGCGGCGAGTTTTTAAAGATTGCTAACCGCCCGAACCGTTATCTGTCGCGGGATGCCTTTGAGGAGGCGACTGTTTCGTTCGATGCACTTCTGGAATATTACGAAGAAAAAGACTGGATGTGCCAGCGGATCCGCAAACTGGAGCAGGATATCACGACACTGACGCATTTATCGCCGTTCGGCGCGGTCAATTACATCCGCTATGCGATCGGCTATGAACAGTATGTGAAGGAATATGCTGCATACCGCCATCTGAAAGAGGATGATCTGATTTCCGTTTTGGACGAGCTGCAGGAGGCGGCAAAGACCCAGAAAAGCATCGAGGGCTGGTTTGCACATATTGAGGAATACCAGCAGAAGATGAAGGAAAAACAGAAGCAGCGCGCAGAGAGTGCGGAAGGAGTTATGGTTTCCACCCTGCACAGCGTCAAGGGACTCGAGTACGACAAGGTCTATCTTCTTGACGTCAACGAGGGTGTAATGCCGTATCAGAAAGCAGTCCTTGCGGAGGCGATCGAGGAGGAGCGGCGGATGTTCTACGTCGGAATGACGCGCGCCCGGAAAGAGCTGACGCTCTGTTACGTGGAGGAACGGTTTGAAAAGAAAGTCGAGCCGTCCCGGTTCCTGGACGAGGTGATCCAGTAAATTTGTACTGTTGTGAAAGATGTTGAAAATAAATTTACTAATTGATAAAATTTTAACAAATAATACATTGACAAAGTTTTAACAATGAAGTATAGTAATACCTGTAAGCGGGAACAATAAGATGACCGCAAAGCGAGGAGGAAAAACATTATGAAAATTTTATTTTACGATACCCAGAACTACGACAGAGAATCTTTCGACCGAACCAAAGAGCAGTTTCCAGAAATTGAAGTGGAATATTTAAAAACCGGCCTTGCTGCAAGAACCGCTTCCCTGGCAAAGGGCTACGATGCCGTGTGCGCCTTCGTAAACTCCGATGTCGGAACAAAAACCGTAGAAGCACTGCATGAGGCAGGCGTCAAGCTGATCCTGATGCGCTGCGCAGGCTTCAACAACGTAGATTTAAAGACAGCTGCAAAATACGGCATTGATGTACGCCGTGTACCGGGTTATTCCCCGGAGGCTGTAGCTGAGCATGCGATGACACTGGCCATGACGGTCAACCGCCACATGCACAAAGCATATACGAAAGTAAGAGAAAACGACTTCAGCCTGGGCGGACTGATGGGATTTAACTTCTATCAGAAGACCGCCGGAATCGTCGGAACCGGAAAAATCGGTGCGGCTATGGCAAGAATCTGCCGCGGTTTCGGCATGAAAGTCATTGCTTACGATGTATACCAGAATGAATCCTTAAAAGATTTTGTTACGTACGTAACTCTTGATGAACTGCTGGCACAGAGTGATCTGATCTCCCTGCACTGCCCGCTGATGGACAGCACATACCACATGATCAACCGCGAGAGCATCAAAAAGATGAAAGACGGCGTGATCCTGGTCAATACGTCCCGCGGAGGTCTGGTAAAGACAGACGACCTGATCGAGGGAATCCGTGCAAGAAAATTCTTCGGCGTCGGCCTTGACGTATACGAGGAGGAAACCCCGAACGTATTCGAGGACCGTTCCGATGAGATTCTGGAGCACTCCACCACAGCACGTCTCCTGTCCTTCCCGAACGTTATGATCACTTCACATCAGGGATTCTTCACCGAGGAAGCACTGCGTGCGATTGCAGAGACCACACTGCAGAATGCACTGGATTTCGAGGCAGGAAAAGAGACCCCGAACATTGTCCGTGCATAATGGAAATCCACTAGAAAACAGTTATCTTATAAGAGAACAAGAGACAACCCATTTTCGGCGGGTTGTCTCTTTTAAATTATGAGAAAATAGTGTATGATGGTAGATAGCAGAAAAAACGACCAGAGGAAAACACTGGCCGGATACAAAAGGAGAGCAGGATTTTATGGACTGTAAAGAAGCAGAAAAATTAATACAGCCATACGTGCAGGGAAATATGCCGGAGAAAGAGATGGAACCGTTTATTTCCCATATCCGGAAATGCCATACATGCCACGAGGAACTGGAGACATATTTTATTGTGAACCGTGCGATGGCATATTTTGAGGATGACGCGCCCGATTCCTACAATCTGACAGGACTTCTGGAACGCGATCTGGAGAAAAAAGAGGAAGAAGCGAGACACCGCCGGTACAAAGATACGTTTTTCCGGGTGCTGATGCTGATTCTCGTTCTGTTTCTGGTGCTCCTGGCTCTGCACTATTTTGAAGTGATAGAATTACCCTGGCTGAAAGGATTATTATGAGTGATAAAATCGTATTACTGGACGGACACAGTATTCTGAACCGGGCTTTTTACGGCGTACCGGATCTGTCCAATGCAGAAGGACTGCACACGAACGCCGTATATGGATTCCTGAATATTCTGTTTAAAATTCTCGATGAGGAGCAGCCGCAGTATCTTGCCGTGGCGTTTGACCTCCATGCACCGACATTCCGCCACAAAATGTATGACCAGTACAAGGGAACGAGAAAGCCGATGCCGCAGGAATTGCGCGAACAGGTCCCGGTGATCCAGGAAGTGCTCGCAGCAATGGACATTGAGATTGTCACAAGAGAGGGCTATGAGGCGGATGATATCTTAGGAACGCTCGGCCGCAAATGCGAAGCGGAAGGGATGGAAGTTACGATCGTATCCGGAGACCGCGATCTGCTGCAGCTTGCAACGGACCACATTCTGATCCGGATTCCAAAGACCGTAAAGCGTGTGACGACGATCGAAAATTACCACACGGCAGAGGTGTTGGAAAAATACAGTCTTCTCCCGAAACAGATCATCGATCTGAAAGCGCTGATGGGCGATACCGCAGACAATATCCCGGGTCTGCCGGGTGTCGGCGAGAAAACCGCGACGAAAATCCTGCTGCAGTACGAGACACTGGAAAATGCGTATGCACATTTCGAGGAGATCAAACCGAACAAGGCAAAAGAGGCGATGCGTGATCATTATGATCTGGCGGAATTAAGCAAAAAACTTGCAACGATTGATACTGATGCGCCGGTGGAGCTCGACCGTGAAAAAGCGGCACTCTCGAATTTTTATACACCAAAAGCGTATGAGATGTTCAAACGTCTGGAGTTTAAGAACCTGCTGGGCTGCTTCGAAGAGACGAATGCAGAACCAGAGGATGCCGTCTTTCTGCGCACCGTAACGGATTTTTCCGAGGCGGAAGAACTCTTTGAAACCATCGCGAAGGAGGAGAAGGCAGGAGCCGCTCTTCTGACAGAAGAAACCCCGAAGGACGGACCGATGGCAGATCGGAGCCGTTCACTTGTCGGTATGGCAGTTGCGTATGGAAGCGGAGAGCCGGATGTTGTTTACTTCCCAGCAGAAGGTTTCCTGACCGGAGATTATTTAAAAGAAAAATTGACTGAGCTGCAGAAGCAGATTCCGGTTTTCTGCGTCATGGACGGAAAAGAATTTCTGAAGGATATGCCGGACGCCGATGAAGCCCATCTGTTTGATGCCGGAATTGCCGCGTATTTATTAAATCCATTGAAATCACAGTATTCGTACGATGATATCGTAAAAGAGTACGTACACCGCTATGTGCCGGCAGTGGAAGAGATCTTCGGCGGAAGCAAGATTCCGGCCGCAGGAAAGATGACGCCGGAACAGCAGGAGTCGTATGCAGGTTATCAGGCGTATGCTGTATTTGCCGCACAGGAAAACATGGAAAAGCTGCTGAAGGAGCAGGGCATGTGGGATCTGTACCGGAATGTGGAGATTCCGCTGGTGTTTACGCTCCGTCAGATGGAAGCGGATGGAATCGCCGCAGAAAAAGAAGCACTTTCCGTTTACGGAGCTGAGCTGGCGGAGCGGATCGGAGAGCTGGAGGCACAGATCTACGAGGAGGCCGGCGAGGAGTTCAACATCAATTCCCCGAAGCAGCTCGGCGTGATTCTGTTTGAAAAGCTGCAGCTTCCGGGCGGCAAAAAGACCAAGACGGGTTATTCCACTGCCGCCGATGTGCTCGAAAAGCTCGCACCGGATCACAAACTTGTTGCCGATATTCTGGAGTACCGCCAGCTTGCCAAACTGAAATCGACGTACGCCGACGGTCTGCAGGCCGTGATCGGGAAAGATGGAAGAATCCATTCGACATTTAACCAGACCATCACCGCGACCGGCCGCATCAGCAGTACCGATCCGAATCTGCAGAACATTCCGGTGCGGATGGAGCTTGGCCGTCTGATCCGGAAAGCCTTCGTGCCAAAGCCTGGCTGTGTCTTTCTGGATGCCGACTATTCCCAGATTGAGCTCCGCGTGCTGGCCCATATGTCGGGCGATGAAAACCTGATCGAGGCGTACCGCGAGGCGGAGGATATCCACCGCATGACGGCATCGAAAGTGTTCCATGTGCCGCTTGAAGAGGTAACACCGCTGCAGAGAAGAAATGCGAAGGCGGTCAACTTCGGTATCGTATACGGCATCAGTTCGTTCGGTCTGGGCCAGGATCTCGGCATCAGCCGGAAAGAGGCAGAGGCCTATATCCAGCAGTATTTCGAGACGTATCCGGGTATCCATGAGTTTTTGAACCGCTGCGTAGAGGATGCCAAAGAGAAAGGCTATTCCGTGACGATGTTCGGACGCAGACGGCCGATGCCAGAGCTGAAATCGAGCAACTTTATGCAGCGGTCATTCGGCGAGCGCGTTGCGATGAATGCGCCGATCCAGGGAACGGCGGCGGATATTATTAAAATAGCGATGATCCGCGTGGCGAAACGGCTGAAAGAGGAGCAGTTAAAGACCAGACTTCTTCTTCAGGTACACGATGAGCTGCTGCTGGAAGTGCCGGAAGACGAGCTCGAAAAGGCAGAACAGATCCTGGAAGAGGAGATGACCGGGGCAGCACATCTGGCTGTCAAACTCGAGATCGATATGCACACAGGAAACAACTGGTACGAGGCGAAATAGTGCACTCATACCAGGAGCGAAAGGATACAAAAGAATGAAAGTTTTTGGAATTACAGGCGGCGTGGGCGCCGGAAAAAGCGAAGTGCTCACGTACCTTGGACAGAATTATGATGCAACGGTGATCCAAGCGGACGAGGCAGGTTACCTTGTGATGCTGCCGGGCGGCGAATGCTATGGAGAGATTGTGAAGCTGTTCGGCAGACAGATCACCACAGAGACCGGCGAACTTGACCGGAAACGGATTGCTGAGATCGTTTTTCAGGACGAAGAAAAGTTAAAAGCCCTGAATGCGATCGTTCATCCGGCGGTAAAACGGTATATCAAAAAAGCCATTGCAGCCGCGGAAAAAGCAGGGACGGAATACGTCTTTGTGGAGGCCGCACTCTTAATCGAAGAAAAATATGATGAAATTTGTGATGAACTGTGGTATATTTATGCGGATGAAGAAGTCCGGAAGGAGCGATTGATCGAAGGACGCGGCTATTCCGAGAAGAAAGTTCGCGAAATCATGGCAAATCAGCTTTCCGAGGATGAATTCAGCAGCCACTGCGATTTTGAAATCGACAACAGCGGCGATTTTGAGGAAACAAAAAAACAGTTAGACCATAGGATGAAAAAATATGAAACTTTGTAGTATTGCAAGTGGTTCGAGCGGAAACTGCATTTTCGCGGGAAGCGAGACCACAAGCCTTCTGATCGATGCGGGCATCAGCGGAAAGCGCGTGGAGGCGGGACTGGCTGTTCTCGACCGCAGCGCGAAGGAGCTGGACGGCATTCTCGTGACACATGAGCATTCCGATCATATCCAGGGCCTTGGCGTGCTGGCGCGCCGGTATGGTATTCCGATTTACGCAACGGATGGAACAATTCAGGCGATGCAGCAGACGAAGAGCCTTGGAAAGTTTCCGGAGGGGATTTTCCACACGATTCACGCGGATGACACGTTTACACTGGGAGACATCGCCGTACATCCGTTTACGATCTCCCACGATGCGGCAGAGCCGGTCGGCTACCGCATGGAATCCGGCGGGAAATCGATTGCGATTGCGACGGATCTTGGCGTTTACAGCGATTACACGGTTCAGAATCTGACCGGGCTGGATGCCGTTTTGCTAGAGGCAAATCATGACGAGAACATGCTTGCGGTCGGACCGTACCCGTATCCGTTAAAACAGCGGATCGCCGGGGCGAAAGGCCATTTATCAAACCTGGCGGCAGGCCATCTCCTCTGCGAGATTCTGCACGACAATCTGCAGGAAGTGCTGCTCGGCCATTTGAGTAAGGAAAATAATTATGAGGCACTGGCCTTTGAAACCGTGGCCTGCGAGGTCACAACGGGTGATAATCCGTATCACTCGGGTGATTTTCATCTCGCTGTCGCTAAAAGAAGCGAAGTATCACCGTTAATTGAGGTTTAAATATACATTTTTAGAGCTACATACCATGTTTTTCGCAAGGCCGCCATTACCGGTTTTTCCGGGGCTTTGACATAAAACCAGAAAAAGGAGAATGGAAACATGAAGAAGACAATTATCACTGTCGTAGGCAAGGACACCGTGGGCATTATCGCAAAGGTATGTAATTATCTGGCAGAGAACCAGGTAAACATCGAAGACATTTCTCAGACGATTGTGCAGGGATATTTCAACATGATGATGGTAACGGACGTCTCCAAGAGCGAGAAATCCAACGCAGAGCTTGCAAAAGATCTGGAGGAGCTTGGAAGTTCCATCGGCGTTGTCATCCGCTGCCAGCATGAAGATATTTTCAATATGATGCACCGTATCTAAAGCGAAGGAGAAAAACGACATGATAAATCTGTTTGAAGTAAAGGAAACGAACGAGATGATCGAAAAAGAGAATCTGGACGTTCGTACCATTACCCTTGGAATCAGTCTTATGGACTGTATCGACTCCAATCTTGACAAGCTGAACCGCAAAATCTACGACAAAATCACGACGACTGCCAGAAATCTGGTTTCCGTAGGTGAGGAGATCGAGGGCGAGTTCGGTATTCCGATAGTAAACAAGAGAATTTCCGTTACCCCGATTGCCTTAGTCGGCGCAGCAGCCTGCAGAACGCCGGAGGATTTCGTGACGATTGCACAGACTCTGGACCGTGCGGCAAAAGAAGTCGGCGTCAATTTCCTCGGCGGCTATTCCGCTCTGGTAAGCAAAGGTATGACGACAGCAGATGAGCTTCTGATCCGTTCTATCCCGCAGGCACTGGCTGTTACGGATTTTGTCTGCAGTTCCATCAACCTTGGCTCCACCAAAACCGGTATCAACATGGATGCTGTCAAACTGATGGGTGAGATCATTAAGAAGACGGCGGAGGCAAGCAAAGAGAACAACTGCCTTGGATGCGCAAAACTCGTTGTTTTCTGCAATGCACCGGACGACAACCCGTTCATGGCAGGCGCTTTCCACGGCGTAACCGAGGCGGATGCCATCATCAATG
>OFMI01001394.1_pt1 | contig 15328 bp, 12 predicted proteins | sample 1541741 | NCBI WGS metagenome assembly OFMI01 (sample SAMN04209219, study PRJEB22552) | human gut metagenome | biome: gut; material: feces | host: Homo sapiens | place: USA: Oklahoma | reverse complement strand
CCTAGGCCCGCCTGCGCATAATCTCGTACAGCACAATGCCCGCCGCGACAGACACGTTGAAGCTGTCCACCCCTGTGCCGCGGGCTGCCATGGAAAGGCTCACCACGCCGTCGCACAGGCTTTTTACAAGGCGCGAGGGGCCCTTGCCCTCGCTGCCCAGCACAAGGGCCACGGGGCCCGTGAGGTTTTGCTGTTCCAAAGGCGTGCCGCCCATGTCGGCGCAGTATACAAACACGCCCTGCTCTTTCAGCCTGCGGATGCACTCGCCGATATTCGCCACGCGCGCCACCGGCAGCCGCGCCGCCGCGCCCGCCGATGCCTTCATCACCGTGGGCGTCACGGCAGCGCCGCCGCGCTTTGGTATCACCACGCCGTGCGCGCCGCACAAAAGCGCCGTGCGCACAATGGCGCCCAGGTTGTGAGGGTCCTCCACGCCGTCGCACAGCACCAGAAGGGGCGGCTGCCCGGCGGCGGCCGCCGCGGCAAGGATGTCCGGAAGCTGCGCATAGCTGATGCTGGCCGTGCGCGCCGCCACACCCTGATGGCTTTGCGTGCCGCACACGGCGTCCAGCTTCTGGGCGCGCACGCGCTTTGCCACGGCCCCAGCCTGCTTTGCAAGCGCCGTGTAATAGGCCGCCTCGCGTGGGGCCATGGTGTCCTGAATATACACAGTGTCCGCCCCGGTGCCGCTTTTCAAAAGCTCGGCCACGGCATTTTTGCCGTAGATAAACCCGGTTCCCTCCTGCTGTGCCGCCTGTGCCGCCATGTGCCCCGCCTTTCCGCGCCCGGTGTACGGGCGCATAATACTCCACTTTATGTTCTTTGCTATTATATCACATCCTGCGCGCGGTTTCTATCTTTTTCCCCTGTTTTTTCGTTTTGGGCACTGGCAAAAGCTTCCCGTGCGCACAGAAAAGCAGGCGGCACGGCGCACACGCCCACCCTTCAAACGAGGCAGCCCCCGCGCTTTCTGCACCGCGGGCGCACGCCGCGCAGGCAGGGCAGCTATGGCCGTTTATACGGCTTGTAGATGCCATTTTATTCCATTTTAATGTTGAAAACCCGGTTGAAAGTGTGGAGAACCCGCCTGAAAAGCCATTTTGCAGTCTTAAATGGCCCGGTTTTGCACATGGTTTTCCACAAGGTGTTGAAAATGTTTCCACAAAACTGTGTGTTGAATTTTGCGTGTCAAGGGCTTGTTTTGACGATTTTCAGGGCCCTTTTTTCGTGTTTTTCGTGTATTTTTTCACGGCATGCTTGCGGGCGGAAGCCGCTTGCGCTATACTGATATTTAGAAACCCATCAAACTGTGGAAGGAAGGTGTGCGGCATGCTGTTCGAGGCCACGTTCAAGGCCCTGGGAGACCCCACGCGCCGGCGCATTCTGGAGCTTCTGCGCCGCGGCGAGATGAGCGCGGGCGAGCTGGGCGCCCAGTTCGACGCCACGGGCGCCACCATATCGCACCACCTCTCTGTGCTGAAGGCCGCAGGCCTTGTCAGCGATGAAAAGCGCGGCAAGTATATTTATTATTCCCTGGATACCAGCGTGATGGAGGACATCTTCGCATGGCTGGCCTGTCTGTGCGGCCCCCAGCAGGCCAGCACAGGGGCCGCGCCCAAGGGCGGTGCACAGCAAAAGGCGCCTTCTGCCCCCGCGCGGGGGCAGGCCGCCGGTGCTGCCGGCGGGGCTTCGGGTCCGCGGCAAAACTGCGGCAAACACGCCGCAGGGCAAAGTGAAAAATAGCCGGAAAAGCGTATGGCACAGCCATTTTCCGGCGCTTTGAAACACCGCGCAGGGCAAGCTGAGGGCAAACGGAGGGCAACAATGGAACAAAGTACAAATAATACATATACACGCGATACACGCGTGTGTGAAGAAAGCGGCGCAGGCGGCCTGCACGCCGCCGCTCCCGCCCCGCAGGGGCGGCGAGGAGAAGGCCGGCGCGGCACGTCCGGCCGCGGGCTGGAGTGTGTGATATGGGCGCTGGCCTTTGCGCCCCTTGTGCTGTGCGCCGTTTTGTGGCGCAGCCTGCCGCAGCAGCTGCCCATGCAGTTTTCGCTGGACGGCGAGGTGAACCGTCTTGGCGGCAAGGCGGAATTTCTTGCGATGTGCGCCGCAGGCCCGGCGCTGACGGCGCTGCTGGCGTTTCTGCCCCGCATAGACCCGCACCGCGAAAATTACCGCAAGTTTGCAAAGGGCTACCGCGTGCTGCGGCTGGCCTTTGCACTGTTCTACCTGCTGGCGGCGTGCACCGTGCCGGTGGCCGCCCTTTTCCCGCAGGTGTTCCGGCAGTTTCCGTTCTCGCGCCTGATGCTGGCCGCGCTGGGCCTTTTGTTCTGCGTGCTGGGCAACTTTATGCCCAAGTTCCGGCACAACTATTTCTGCGGCATCAAAAGCCCCTGGGCCCTGGCGGATGAGGAAAACTGGCGGCGCACCCACCGCTTTGCAGGGCCGCTGTGGTTCTGGGGCGGGCTGGGCGTCGCCGTGCTGAGCTTTGTTCTGCCGGAGGCGGCCATGTTTGCCGCCAGCTTTGCGGTTTTTCTGGCACTGGCGCTGGTGCCGTTCGTATATTCGTACATTTTGTACAAAAAAGCGCACGCAAATACGCGCGGTTCTTAGTTGCTTTTGGGCCGCCCGTGCGATATACTAGGGTTAGTTAATTTTGTGACAAAGGCGCCGTGCCCCGCAGGGGCCCCGCCCGCCCTCACCACAGAAAATGGAGGATGCATACTATGCTGGTAAATGCAACGGAAATGCTGAAAAAGGCCCGTGACGGCCACTATGCCGTGGGCCACTTCAACATCAACAACCTGGAGTGGACAAAGGCCATTCTGCAGACGGCCGAAGAGCTGAAGAGCCCGGTAATCCTTGGCGTGAGCGAGGGCGCGGGCAAATACATGACGGGCTTCAAAACGGTGACGGCCATGGTGGACGCCATGGTGGACAGCCTTGGCATCACCGTGCCGGTGGCCCTGCATCTGGACCACGGCACCTATGAGGGCGCGAAGGCGTGCCTTGCGGCAGGCTTCTCCTCCATCATGTTCGACGGCAGCCACTACGCCATTGAAGAGAACATGGAAAAGACCAGGGAGCTTGTGGCCCTCGCGCATGCGCAGGGCGCCTCTATCGAGGCCGAGGTGGGCGCTATCGGCGGCGAAGAGGACGGCGTGATTGGCGCAGGCGAGGTGGCGGACCCCGCTGAGTGCGCGCAGATAGCGGGCCTTGGGGTGGATTTTCTGGCCGCGGGCATCGGCAATATCCACGGCGTGTATCCCGCCAACTGGAAGGGGCTTGACTTCGACGCGCTGCAGCGCATCCATGAAGCCACGGACCACATCCCCCTGGTGCTGCACGGCGGCACGGGCATCCCGGCCGACATGATTCAAAAGGCCATCAGCCTGGGCGTTTCCAAAATCAACGTGAACACCGAGTGCCAGCTGGCCTTCGCCGCCGCCACGCGCAAATATGTGGAAGAGGGCAAGGACAAGCAGGGCAAGGGCTTCGACCCGCGCAAGCTGCTGGCCCCCGGCGTAGAGGCCATCAAGGCCACCGTGAAGGAAAAAATGGAGCTGTTCGGCTCTGTGGGCAAGGCGTAAGGCGCGCTGCCGGGCATCCTCACAGCCACCGGCGCGCGCCGGCGGTTTGTGCCTCTTTCGCCTTTTTTATCAGCCGGGTGCATCTCATTCTTCCACTGCACGCAGCCCCGGCTTTCCATCCCTGCTCTTGGCTCGACTCGCTGGCGGTTCCCCGCTTTGCTCGGGTATTATTCCGGGCATCGCGAAAGCGGGCGGGGCCATCCGCACTGCCGCTGGCTTTTTTCACAACAAGGCCCCCGTTTTCCTGCGAAAACGGGGGCCTTGCTTATCTGCCCTTTTCAGCCTGTCTGCGTCCGCACTGTTCCGTATGCGTCATTGTGCGCCCAGGGCAGCCATGGTGATATAGTTGTACGGCGCATTGAAATGCGGCAGGAAGAAAATATCAAGCAGCTTGAGCTGGTCGATGGTATAGCCCTGCTCGATAGCCAGCGAGAACATGTGCAGGCCCATAGAGACGTCCTGGCTGCTGGCCAGCTCGGCGCCCAGAATGCGGCGCGTAGCCCTGTCGTACACCACGCGCAGCCAGGTTTTATAGTTGCCGCTTTCGATGAAAGAGGCCTTCTGCCAGTCCTCCCTGTCGGTGGCCGCGGCGTCATAGCCCAGCGCGCGCGCCTTTTTCAGCGAAAGGCCAGTGCTGAACATATTCCAGCCCCAGATGGAAATGCCGTTCGAGCCCTGCACGCCGCTGCCCTCCAGCCGCGTGCCGCATGCGTTGTGTGCAGCCACGATGCCAGTGCGCACGGCATTGGTGGCAAGGGCGATATAGTCTGTGCCGCGGGTGGCATTGTTGTACACGGTGGCACAGTCGCCTATGGCGAATACAGCCGCGTCGCTGGTGCGCTGGCAGCGGTCTACCAGATACGGGCCATGGCGCCACAGGTCTAAATGGCCCTCGCCCAGCTTTGTATTGGCACGGAAGCCAATGGCAAACACCACCATATCGGCCTCTATGGCTCCCTTGTCCGTCACCACGCGCTGCACACGGCCTTCGCCCTCAATGCGCCGCACCGTCTGGCCGAAGGCCAGCTTCACGCCGCCCTGGCGCAGGGTGTCCGCCATGCGGGCGCAGAAATCCTCGTCATAATAGCTGGAAAGGCAGGTGGGCGCGCAGTCGATCAGCGTGGTGTCGCGGCCATTGCGCACAAAGGCCTCGGCCAGTTCCACCCCAATATAGCCCGCGCCCACCACGGCCACGCGGCGGATATCGCTGCAGGCCAGCTTGTCTATCACGGCCTGTGCATGGCTGTACTCTTTCACAAACTGCACATTCTCAAGCTCCATGCCCGGCACAGGCGGGCAGACGGGCACCGAACCTGTGGAGAGAATGAGCCTGTCATAGCTTTGGGTAATGGCCGCTCCGTCCTTCGTGCGCGCAGTGACCCGCTTTGCGGCAAAGTCGATATGCATCACTTCTGTTTCCATATGCACGGTGGCGCCCTTTTGCTCAAAGGCCTCCTTCGAGGCATAAAACAGCCCGCCGGGGCCGCTTATCTGCCCGCCTATCCACAATGCCATGCCGCAGCCCAGAAAGCTGATGGCGCTGCTGCGGTCAAACACTACCACATGCTTGTCCTTGTAATTGTCCAATATGGTATTGATGGCGGCCGTGCCCGCGTGGTTCGCACCTATCACCACAATAGTTTCGCTCATGATAAGCCCTCCCAAAAGATATAAAATATCATTATCTCCAGTGTACCGCGCCGGACGCTGTGCGTCAAGTATATTTTCGGCGCACAGCTTTGCACCCATTCCCGAGAAAAATCGGTGGGCTTTGCGCGTATTTTCTGGTATAATATGCCCGCCCGGCGAATGCATACAAGAGCGCGGCATAAAACCGGCCGAACGGACAGCGCACCCGCAGCGGTGCAGGCTGCAAGGCGTGCCGTGCAGCTGAACATACAGCATGGGGCCTTTGCCCCGCAGGCACAGGCGGAAGGGCACGCCGGTACAGCAAGGCAGAGGGCTGCCCGCCTGTTGCAGGCATGTGTTTTACTCTGCATGGCCCCGCCTGCCCCGGCATTGCCTCCGCTTACCTGCCGCAAGCGGACATTGTGTGCTTCGCAGGGCCCTCTGCAGCCGCAAGACGCTTTGGCGCTGCTGTGCGCCCCAATATCTGTTTCAGAAGGCGGCGCTTTTCTGCCTCATCGCACCTGAGGGCGCGGCGCGGCATGGCGCCGGAAATGCGGCGTCCGGCCTTGCCCGGCGCGGGGCGATGCATGTGCCGGGCAAATGTGGTACAATAGGCACAGGGTACACAGCGGCAGGCCCTGCACGGCGGCGCCGCATAAACATGCACGAAACGGAGTGCTTTTATGAACGTGTTCGACATCATTGGGCCGGTGATGATAGGCCCTTCCTCCAGCCACACGGCGGGTGCCGCGCGGCTGGGGCGCATTGCCCGCGCGCTTTTGGGCCAGCGGCCCGTGCGGGCCGATATTCTTCTGCACGGCAGCTTTGCCAAAACCTACCGCGGCCACGGCACAGACAAGGCCATTGTGGCGGGTGTGCTCGGTATGGCGCCGGACGATGCGCGCATCCGCGAGAGCCTTGCGCTGGCGCAGATGACGGGGCTGGCCGTTTCCATCACGCCCGGCGAGATAGACGGCGCGCATCCCAACACGGCGCGCATCGAGCTTTGGGGCGAGGGCGGCGGCCGCGCCAGCATGCAGGGGGCCAGCGTGGGCGGGGGCAACATCCTTGTCACACAGGTGAACGGCCTGCCCGCAGAGCTGGACGGCGCGCACGCGGCGCTCATCGTGGTGCATGTGGACGCGCCCGGCACCATTGCCGCTGTGACAGAGGAAGTAAGCCGCGCGGGCGCAAACATCTGCAATTTCCGTCTGGCGCGCGCCGCAAAGGGCGGCACCGCTGTGATGACCATTGAGGTGGACGGTGCGCTGGACAGCGCGTTGGCTGCCCGCGTGCGGGCGCTGGCCAACGTACAGGCCGTGACGCTGCTGGCCCCTGTGTGAGTGAAAGGAGATGCCCGTTTTGACAGAGCTTCATTTTGATTCCCTTGCCGCGCTGGCAGCCGAGGCCGAGGCGCAGAAGGCGCCCATCTCGGCCGTGGTGCTTGCGGCGCAGGCCCGCAGCACAGAGCGCAGTCGGCAGGCCCTGTACGAGCAGATGCGCCAAAACCTGGAGGTAATGCGCGAAAGCGTGCGGCAGGGCCTTGCGCCCGGCGTGAAAAGCGCCAGCGGCCTTTCCGGCGGCGACGCGCACCGCATGGCCGCCGCCTTTGCGGGCGGCGGGGCCGGGCTGTGCGGGCCCGCGCTGTGCGGTGCGCTGGCAAAGGCCGTTGCCGTGGCAGAATGGAACGCCGCCATGGGGCGCATTGTGGCGGCGCCTACGGCGGGTTCGTGCGGCATTCTGCCCGCGGCTGTGCTGGGTGCCGAAGAGGCGCTGGGCCTTGCGGAAGAGCCCTGCGTGATGGCGCTGTTCTGCGCCGCGGGCGTTGGGCTGGTAATTGCGCACAACGCCTGCCTTGCAGGCGCGCAGGGCGGCTGCCAGGCCGAGTGCGGCTGTGCGGCGGCACGCCCGCCATGGCGCTTTCCGCCGTGGCGCTGACGCTGAAAAGCATGCTGGGCCTTGTGTGCGACCCGGTGGCCGGCCTTGTGGAGATACCATGCATTAAGCGCAACGCCACGGCCACCGCCATTGCCTTCGCCTGCGCCGAAATGGCTTTGGCCGGGGTGGAAAGCGCCATCCCGGCAGACGAGGTGGTGGCCGCCATGAAGCGCGTGGGCGACAGCATGCCCGCTGCCCTGAAAGAAACGGCGGAGGGCGGCCTTGCGGCTACCCCCACGGCACAGGCGCTGTTCGAGCAGGTGTTCGGCCCTGCGGCGCAGGGCGCAGCCCCCGGCGGCTGCGCCGCGTGCCGCGCATGCCGGTAAGCGCGGGCGCATGGCGGTACAGCGAAAGCGTGATGGAAAAGGCTTCCTCTGTATTCTCAGCTGGGTTGGCAGACCTCAGCTTCATCTATCGGGGAGCTTCTTTTTTGTCCATAGCTGAGGCTTTTTATCTCTGCTGGCAGAGCCGGGAGGATGCTTTTTACAAGACGAGACGGCCTCGTGCACCTAGTGTGCGCGGGGCTGCCTTTTTTGCGCGCGGCGCAAAGCGCGAAAACAGCCCCCTGCACCAGGTGCGTTGACGCAAGAAGCCACCGGTTTTGGCTGGCGGCCTTGATGCCTGACATACGCAAAAAGCCCGGTAAGCCGTCAGATTTGCTGAACTTTTTTGCACATACCTCCTCCAAAGCCGCCCGGCCAAAACCGCACAGCACCTGGGAAACGGCAATTTTTGATGCAAAGCAGGGAAACTTTCCGCAGATACCCTTTGTGCCTGTCAAGAAAATCTGAAGAGGCTGTGTGCAAAAATTGCCTTTTAGGGGCAATGCTTTCTTGCGGCAGCGCACCTTGTGCTGGGGAGTGCTTTTTCCGCTTGGCCTTTCGTCCATGCCCGTCCATGGGCTTCCGCCGCCCTGGGCGTCCCGGCGGCCCGTTTGGCGGAGGCTGTTTTGAAAGCCGAAAGGGCCCATACGATAGCCGCTTTCCCTCATGGAATATTTTTCGCAAGAAAAGGCAGGCTGCACAAAGGAATACGGCTGTGTGCAGCCTGCCTTTATTTGAGGCATTTGCAGGTATAAGGGGCGCGAATTTGTTTTTGCGCCCTTCCTCCGCCGGGGCAGGGAAAGCACGCCTTGTCCGGAATGTCCGGCCCGGCTGTGCTAAAATATGCGCACTGGACGGCCCGGCCGGGGGAAAGGCGGCGCTGGCCGCCCGCACGGCAGGCAGGGGCGGCCCCGCTTTGGCGGCACGGCCTGCATGCCTGTGCAGCTTTGTGTGCCCGATGCTTTTCCGGGACGTTTTGCCCTTTCCCCGCATGCCCGGCGCGAGCAGACCGGACCGGCCGCCTGAGGGCGGCCAAAAAAACGGCGCCCTCCCCGGCAGGAGGGCGCCCTCATGGCGGCACGGGCAGGCAGGTTTCGGGCGGCGGCGCCTACTGTGCCTGGCTTTGCAGGGGCGGGAACTGCACGGTAATGGCCGTGCCCACGCCCACCTGGCTTTCCAGCGAAAGCTGCGCGCCGATGCCTGCGGCGATGTGCTTGACGATGGCAAGGCCAAGGCCCGTGCCCCCCGTCTCTTTCGAGCGGCTTTTATCCACACGGTAAAAGCGTTCGAACACGCGCTCGCGGTGCTGCTCGGCAATGCCGATGCCCGTGTCGCGCACACACAGGCGCGCGCCGCCGGGCGTATTTTCAACCGTGACGGTGACGCTGCCGTGCTCTTTGTTATAGCGGACGGCATTGTCGCACAGGTTGTAGATGAGCTCTTCCGCGTCGCGCCGGGCCGCGCGCACAAAGGCAGCCTCGCCCCGCACCGCAATGGCAACGCCGCGCCTTGCGGCAGAATAATCCAAAAGGTCGGCGCATTCCTTCGCCACGGCCAAAAGCTCCACCGTTTCCTCCGTGCGGCTCACGCCCTGCGCGTCCAGCTCAGACAGGCGGATAACGTCGTTGATAAGGGTGAGCAGGCGGTCGGCGCTTTTGTGGATTTCCTCTGAAAAGCGCTTGGCATCCTCCCCTTTTGCCATGCCGCTGGCAATGAGCTCGGAATAACCGGAGATAGCGGCCAGAGGTGTTTTCAGCTCGTGCGAGACATTGGCCGTGAACTCCTGGCGCATATCGGCGTTTTTCACAATGGCCTCATGCTGGCTGCGGATGGTGTCCATCAGGGGCACAAGCTCCGGGTAAGAGGCGGCTGTCTGCTGCTCGCCCGCGCTGTCCATATCATGGGCAAGGCGCTCGATGGGCGCCACAAAGCTGCGTGAAAGCCGCCGCGAAAGCACCATGCCCAGCGCAATGAGCACCGCACCGGTCGCCAGCGCCGCGGGCAGGGCCTTTGCAAACACCAGCAGAATGCCGTGTGCGTCTTTGGCTGCACGCAGCACGCTGCCGCTTTCGGTGCGCACGGCATAGTAGAATGTGTTCTGCCCCAGCGTGGACGAGCGGCGCACGGCGCTGCCCTCGCCCGTCTGCTGGGCCTGCTGCACCTCGGGGCGGTTTGAATGGCTCTCCATCTGGGCTGCGGCGGCATCGGTGTCGTACAGCACGCCGCCGTCCGGGCCTATCAGCGTCACACGCAGGCCGTCCTGCCCCAGCACGGCCTCTTCGCGGGGCAGCACAGTACCTTCGGCGGCCAGCAGGTGCGCGCAGGCGGCAAGGTCCTTCATCACCTGTGCACGGAACATCTCGTAACAGATGCCCGCGGTAAGCACCAGAGTAAGGCACACGGCCAGCGCCGTCACCAGAAAAAACCTGCGGTTCAGCTTGCGCCTCATGGCGCCTGCTCCTTTTCAAAGCTGTAGCCCACGCTTCGCACGGTGCGGATATGGGCGCCCGCGCTGCCCAGCTTCTGGCGCAGCGTTTTGATGTGCATATCCAGCGTGCGGCTCTCGCCCTCGTAATCTGTGCCCCACACGCGCTCGAGGATAGCCTCGCGCCGCAGCACAAGGCCCGCGTTTGCCAGCATGTACTTCAAAAGCTCATATTCCTTGTACGTCAGCTCGCACGGCGCGCCGCCCACCGTCACGCGGCGGGCAGTCTCGTCCATCACCACTTCGCCGCAGCTAAGAAGCTTTTCCTCGCCGCCCGCGCGGCGCAAAAGCGCCTTCACACGGCTGATAAGCTCCATCACGCCAAAGGGCTTGGTCATATAGTCGTCTGCGCCGCCATCAAGGCCTTTCACCTTGTCCAGCTCGGCTGTTTTTGCCGTCACCATCAGCACGGGCAGGTGCTTTGTGGCTGCGCCCGCGCGCAGCTTTTTCACAATGGTGAGGCCGTCCTCATCGGGCAGCATCACGTCCAGAAGGCACAGCGAAGGCGCCTTTTCCAGCAGGGCTGCGTAAAAATCCTTGGCGCAGGTAAACGCGCGCGTTGAATAGCCGGCACTCTCCAGCGAGAACTGCTCAATCTCACGGATGTTGGCATCATCTTCCACGATATAAATAAGCGGCATGGTAATGGCCCCCTTCTGTGTGCGCCGTCAGGCCTGCGGCGGCAGCGCGTATTCTTCGGCAAAGCGGCGGCTTTTGCTGCGGAAAAATTCCGGTGCCTGGGCCTCCAGTGTTTTTGCGTAGGCATGCGGTGCAGAGCTTTCGTCCTGCTGCATTTGCAGCAGCGTCATTGCAATGTTGGAGCAATGGTCTGCCACGCGCTCGCAGTCCGTCACCACATCGGTGAGGATAAAGCCCATCTCAATGGTGCAAACACCGGTGCGCAGGCGTTGCACATGGCGGTCCTTCAATTCTTCGCGCAGCTCGTCTATCACCGTCTCCAGCGGCTCTACGGCGCGGGCGGCGTCCTCGTTCTGCGCGTCAAAGGCCGTGACGGCCAGGTTCAGGATGCGCGTCACCGCGCTGGTGTACACTTCCAACTCTGCCATGCCCTGTTTCGAAAAAGCAAGGCCCTTTTCGTACAGCTCTTTGGCCGAGCCCATCACGTTCACCGCATGGTCGCTGATGCGCTCAAAATCGCCCAGACAGTGCAGGTACAGCGACACCTCGCGGCTTTGCCCGCTTGAAAGCTCGCAGCTGCTCAGCTTCACAAGATAGGTGCCCAGGGCATCCTCATAGCCGTCCACCTGTGTCTCCAGCTTTGCCACCTGCGCGGCCTTTTCTTCATCATACCTGCTCAAAAGCCCAATTGCAAGGCCCAGCGCCCGCTCGGCGCGGGCGGCCATGTCGCGCGCAGCCACACCGCACTGTTCCAGCGCGATGCCGGGGCTTTGCAGAAAACGCTCGTCCAGTCGCTTCGCAGGGCCCGCGCTCTCTCGCGCGGCGGCCTTCTCCGCCTGGGTGGGCGGCACGGTGAGGCAGGCAAGCTTCTCCAGCACCTTCGAGAACGGCAGCAGAATAAGCGTGGCGAACACATTAAACACCGTGTGCACCACGGCGATGCCCGCGGCATTCACCGCCTGACCCATGAACGGGAACTGAACCAGCGCGTTGAGGCTGTAGAAGGCGGCCATGAAGATGGCTGTGCCAATGACGTTAAAATACAGATGCACCAGCGCCGCGCGCTTGGCATTTCGCTGCGCGCCCACGCTGGACAGCAGCGCCGTGACGCAGGTGCCGATATTCTGGCCCATGATGATGGGCACAGCCGCGCTCCAGCCCACGGCGCCTGTGGCGGCCAGCGCCTGCAGGATGCCCACGCTGGCAGAGGACGACTGAATGACTGCTGTGAGCACCGCGCCGGCCGCAAGCCCCAGCAGGGGGTTCTGGAACATGGTGAACAGCTGCATGAAGGCCGGGTCGCTGGCAAGCGGCTCTACGGCCGTGCTCATGGTTTCCATGCCAAACATCAGCACGGCAAAACCCAGCAGAATCTGTGCCCAGTCCTTCTGCTTATCCTTTTTCGAAAACAGGATGATGACGACGCCCACAGCCGCCAGCACCGGGGTGAAGGTAGTGGGCTTCAGAAGCTGCACCAGCAGGCTGTCGCCCTCCAGGCTTGCAAGGCTGAGAATCCACGATGTGGCTGTGGTGCCGATGTTGGCGCCCATGATGACGCCCACCGCCTGCGACAGCCGCATGATGCCGGAGTTCACAAACCCCACCACCATCACTGTTGTTGCTGAGGACGACTGGATGACGGCTGTCACCAGCGCGCCCAGCAGCACGCCCTTCAGCTTATTGGAGGTAAGCTTTTCCAGTATCTTTTCCAGCCTTCCGCCGCTGGCCTTACTCAGCGCCGAGCTCATAGTCTCCATTCCATATAGGAACAGCGCAAGGCCGCCCACCAGCGTGAGCACACCGAAAATGTCCATCCGTTTTTCCTTCCTTTCACCGCGGCGCACGCTGCGCCGCCTTTCCGCGCTTTGCACAGGGCCGGCGCGCAGCGCCGGGCTGCCGCAGGCCGCCGTCCGCCCTTACACATTGATACTAGTATTTGAGTGTAAAATCGGCAGTATCCTTTTTGTAAAAGGAATGTAAAATGTGTAAAATTAAAGGCCCGCAGAGCTTCCTCTGCAGGCCTTTTTGTAAAATTAATATGTAAAAACCATACGGACATCCGGTAAAAACAGTAAAACATTGGTGTGCCGTCAGGCACCCTCTGCTGCCGCAAAGCGCACGGCCAGCACAGTGATGTCATCCGGCTGGCGCAGCTTTTCCTTCACAGCGTCCACCGCCGCCTGTGCCATCTCGCTGGGCGGCTTTTCACCGTTTGCCGCCAGCACGCAGGCCAGGAAGCGCTTGCCGGCGGCCAGCGCGCCGTCCGAGCACAGCACCATGGTGTCGCCCGGGCTCACATACAGCCGGGCAGATTTCCCCAGCACCTCGCCCAGAATGCCTATGGGCACGCTCTGCGTCTCGTACACTTCCGCCCTGCCCTCGCGCACAAGGAAGCTGGGCGCAGCCCCCGCCTTGTACAGCAGCGCCTCGCCGCTGTACAGGTCTGCTGTAAAGGCATCCAGCGTGGCGCTGGCCTCGCCGCTGGCCCGCACAGCCAGCGCTGTGTTCACCATGCGCGCTGTCTCGCTGCCGGAAAAGCCAGCCGCCAGCAGGCGCGCGGCCAGGGTGGCCGCTAGGGTGCCGTCCACTGCGGCAGCCTTGCCGGTGCCCATGCCGTCGCAAAGCACGGCCAGCGCGCCGCCTGCCGCCGTGCTGCCTGTTTTTACAGCATCAGCGCATACGCCCTCACTGGCGGCAGAGCTTGCTGTGCCGAAGCTGGCCGCAAGGCGCGGCTGCTCGGCCCAGCACAGGCTGGCAAGCCCCTGTTCATAGCGCACATTAGGCGCGGCAAAACGCCTGCGGCAGGCGGCTTCTGCCTGCGGGGTAAGAGCGGCGATGTCCGCCCCGCCCAGCTCTGCCGCGGGCAGCAGAACGCTGGCCTGCGTGCGGCCCGTCCCGTCGCGGAATACGCTCACGTCCAGCGGGGGCATGCCTGCGGCGGCCAGCGCCGCGGCAAGGCGGCGCGTTTTGGGCTTATCAGGCAGAGTGTCCTGTATGGCCTGTGCGGCAATGCGGGCCAGGGCGCCAGCCATAACGCTGTATTCGTCCGTTAGGGCACGGCGTGCGGCCGCCTTCTGCGCTTTTGCGCCCGTGCGGCCTGTGCGCAGGGCATACACCGCATTGGCGCAGCCTGCAAGGCGCACCGGCATTTTGCAGCGCGCCAGAACGGGCCGGGCAATATCCTCTGCCGTTACCACCGCACCGCCGGCCAGCGTCTGCTCCAGCTTTGAAAAGGCATCATAGGTGTCGTCTGCAAATTCCACCCAGCAGCGGCAGGCGTTTTCACACCCGGCGCAGCAGCGCTCGCCAAGTTCGGCAATAAAGTCCTGCTCCTTTTCCTGTGGTGTTCGCTCACACACGGCCTGCAAAGTGCGCCCCACCTCGCCCAGGGCATCGGCAAGCTCACACATGCGGCTGCGTGCCACAGTGCCCGCAGCCCGGCGTTCAGCCGCGCCTGGCGCGGCCTGCGTGCAGCCCGGCAGCGGCGCCGTGAAGGAGCTGGGCGCCCCGGCAAGCAGGCGCGGAACGGGTGCCAGCACCCAGGTAGAGGGCACCAGCGTGTAGACAGCCCCCGCAAGGCAAAGTTCCGCCATCAGGGAGAAACCGTCCTGCGGAAGCGCGGCACACACAGCGCCCAAAAAGCCTGCGCCGCAAAAGGCCAGCGCCACGGCGCCGCGCGCCTCGCGGCGCAGAAGCCCGGCGGCCAGCGCGCCGGCGGCAAGGCCAACGGCCGCAGGGGCGTTTGCGCCGTCCGCTGCACACAGGGCCACCGCACTTGCGGCGGCGTACAGCGCCGCCCCCTGCGCCCCGTGCCGCTTGGCCTGTGCGAGGCACACAAACCCCGCCAGAACATGTGCCGGCGCAAGGCCCAAAAATGAATAGGGTGCACAGCACACCACCAGGGCCATATACAGGATGCACAGGGCAGCGCGCTGCGCCCGGGCATAGCTTTGCGCCGTGCGCACCCAGCGCGCGCAGGCGCCCAGCGCCGCGCCAAGGCCCACAATGAGCATACCCTGGGCGGCGGCAAGCGCAATGGCCACCAACCCTTCGCCCCCTGCCAGCGCCGCGGCCATGCGCACGGTGCAGAAGGCCACGGCCCCCACGGCTGCGGCTGTGATCTGGCCTGCGTTGTCCTCAGCACGGGCAAATACGCGCCAAAGGCACAGTACGGCCGCCGCCACAAGATAGGGCGCAGCCGCGTCGATAGGCAGCCACAGCGCATAGCCCAGCGCCGCCCCGGCGGCAGCGGGCAGGCTGTGCAGGCCCGGGGCGGCCACCACGGCGCACAGGCCCAGCGGGCACATGCCGCCGAACATACGGCCCCCTGCACCGAAGAACCCGGCCGCCAGCGCCGCCGCATACCCTGCCAGCGGCCACAGGCGCGCAGGGTTCAGCGCGCCCAGCGGCAGCTTTGCCGCGGCCGCCTCGCGAAGTTTTACGCTCATGTATCTTCACCATGCTTTCCCTGTTTTAGGCATATCCCGCGCGCACGGCGCATAGGATATCTGCCTTTATGATAGGGCTCTGTGCGCGGCATATTTTGTCTGTTTACGGCGCCGTGCAAAAGATTTCACGCCCTGCGCGCCGCAAAGCGCAGAAAAGCCCCTGCGCGGGCCTGCGCGGCGTTGCGTGCGGGGCCCGTTTGTGCTATCATGGGTACATTGCATCACATAAAAACGCCCTGTCCCGGCCGGGGCAGGGCGGCACAGGGCCGC
>OFMI01001377.1_pt1 | contig 15428 bp, 13 predicted proteins | sample 1541741 | NCBI WGS metagenome assembly OFMI01 (sample SAMN04209219, study PRJEB22552) | human gut metagenome | biome: gut; material: feces | host: Homo sapiens | place: USA: Oklahoma | reverse complement strand
GGGGCCTGGGTGCAGAAAAGCTGCTCCAGGCTCATGCCGTCATAGCCTGCCGCGCTTTGCGGCGGCGGGCAGAAGGGTTGTTGTTCTTTGTTCCATTGTTGCCCTCTGCCTGCCCCCAGCTTGCCCTGCGCGGCCTGCGGCATGGCTGGAAAACGGCCTGGCGCCGCCGTTTGCGCCTTGTCCTCTACCTTGCCCCACCGCCCTTGGTAAAGCCCATATTTCTGCACGGTGTACAGGGTGTAGCGCGCGTGCGGCTCGCACGCGATTTCACCGCTTTGGGTAAGGCGCTGAAGGGCAAGGCGCACGCGCTTGGGTGTCATGTTCAGCTCACCGGCCAGCTTTGCCACACTGGCCACGCGCTGGCCGCGGCGTATTTTCAGGCCGCACCAGTGCTGCGGCCGGTAATTGGCCGTCAGCAGCAGATGGATAAACACCCGCGCGGCGCCCTCGTCGCCATACCATTCCCACTGCAGCATGCTTCGGTGCAGCAGGATGAAGCCCTCGTTCAGCACACGCCCGCCTCCTTCTCATTCTCCGCACAGCGGCCCGGCCCCACGTGCAGCCACACAGCGCCCGCAGCCCAGCACAAAGTCACACCCGTGCGCCGTATAAAGCGGCGCTTCGGCCTCTCCGTTCCCGAACAAAACGCCCCCGCACACCGGGCACGCGGGCAGAAAGGGCGTGTGCTCGTCCACATCATGCGCGCAGCCAAGGCATGCGCCCGTGCCGCGGCGGAAGTACAAAAGGCTCCCCTGTGCCAGCGCGCAGCCGCATGCCGGGCAAAATATGGCGTCCTCCTGTTCGGGCCAGCCGTCCCGCATGCGGCGCGCACGCGCCGCCCAAATGCGCACTGCTGCACGCGCCGTGCGCCGCGCATCCTGACGCGTGCGCGCCGCCTCATCCGCAGAAAAGGCCGTGCCTGCCTCCGGGGCCGCCTCCGCATCCCCGGCCGCCCGCCGGGCTTTGCCGCTCATCTCCGCGCGGCCCTTTCTTTGGCCCGCGGGCAGGGCCGCACCGGTTTCTTTTTCAAGGCGGCCGTTTTCTTCGGGCGGTGTTTTCTCCGGCCCGCGGCCCCATTCCTCCCGCAGGCCGGGTGCGCATTGCATGCGCGCCGCCTCATCCGCTGGAAGGGTAACGCCCTCCTCCGGGCCAGCCTTCGCGCCCCCGGCCGCCCGCCGGGCTTTGCCGCCCTTTTTGTATGCCGTCTGCCTCATGCTGCCCGCCCTGCGGCGCTGAAAGCTACCCGCGCCCGCCGTGTTGTGTTCCATACCGTTCCTCCTGTCTTTCAAGAAATCATCCATTCGGTGACTAAAAGGGATAAAAAGAAAGCGTTTCCACCCAAGGGCCTCACAGCCGCCCCTTTGCGGGGCGGGCGGCCCCGGGCACGCCCATACAAAACCGCGCAGCGCAAAGCGCGCACCGGCGCGGGCCTTTGGGGCCCGGCACACGGCAAGGCGCCTGCCGCGGGCGTCAAATCCCATAAATTGGACAGTGGATATGCTATTCTAAGCCTGGGCACGAGGCCCAAAGGGGCCTTACCGGCCGCTTTGCCGCCTGCGGCTCACAGCCGGGCGGCAGATAGGCAAAGGGAAAGAGAAGCCCGAATACCGGCGCTTACAGAAGGCCATACGGCAGAAACCGCGCAGGGTGTTTTCTGCCCTCTCACGCCCGAAAAAACGCATGACGGCTCGGCAAAACGCGCCGCCCTCCTGCCCGCAGGCGAATAAAAAGCCGCCTCTGCGCCCTGCCACCCGTAAAGCCGCGCGGCGGCGCGGCAAAACGCGCCGTGCAAACCCCGCAGCCGGGCATGGGGCGGCTTCGCGCCCCGTTTCCCGAAAAGCGGCATGCGCCCCCCGGCCGGACGGCCGCCAGCGTGGGGCAGGCGTTATCTTTTTCGCGCATGCCGCCATGGCTGCGTCATTCCGCTCCGGCCAGGGGCAGCACCTGACCCCCTTTTCCGAAACGCCCCCTGCAAAGCCGCACGGCGGCGCATCCAGGTGCGCCGCTGCCGCCTGCCTGTGCGCCGGAATTGGCGCCCGGCCCCGCCGCGGCCCGCCCGCATAGGCCCAACACCGCAAATATGCTTTCCCCCAAGGCGCACCCGGCATACCGCGGCCTGTGCCGCCTCCATGCCGCGAGTGCCCGCATCCCCTCACACTCCTTTCTCTCGTCATCCATCTGGTGACAATTTAAGTTTACCATGATTTTCCTCCGTGTCAACCATTTGGTGATTATTTTTTTGAAAATTTCATTTTTGTGTTGCATTTGGTGACAAAATGTGCTTCAATGGGAAGCAAAGAAGCTGTGCCGCCGGGGGCCGCACAGGCGGCTCTGCCCTCTCAGGCAGTATGGGGGGATGCGCCCGCCTCCGCGGAACATGCACAGCGCTTCCCCAGGCCGAAAGCGGAAAGCCGCTGGCCAGGCCGGGCCTCATCGGCCGAAGCGCGCGCCCTGTTCCCGCCCATGGGCCGGGGCGCGGCAGCGCGGGGGACGCATTTCCCATAAGCTGTTTTATTTTACTGAAAGGCCGCACGTCGGCACGGCAAAACGCGCCGCACAAGCCCCACAGCCGGGAAATAAGGACGTGCGGCACGCGCAGGCCGCCGGGCTAGCGGCGCGGCTGTACAATGCGCCGGGAAAACTCCCGCCGGAAAGGGAAAAAGCGCCGTCCCGCACGCCGCACTGGCAGCGCATGGCGGCGCAGGCGTGCACCGCAGGCGGGAAGCTCAAGCGCGCAGTATTCGCCGCATGTGAACCACACGAAGATGTGCCGGCGCGGGAAGGAAACGAGGCCGTACAGCCTTGCCCGGCACATGCCGGGGCGGGCGCCCCACAGCCGGGAAGTAAGGACGTGCGGCACGCGCAGGCCGCCGGACTAGCGGCGCGGCTGTACAATGCGCCGGGAAAACACCCGCCGGAAAGGGAAAGAACACCGCCCGGCCAAACTCACCGCGGCATGGCAAAGCGCACCGTAGCCGGGCAGAGGGCGGCCCTGCGCCCCTTCCTTTTGAAAGAGGCGCCGCCCCTTCTGCAGGCGCGTGCCGTCTGAGGGGCGGGCACGCCTGCCCTGTACCTGCCGCCCCACACGGCCGCACCCGCCTCCGGCCTTCCGCTGCCCCATCATTTTCAAAGCCGCAAAGCCATGATACGCTTTCAAAGCCGTAAATCTATCCTATGAGGAGAATGCATCTATGGAACGAACGTTTGGCCAGAACCTGCGCGCCCTGCGCGCCGAGCGCGGCTTTTCACAGGAAGAGCTTGCCGCCCTGCTCGGCACCACCAAGCAGGTGGTGAGCCGCTATGAAAACGGCCAGCGCACCCCCAAGGTGACGGTGGTGGAGGAATTTGCACGCCGCCTGGGCGTGCCGCTTTCTGCCCTGCTGGGCGCGGCGGCCGCGCAGGGCGGGGCGCTGCGCGTGCCCGTGCTGGGGTATGTGCGCGCGGGCATCCCCCTCACGGCGGTGGAGGAGGTTCTGGATTATGAGGAGGTTCCCCCCGCGCTGGCACACCTGGGCGAGCTGTTCGCGCTGAAAATAAAGGGCGACAGCATGGAGCCGCGCATGGTGGAGGGCGACGTGGTCATCTGCCGCCAGACGCCGGATGTCGAAAGCGGCGCCACTGCCGTGGTGCTGGTGAACGGCGACGAGGCCACCGTAAAAAAGCTGATGAAGCACAAAAACGGCATTTCCCTGGTGGCGAACAACCCGGCCTACCCGCCCATGTTCTACACCTTCGAGGAATGTGAAAGCCTGCCCGTGCGCGTGGTGGGCCAGGTGGTAGAGCTGCGCGCCAAATCGTTCTAGCCGCCGGGCGGGCCGCTGCGCCTGCCGGCGCATATGCGCTCCGGCCGCCTTTCTGCGAAGGGCCGCCGTGCCTTCCCGCGCGCCGGAAAACACCGGGCGGCCCCTTGGCGCGGCGCGTGTGCGCGGCTCAGGCCCAGCCTTTCAAACCATACAGGAAGCCCGAAAGCAGCTGTGCAGGCAGCGGCTTCCAGCTAAAGCCATGGCAGAAAAAAGAAAAAAATCACAGCAAGGGCGCCCTGAGAAGCAGCCTGTGAAGAGCGATGCAAAGCAGCGGAATACCGGCGCTTGAATAGAATGTTTTCCCGCGCCGTGAAGCAGCCGGGCATTTTATTTCCGCCTGGTTTCCCTGGCTGGAACTTTGGAGATAAGCGAACAATGATTTAGAAACAAAACGCCTGCTTTTGAGAGAAATGGGACAAAATGATTTTAAAGATTGAATTGAAACCTGATAGAAAAAATCCGATTATCCGCATAAATACAGTATCTAAGGGCTATTCATCAACAAAAAAGCAGCTATTTTACCACGAATTTACCATGATTGAACGAGCCTTGATATGACAATAAGATTTTCACTACAAGGCACCAGAAGTGGTGTCTTTGCATTATAAAAACACGAGCAAGAAAGATGAATTCATCACCCAGCATTACAACGGCAGCAAGCTTCATTTTCTGTATTCTGTTCATAAGTAAAAATCGGTTTACCTATCAAGTGACGCATGAGGCTTCCATCGGCAATATGCCAGAACAACAGAGCCTTCCTGGCACATGAAAAGAAAAGGCTGGGTAACAGCGTTTACAGAAAGCCGTAAGGCGGTCCGCCCCACAGGCAGGCGCTGGCCGCGCCATGCGCATGCCCTCCGCCGCGCGTACGCAAAACGGCGGGCCGGGCGGCTTGCGCAGGCCCTGTAAGGGCCTGCCGGGTGCGTCTCAAACGTACGGGCCCCTCTTTCACCCGCATCACTTGCTCCGCAGCCTGCAAACGAGGGGCCGCTGTTTTGGCGAAGGCTTTTCACCCCAAGCAGCCCGCTGCCGGCAGCCAGCCCTGCCCGGCGCCGGAATAGAAAATCTTTTTATACAGGAAATGAAAGCTTTTTGCCGGCGGCCCCCATCAGCCCCGACGGCAGCTTTTCCACACAAAAAAAGCGCCCCGCCGGGCGCACAGGAGGAACTATGAAAGACATTCTGAACCTTGCGCTTTTGCAGCTTGCCCCCTGCGACACGCCGGAGGAAAACCTGCGCAGGGGCGCGGCCGCCTGCCGCAAAGCCAGGGCCCTTGGCGCAGACCTCGCGCTGTTCCCTGAAATGTGGAGCATCGGCTACGTCATCGCCGCGCGCCCGGCCGCCCGGTGGCTGGCGCAGGCCGTGCCGGCGCACGGCCCGTTCACACAGGGCTTTGCCGCGCTTGCCAAAGAGCTTCAAATGGCCATTGCCGTCACTTTTCTGGAGCAGTGCGCGCACGGCGCGCGCAACACGCTGGCCCTGTTCGACCGCTTCGGCGCGCAAAGGCTGCTGTATGCAAAGGTGCACACCTGCGATTTCGGCGCAGAGCGGGCCCTTGCGCGCGGCGAAGATTTTTACACCGCCGCGCTGGACACCGCCTGCGGCCCCGTGCAGGTGGGCGCCATGATCTGCTATGACAGGGAATTTCCCGAAAGCGCGCGGCTTCTGATGCTGAAAGGGGCCGAGCTCATCCTGGTGCCCAACGCCTGCCCCCTGGGCGTGAACCGCCTTGCCCAGCTTCGCGCCCGCGCGTTTGAAAACATGCTGGCCGTCGCCACCTGCAACTACCCCGCCTCTGTGCCGGGCTGCAACGGCTGCTCCACCGTGTTTGACGGCGTGGCCTATGCGCCGGAGGGCTGCGCGGCGCCCGGCGAAGTGGACGCCGCGGGCGAGCGAGACATGTGCATCCTGCGCGCGGGCGGCGAAGAGGGCATTTACCTTGCCCGGCTGAACCTCGCGCGCCTGCGCGCCTACCGCCAAAGCGAGGTGCACGGCAATGCCTACCGCCGCCCGCAGGTGTACGCCCCGCTGGCCGGGGAGGCGGTGCTGCCGCCCTTCGTCCGCCCGGACAGGCGCCCTTAGCCTTTTCCGCACGGCGCGCGGGTATGTGCGGGCGTCCCTGCGGCTCTGCGCAGGCATTATGAAAAAAGCGGGGCATGCCCAAAGCACGCCCCGTGCCAGCCCCGCCAAGGCTGCGCCCCCACAGAAAAGCATCCCCGCCGGGCGCATGAGGGGAATCCCATGAAAGACATTCTGAACATCGTGCTTTTACAGCTTGCCCCTGTGGCACACCGGCGGAAAATCTGCGCGTGGTGTGGCGTGGCCTGCCGCAAACCCAAGGCACTTGGCGCAGGCCGCGCGCTCTTTTCTGAAATGCAGAACACCGGCTATGCCGTTACCGCGCGCCCGAAGAGGATATACACCGTGTCAGTGCTCAGAAATGAGTCCTCACTTCAAGGCTGCAATACCCTTTCCGTTCTCTAAGCCATAGTGGATGGTGCTCAACCTCATGGTTTTCGCAATCTGCCATGTATCCCCCGGCTCTCGTTAGACATACCTGCAGCCCCTTTTGCAGAGGCGAATCTCATATTGCTTCATATGACGCATCACTTCAGGAAGCTATCTAAGCTTAATAAACGTTCTAACAGCCTGCGTCCGCCCCATTGGAGGCCGCCAGGGCCAGAATATCAAAAAAGCGGTTCTCACCCCCAAAAAAGCAAACTATGCTATTAAACGCAGCATTTCTATACTCGCTCCACACACGGCCGGTACAGAGCGCAAAAATAAAAGCGTGCGGGAAATAGGCCTTACCGGGCTGCAGCCTTGTTCTTCCACACGCACAGCCCGGCGCTCCCCAGAGCGCCGGGCTTATCCGTCTTATTCACCTACATAAAAATCTTTGATTTCATACTGTCTGAGCGCTTCTTCATCCGGCTCGAAGCCAAGGCCCGGCTTTTGCGGCACATTCAGATAACCGTCCCCGTCCACCATCACACGGTCCTCTTGTTTCAGAATATAGTCGCGGGCCTCCGGCGTCCAAGAGGGCGGATCGAACGGATATTCCAGATACTCTGCGTCGCTTACGGCGCACGCCATATGTAGGTTTGCCAGCAAGCCCACGCCGTTGGACCAGGTGTGAGGGCAGAACACCGCGCCCTTCGCCTGCACATAATCCGCAATTTTCTTTGTGCGGGTAAAACCGCCGCACAGCACCGTGTCCGGCTGGTATACGTCATAGCTTCCTTTGTCCGCCAGGTCGCGGAAGTCATGCCAACGGCGGTTCATCTCTCCGCCTGCAATGCGTATATCCACCATCTGCCGCAGGCGGGCCAGGTTGTCGTAATCTGCGTGGTGCAGCGGCTCCTCTAGCCAGTAAACGCCCAGCTTTTCCAGCTCGCGCGCCACCTGCACCGCTTTTTTCAGGTCCCAGATGCGCTCCACATCCCAAGGCATTTTCCATGCCTGGTTCGCGTCTACCATGATTTCCAGCTTATCGCCTACCGCCTTCCGCACGGCTTCAACCACCTTCAAATCCTGTCGAACATCCTCGTGATGGAAACGAATCTTCATGGCCTTGAAGCCCATTTCCACATAGCCCTTCGCCTTTTCCGCACGCTCCTCAGCCGGGATGCGCGCACCGCAGGAGCAGTACGCCTTGATTTTATCCTGCTTACCGCCCAGCAGCTTGTAAATGGGCTGTCCGCATTTTTTGCCAATCACGTCCCAAAGGGCAATGTCCAGCGGCCAGCAGCGGCCATAGTGAAAGTCGATGTTGTCAATAACCTTGTTATGATTTTCAATTTCAAACGGGTCTTTTCCAATGAAAAATTTTTCATGTCCGGCAAAGCCGGTCATCAGGTCTCCCGAACCGATACCGGTAATGCCCTCATCCGTATGTACATACACAATAGTAGATGCAAACTTCACGCGGGGGTTGGGGTCCCAGGACGCCAGGAACGGTGGATCCAGCGGTTTCGCGTACTGTTTAATGGTAATGCCCGTGATTTTCATACAATACCTCCTGAAAACTTGCTTTTCATCTTTTTTCAAGGCACCCTTGCCGGGTCATGCCTTTTTGCTTTTCTGGATGCTGCGCAGCAGCAGAACCGCCACGGCCCCGCCCACCGCACAGGTGCCGATGCCGTACAGGAACATATACCGGTAACCCTGCAGGCCCTGATCGATCCATGCGCCAATCATAGTGTAAAGGAACACGTCAGGCAGATAGCCGATGCACGAGGCAAGCCCCGACACCGCACCCGTAACCGAACGGTCAATCTGTGCCTCGTCAATAATGGCAAAGTAAATGCCGCGCACTGCGTATACAGTAACGCTCAGCAGCACAAAGTCGAATACGCACAGCATGACGAACGACGGCTGCATGGGCGTAAGCAGAAACACTGCCAGGAATACGATCAGCGCGCCGTAGCCGAACAGGACGGTTTTGATGCGTGAGCCGATTTTGTCTGCCAGGAAGCCGCCCGCCAGGCCGCCTGCGAACTGAATGACATACCTCACGCCGCCTATCTGCACACTGAGGTCGTCCGACATACCGTAAACGGAAACCATGTACGGCGGCAGAAAGCTGATAATGGCATAAATGGAATAGGCCGTGAAGATGATCAGGCATATCATCCACATCTTTGGCATCAGCAGCACGCTTTTAATCTGCTGAAGCAGGCTCACGCCGCGGTCCACGTCTTCCTTTGTGTCTTTGATGAGGAACCAAAGCGCAATGCCCACTACAATGGCCATGAGCGAATAAGAGCGTATCACCCAGCTCAGGCCGAATTTTCCGCCGCCCAGCGCGTTGAAGAGCGCCAGAAGGATAAATACTGCCGCAGCGCTCACCACGCCGCGCCCGCCTTCCAGAATGCCGAACAGTCGGCCCTGCTCGCTGCTGTCGCCCAAGCCGCGCACCGCTTTAATCAGGGCCGACCAGTAGGTAAGTACTGTGGTGACGCCGAACAATGCGAAAATCACGCGCATGGTGCCATAGCCTGGGAAGGTAGAGAATACCAGCCCCACCAGGCCCGTGGAAATAAACGAAATGGTCAGCAGCTTGCGCGGGGACACACGGTCCGCGATCCAGCCGCCAAAAAAGTAGCAAATCATGGACACAGTGGCATAAGAGGTGGATAGCAGGCCGAACTCCTCATTGGTCAGGTTCAGCGCCTCCACCAAGGGCACATAGAACGTGTTTCGAATGTAGGGAAGCTGGAAGATGACGCCCGTGCCGCAACACAGCACCAGCAGTGACATCCACTTTTTGAAATTGGGCTTTTTCCTGGTTTCCACTAAGAACCCTCCTTGAACCAAAATTCCATTCATTCCATGAAACTGCCGGCGCCCGAGTTTCCGTCTGTACTTTTAGTATAACGCCTTCCGCGCGCAGCGCCCGTTTTGTTTGCCAAAAGAAACACATTTGTTACAACAGCGATACACCCCGTGCCGGTTTGTTTACAGCTCTGTCCGCAGCCCTTCCCCGTATTCAGTTCAACAGGCGCAGCAGGTTGTAATCCCACGCTGCGGAAGGCGTGTCTACAGCCTCCGCCTGACGCACGCCGCTCTCCATGGCACGATAGCGTGCGGCCGGAAATGACAGTTCAACCCGCGTATATACACCCAGTTCGCTGGAGAAGGAAATTTCACCGCCGTGGCACTGCATTACCGCCTTGCAGATGGACAGCCCCAACCCAAGGCCGTCCTCACTGCGGCTGCGGGATTTATCTGCCGTATAAAAGGGCTGGTCGATTTTCTTCAGTTCTTCCGGCGAAATGCCCACGCCGTGATCCGTCACGGTAATACTTTTCAGCGCCCCTTGCTTCCCAGTGGCTTCCACCTCCACCACTCCCCCTTCGCAGGAGGCCTTAATTGCATTGTCCAGCACATTTTCCAGTGTGGTAATCAGCAGCTCCCGATCCGCATAGCAGTAGACGCCCTGTCCGCCGCAGCAGCGCACCTCTACGCCTTTTCCTTTCGCCTTAGGGCCTGTGGCCATAAGCGCCGTTTCCAGCAGCGGGCGCACGTCATGCCGCTCCATGCTCAGCAGCTCAGGCCGGATGCGTGACAAATGGACTATTTTCCGTGTAATGGAATGCAGGCGTCTACCTTCGCCAACAATGTACTCCAGTGCCTGCCGCCGCAGCGCTTCCCCGCAGCGCTCGTCCTGTAGCAGCTCTGCATAGCCGATGATAGACGTAAGCGGTGTTTTTATTTCATGGGTCAGGTTGCCGACCATTTGCTTGTAGTCCTCAATGCTTCGGCTGATTTCCTGTGCCATGTAGTTAAAATTCTCTGACAGTTCACTGATTTCATCTTCTCCCTCCACCGGCAGGCGAATCGCTATGGATTCCTTCGCCAGAAGCTGTGCGGCCCGGTTCAGCCGCTCGATGGGCGCGGTGATGCCCTTGGAAACCAGAAACATGACCACTGCCAATAGAAGCCCCTGTAACATGCACAGAGAAAATAGCAGCGTAAGCTGCCGGTTGCAGGAGGCATAAATCTGCGACAAGTCTTTGATCAGCGTAAATCCATAGGAGCGGTTGTTCCAAACGAACGCATCGCTCTGGTACAGATAGCGCGAGTCTTCGATATCCTTCATGTAGCTGGGCGTAAATGCAGCCGCACCGTCGTTATAGGTAGTGTAACGCGGCTCCGGCGGGAATTTTCGGAATGTGTCGTACACCAGCTCTCCATCAATTTTCAAATGGATGTACCTTCCATCGCTGGCCAGCGTTTCGCGAAAACCGTCCAGATAGCGGAACAGCTCCTTATCAGTCCGGCCCGCGCCCAAAAAGGCGCGGGCCTTCTCCTCATAAATTTCCTGATAGCGTTCTGTCCGTGCAATTTCCTCTTCCAGCGTGTAATGCAAATCTGTCACCACAATGATAAACCCGCACAGCAAAAACAGCACTACGCTGGTGACGAACGAGCCGAGGAAAATTTTCTGCCACAGCTTCAACGAATTTCACTCTCCTTGAGCAGATAGCCAATTTTTGTCACCGTCTGAATCTCACTGGTCCACCCCATTTTACGGCGCAGGCGTTGGATGTGAATGTCTACGGTGCGCGTTTCTCCGGCAAACTGATAGCCCCACACACGCGCCAAAATATCTTTTCGGGTAAGAACCTGGTCGTGGCGGCTGGCCAGATAGTACAGCAAATCGTATTCCTTGGGCGCAAGTTCCACTCTGCGCCCCGCCAATGTGACCTCATGGGTAGACGGTTCAATCAGCAGAGAGCCGAGGTGCACGGTCTGTGGGCCTCGGCGGCACCGGCGAAGCAGCGCCTCTACGCGCACAAGCAAATCCATACTGTCAAAGGGCTTGATAATATAATCATCCGCCCCGGTTTTCAGGCACTGCACCTTGCTGCCCAAATCGTCCCGGGCAGTCAGCACAATAATGGGGATCTCCGTTTCCTTCACTCTCTCAATGATCTCTGTGCCGCTCACCTTCGGCAGCATCAAATCCAAAATCAGCAAATCGAACGGCTCCTCCGCCAACAGCTCCAGCGCCAACTGGCCGTCGTACACCTGGCTGGTTTCATATCCGCCGAAGTTAAGGTAGGTGGCAATCAGGTTCGCCACGGGCCGGTTGTCCTCTACAATCAGAATACGGTGCATTATTTTTTCCTCCATGCCTCTATGCTACAGTACAGAGAAGGGCAGGCCGTGCCTGCCCCTCTCCACTGCATAATGCTTCACTCTGCCTTTTTGTCCGCAGCCTCCGGCTTCGCAGCCGTTTCGGCCTTCTGATGGTACAGGTCATACTTTTTCGGGTTGCGCATAATGCGAATCAGCGCCGCGCATCCCGCAATCTGTAAGAACATAGACGGGAAGCCGCCAATGCTTGCCAGTGTTTTTGCACCGCCCACACCGGTGAAAATGGCCATGATGCACGCCATGGCGCCGATAATCACGCCCCACAGAATTTTAAGCTTCACGGGTGCTTCCATTTCGCCGTCCGACATGCCCGTGGTGCACACGGCTGCAATCGCATTGGTGTTGGAATCCGCTGCCGTGACAAAGGAGATGAAGGTTGCAACAACAAACACGGGAATGCACAGCTCCTTGAGGGGAAGCACCTCGAACAGCCGATAGACAATGGACTCCGCCCCGCTGGTCTCCAACAGCGGCAGAAGGTTTTCCTGCATGTGCAGATGGATGGATGTACCGCCAAAAATGGCAATCCAGAGCATGGAAAACCCTGCCGGCACAAACAGGTTGATGATCACGCAGTCGCGCACCTTGTAGCCTCGCGCCAGTTTGCCCAGAAACAGCGCTGTAACTGGCGCCCAAGCCAGGTAACTGGCCCAATATCCCACCTTCATGTTGGCCAGGCTGGACCAAGACCCATCGCCCAGGTTCATGGAATCGGTGAATAAGTTGCGCATAAAGAATGAATCAAACAGCTCACCCAGCGACTCTGTAGCGAAATTCAGAATAAAGCGGGTCGGCCCAAACAGAAAGATAAACAGAATTAAAAAGCCGAACACATACACGTTGAAGCTGGACAGCCATTTGATGCCTTTCATCAGCCCCGATGATGCGGAAATGGTGTACACTGTAATAATCGCCGCCATAACGAGAATGAGCATGGTGTTATTGGTGGGAACGCCTGTGATATTGGATACACCGCCCGCCACCGAAAATGCCCCCGTGGACAGCGAGCCGGACATGCCTGCGCACAGAATAAAGATACACAGCGCATCAATGCAGTTAGCCACCCAGCCCTTGCAGGCACGGTCGCCCAATAGCGGCGACACGCAGGAACCGAGACTGAACGGCTTCTTCATATTATAATAAACAAAGGCGAACAGCGTAGCCGCCAGGCCGTAAATGGCATACGGGGTGATGCCCCAGTGCAGAAACATCTGCGCCATGGAGAACACAGCCGCCTGCGGGCTATTGGGTTCAATGCCGAAATAGGGTGAAGGCTCACTCATCAAATACAGCGGCTCTGCCGCCGCCCAGAACATCAGGCCCGCCGCAATGGTAGTGCACAAGCTGATGGCAAACCAGTTGAACTTGCTGAGGATGGGCTTTGCGTCCTTGCCGCCGATTATCGTATTGCCGAACTTGGAAAAGCAGGCGTACAGGCACACCACCACGGCCACCAGGCCATAGCCCGAAAACAACCATTTGAAGTTTTCCCAAATCCAATCCTTGACGCTGTTGACCACCAGCAGAAACGTGTCCTGTGAGGTAAAGCCCAACACCAGTACGAACGCCAGCACCAAGAACGGCGGCCAGAATACCCATCCCCTGAGCCTGCCGTGCGCTGGCTGCGGTGTTTTTTTCTTTTCCATGATGACCTCCCTTTCCGGTATTTCCTTTGTCTCACATGGCGCATTTTCACTAAAAACACGCACAAATATAAATATTTTATATTTATAATATCACATTCGTTCTGCATGCGGCAATCTGTTTACCGTTTTGTTACACGCGCAGGTGCGGCCTTTCCGCCTGCGCGGATTTCTCCAAAGTGCAATCATCCCCCTGCCGAACGCAGGGCCGTGTGTGCATGGCACAAGGCAGGCTTCCGGGGCTGATGTATCCGCCCCTGTCCAATGCCGTACTTCTCCGGCTCGTGCGCATCAGGGCAAATCTTCCAAAACGTGCCCGGCAAAATACAGGTTACCACGAACTTCTCACCGGCAGCCGGCTGCTCCAACATATTGAAAGCCACATACTTCCACTGTACCTTTGCATTAGGATAGATGCTGATTTTGTTCCCAATGATAACTGTTCTCTCCAGCCGCACCGCAGTCCACGTCCAATACCGTGCAGACGCACCATATCCTCCATTTTCAGGTCTGTGGCAGTTTTTTTCACAAGGCTTCAGGCTCAGACGTGAAAGCCGCCAATCCAGGCAGCCGTCAAGCCGGCCATTTTTCTTCACATAAAACTGCATGCCCACTCCTCCCTGCCGGCTTGCTATCTGTGCGCCCTTTTCTGTTGCCTGTTTTTGTTTTTTTCATTCCACTCCTGTTTCTTTACTTTTTACAGCCTGCCTTTCGGGACACTATATGCGCTCAGAAGCCTTCCTTGCTTCCCGCGCGCAGGCGCGAGAAAGTCAGGCCCTCCGGCTAAGCAGGGAGATTTCGTAAGCCCTGAAAGGGCATATTACCGGCAAGCCTCTCAAGAGGCACTGAAAAAAACGCCGCCTGCATCACTTGCCCTGCGGCCCGTAAACGGGCGCCGTTTGTCCAAGATTATCTTTCTGGCAATCGTAAAGTTGTTCATCTCTTCCCGCTTCGCCCGATGCTGGAAGCGAAAGCTTTTTTACTCTCTCCAGCTCTGCTGGGGGGCATTTCGCTAAAGCATACAAGACAAAAACCGCAGCAGCCTTACGGCCCGCCGCGGTTTTATTTTTCTTTTGGATGTTTGCCGGGGTACGGAAAACGGGCATTCAGCAAATCACCCGCGTTTACCTCTAAAGCATCGGCAATATTAAAAAGGACTTCAACAGAGAAAGCGCGCACAATGTTGGGCGCTTCAATCGCGCTCAAGTGGGAACGGCTGATATTGGCGCGCTCTGCAAGTGCCTCCTGAGACAAGCCCTTCATTTTTCTCAAAGCAGAAATCGTCAGGCCAAGCTCGATGAAGCGGTCGCGGTTTTTGAATGCAACATCTTTGCCCATCGAACGCCCCCTTCCACTCTCTGTAAACTATTATATCTTGTCCGGCAGGGGCTTTCTGTCTTTATTAGAGAGCTATTGACTAATATTTAGAGCAAATATATGATATTGATAAGCAAAAGCGCTCTGAAAGAGTCAAAAGAGGGGACATCTGTCATGGTGTGGAATTGGTACAGAAGAAAAATGGAAGCGGCCTTTTTGCTATTCATCTGTCTGGGCATCTTTGCCGCCTGCGGCACCCCGCAAAGCGAACTGCAAAGCGCGCCCTGCCCCATCCCCGCCGCATCTGACGCCCCGCCGGATTACAGCTTTGCCGTGCCCGCCGAACAATGCGCCGTGTGCGGCACATGCCCGCAGCTTGCCATCAGCGCGCTGTGGGGCCATGAAAACCTCGCCTTTCTCGATTTGAACACCTTTGACGTGCTGGAGCTGCCCATAAACCGCTATGCCCCGCGCGGCCCCCTTCTGGAACAGCCTGCGGGCTTCTCCGCCGTGGTGTCCGCCAATCTGGGCGGGGCAAGCCTCACCTTCCTTGCCGCGCCGGACAGGGGCATCGCAAGCGGCTGGCTGGAATGGCAGGCGCCCGCGCGCCTGTGCCCGCAGCAGGCCGGGCAGTTTTTGTGTGAAGCATGCCTGCGCGCGCTGACAGGCGATGCGGCGGAGGAAATGCCGCTGGCCCTTGCCGCCGTGCATTTGGGCGAAAGGCGCATTGTGCCGCTGAGCGGGGCGGGCGGCCTGCTTCAGATGGGGGATTTTTTCCTGCATTGCCCACAGCTTGCCGGTACGCTGCAGGCAGGGCCCGCAGCGGGCCGGGCGGAAATGCTGGTGTGCCTGTGCCCGCCCCGCTATGGGGCGGCGGGCACAGGCGCGCCCGCGCGCGGCGGGCCGCGTGTTGTTGCTTCCTTAGCACAACGGCTCCCGGCTGTGCCGGGGAGAGTAAAAGGCTTTCGCTGCCAGTTCCGGGCAAAGCGGGATGGTATTC
>OFMI01001353.1_pt1 | contig 15733 bp, 14 predicted proteins | sample 1541741 | NCBI WGS metagenome assembly OFMI01 (sample SAMN04209219, study PRJEB22552) | human gut metagenome | biome: gut; material: feces | host: Homo sapiens | place: USA: Oklahoma | reverse complement strand
ACTGTCCTGAAGGAATTTATTAAGGAGGGTGTAACATATGTTTGACAAACCCACACGCCATTTCCTGACGGTTTTTCTCAATTTCCTCTGCCAATTCGCTCAGTTCCATCCAGCGTTCCATTCTTTCTTCCAGCTTTTCTTCTGTGGCTGTTTTTTCATCGGAAAGCTCCTGCAAACGCATATAATCTGTGGTACATGCTGCCATTTCTGTTTCCAGTGCAGCAATCTTATCTTCCAGTGCGGCAATCTCATCCCCGATGGAATCGTATTCCCGCTGGTCTTTATAAGACATTTTCAGCAGTTTCTTTTCTGCTTTCCGTTCCACAGGGGCTTCTTTCTTCACAGAAACACTCTGGCTTTCCACCGGCTGTTCTTTCAGATAAGCGTTTCTGAAATCAGTGTAACCGCCTTCATACTGCTTGATGCGTCCATTGCCAAGGAAGGCAAAAATTCTGCCCATAGTCTTATCCAGGAAATAACGGTCATGGGATACAGCTACCACTGCCCCTTGGAAATGATCCAGATAATCTTCCAGAATCATGAGGGTTTCAATATCCAAATCGTTGGTAGGTTCATCCAAAAACAGGATATTTGGTGCTTCCATGAGGACTTTCGCCAAATACAGCCGCCGTTTTTCCCCGCCGGAAAGCATGGAAATAGGTCCTCTTTGCATAGGAATGGGGAACAGGAATTTTTCCAACAGCTGAGAAGCGGAAAGTCTGCCGTCTACTGTAGGCACATATTCCGCCACATCTCGGATATAGTCCAGCACACGCTGATTTTCATCCCATTCTTCGTTTTCCTGAGCAAACACACCAATTTTTACCGTTTCCCCTCTTGTGACTGTACCGCTGTCAGGCTGAAGCTGTCCTGTCATCATTTTCAGCAATGTAGTCTTGCCGCAGCCGTTATTCCCGGTGATGCCCACACGGTCATTCCGCAGGATGATATAGCTGAAATCATGGATATATTCCACGCCGTTATATCCTTTGCAGACATGTTCCAGTTCAATGGTCTTTTTCCCCAGACGGCTGTTGACGGAAGAAATATCCACACTCTGTTTTTCCTCCGGTGCCCGAATGGCAGACACTTCCTCGAACCGCTGCAAACGAGCTTTCTGTTTGGTGGAACGTGCCTGCGCCCCACGACGCACCCATTCCAGTTCGTTCCGCAGGAAGTTCTGACGCTTTTTCTCCTCGGAAAGCAGCCGCTCTTCTCGTTCCGCTTTCATTTCCAGATATTTTGTAAAGTTTGCCTGATAGGTATAAATCTTCCCTTTTTCCAGTTCCAGCATACGGTTTGCTACCCTATCCAAGAAATAACGGTCATGGGTTACCATCAAAAGGGCTTTGGAGTATTTTTCCAGATGTTTTTCCAACCATTCCACAGTATCGTTGTCAATGTGGTTGGTAGGTTCGTCCAAAATCAGCAAATCCACAGGCGCAATCAATGCCGCTGCCAATGCCACTCGTTTCCGCTGACCGCCGGAAAGAGTTTCTACGGGCTGGGAAAAATCAGAAATACCCAGACGAGTCAGGATGTTTTTGGCTTCGCTTTCCAAAGACCATGCTTCTGCCTTGTCCATTTTTTCAGAAAGCTGTGCCGCCTGTTTTGTCAGTTTTTCATCGGTAGGGTTTGTTTCCAAGGCTTTCATGGTGCTTTCGTATTCCCGCACCAGTGCCATTACAGGGTTATCCCCATAAAATACCTGTTCCAGCACAGTGGTTCCGGGACGGAACACCGGGGACTGGGGCAGATACTCCATACGCATACCGTTCATGGTAATGATTTCCCCACTGTCCGCCTGATTCACGCCTGCAACGATTTTCAGCAGGGTAGACTTCCCTGTGCCGTTGACACCTACTACACCAATTTTATCCCCTTCGTGGATGCTGAAGGAAATATCGTCAAAAATCACTCTTGTACCATAACTTTTGCGGATATTCTCCGCTGTCAGTAAAACCATGTTATTCCCTCTTTCTATGTATCGGTCCCCTGATGGGAACCATGCAAAAAACGGGCAGACCACCCTTTTGACGCGGTCTGTCCCGTTTACAATCATTCTTCCTTTTGTTCGGTTTCCGCATTTGCCCCTTCGGTGACAGGCACCACAGCGGCTTTCTTTTTGCAGTAAAAATACACCACCACAGAGGCAATGATCAGTACTGCTGACAACGCCTGAGAAACGGGCACATTGCCGATGCAAAGCTGGTCTGTGCGCAGACCTTCGATCCACACACGCCCTAAGGCATAGCCAAAGAAATACGTTGCGCATACCTGACCATCAAATTTCTTTTTCCGCTGCAAAATCAGCAGGATGATGAATACACACAGGCTCCACATGGATTCATACAAAAATGTGGGGTGCACCTGAATATAATCCACGCCATTGACTGTCACCAGATTTTGCAGAATATCCGGTGTGACATCAGAAGCACGCACCTGAGAAAGCTGATACCGCATGGCAAACAGGTTATCTGTAAACCCGCCAAAGGCTTCTTTATTGAAGAAGTTACCCCAGCGACCCAACATCTGCCCCAGAATCAAAGATGGTGCCATGGTATCCGCCATAACCCAGAAGCTTTTCTTTTTCAAATGGCTGTAAACAATGGCTGTGAGGACACCACCGATGATGCCGCCGTAGATGGCAAGCCCGCCTTTCCGGATGGCAAATATTTTTTCTGGATGCTGGCTGTAAAAATCCCAGGAAAAAATAACATAATACAGTCTTGCGCCGATGATGGCAATGATCATGGCATAAATGATAAAATCCAGATAGGTATCTGGGTTTTGACCCGTGCGTTTGGCTTCATGGAGTGCCAGCAGCACACCAAGAATCACACCAAGGCCAATGAAAATACCATACCAGTAAATATCCTGTCCAAATACCGTAAAAGCCGTACGGCTCAAATGGTCGATTTCGATTCCCAGATTGGGAAACCAAATTTCAGGCATAACATCCCTTCTTTCTATCGCATTACCGATAGAACCATTTTATCCTGCGCAATGGTATTTTGCAACAATTTTTCCAAATCCTTTTTGTGCAATTCTTTCGTCAGGCGAAAAAGATCGCTCAAATCCGCATCAAAGGGCGTCAATTCGATCTGTGTCAAACCAATGGCAGAAATGGACTGGAACAGCCGCAAAGTCTGCCCTACTGCCTTTTTCTGTAATCTGCGGAAGTGATTTTCGTCAATACCGTTCTGCTTTAACCGCTTCCAGTGGGTCAAAAGCAGTTCTGCCGTTTCTTCCGCCTGCTCGCCACTGCCCATAAAGGCACAGAAGGCAAAACCGTTTCCACAGCTGTACATCCGCTCCAGTGGCGCATCCAGCAAATCTTTTTCATAAGCTTCCAGAAAAAACGGACTGCTTTCTCCTGCCCATAAATCCATCAAAAGCTCCATGGCAAGTTTCTCCCGCAGATTTCTTTCCCCTGGTTCCAGTTTAAAGCCAACTTGAAACACTGGTCGGCGCAGTCCCATGGCAATTTCCCGATACCGCTCCTGAATGGTGTCTGGTTCTTTGCAGTATACAATTTTTCCAGTACTTTCTTTCTCCTGCACCAATGCCGTTGCTTCCATAATCTGGTGATCATCCACATCGCCGGCGCAAATGAGCCAGAACTTTTGAGGTAGATAACAGACATCATAAACTTTCTGCATTTTCTCCGCTGTAGTATTTTTCACGCTTTCTTCTGTTCCCGCAACGGGAAAACGCACAGGATGCTTCTGATACATCAAGTCCACCATGGTTTCATAAGCAGCCCGGTTGGCGTCGTCTTTCCCCATACGGATTTCGCTTCGGATGATGCTTTTTTCCTTTTCCACATCTTCCTCCTGAAAACAGGGGTGCTGGACAAAATCCAGCAATAACCGCAGGTTTTCCATAAAGTTTTCACGGCAGGAGAAATAGTAGACTGTTTTTTCCCCATCCGTAAAAGCATTGGCTGCTGCCCCCTGTTTGCCGAACTGAAAAAGGGCATCTCCCCAGCTTTGCTGGAACAGCTTATGCTCGATGAAATGGGCAACACCCAAGGGGAAACGGATAGGCTTTTCGCTGTTTTCTCCCTCCCAGCAAACATCGTTGGAACCGAAAGGCACCACCACTGCCGCAAATTTTTCTCCAAACTGTTTTTTGGGGTAAATACAGCAGCGCATACCTGCCGCTGCCCGCTCCCGCAATATGGTTTCTCCTGCACCATGGCGCATCAATCCCATGAAAATTCCTCCTCTCCTGTCAGGGCATACATTGTCCGCAATGAAAGCTTCTGTGCCGCTTTTACCACATCTTCTACTGTTACATCTGCCAGTCTGCGGAGCATCTGTTCAGAATCCAGATTGGTGCCAATGATTTCCTGTTCCGCCACATAGTCCATGATTTTCCATTGAGAATCGGAAATATCAGATATTTTCCGCCGTATTTGCTCCACTGCATCTTGAAAATCGTCGTTTTTGATTCTATCATTCGCCACATTCTGCAAAATTCGACAAATTTCTGATGCTGTATGTTTGACATCTTTCCCTGCAACGCCTGTCTGAACAAAAGCCAATCCTGTCATGGTATCGCATGTCATGGAAATATCGTAGCATAATCCCTGTTTTTCCCGAATTTCCTGAAACAACAGCCCATTGCCGCCCCCCAGCACCTCGCAAAGCACCCTGAGAGAAAGAAAGGCTCTGTCCCAAGGATGCACACCGGAGTCAAACGCCAATACCAGTCGGGTCTGTCCCATATTGGCTTTTTCTGCGATTTTCCGACAAGGAATTTCTTTATGGGGCTGCTGCACAAATTCCCATAAGTCTTTCTCCTGTAAAGAAAGTTCCCCTTTCCATTTCTTCAACATCTGTCTGCCGTCGCTGTCGCCGCAGACATAGAGATACACTGGCGCATGTGCCAGCAAATCTTCATAAAAACTGCTGATATCCGCCGCAGTGAGCTTTTCCAAATCTTCCAGATACCCGTCGGCGCAAATGCCTGCACCTTCGTCTTCCGCTGCCAGTTCTCTGGCACGCTTTGCCGCAAAGGAGATTTTGTCATCTCCTTGAGCTTCTAGCCGCCGTCTTAAAATGGCTATACACCGTTCCACCGTTTCCGCAGGAAATTGGTTGTCTATTCGTTTTGGATGCTTCATCAATTGGAGCAGAAAATCCAGCACTTCTTTCTCTGACACATGCTTGGAAACTTCCATGGAGAAAGACAGCCATGCTTCTCCGCCTTTTTTGATGATCTGTACCTGCCACAGAGCGCCATAACATTCCTCTGCCGCCGCTGCCACTGCTGTCACAGAAGGATATTTCTCCGTTCCTTTTTGGAGCACTTCTGCCAGCAAAGCCAGCTTTGTAGCATTTTCCCGGCGCAAAGGCACACGGAAAAAGCCCAGCAGAGCATTTGTCTTGAACTTCTTTCCATCTACGAAAAACATCCGGCATTGTTCCACTTTCTTTGCCGTTGTATTCCTCATGCAATCACCTCATTTTGGTTTCTTTCCTCCTATTCTTTCCCGAAAGAGGAGAAAAAATCCAAAAAAACAGCAGAGCCTGCTGTTCAGACTCTGCTGTGTGTGATTCTATTTTATTTCATCCATTTTCCATCCAGCAAATCTTTTGCGTCTCTTGTCAGAGGGAAAATGTCGCTTCTGTCGATGTATTCCAGAGAGAATTTTCGATTCAGTGCGGCAAAATGTTTCAGACCAAAGGCAATACGATTCAAATAAGAATATACGCCGATGGCACCTGTGGAGAAGTTGTTTGCTTCTTCGCCGTAAATATTCCGCAGTTCTCTCAAATCTGGGAACAATTCATCCACTGTGGAGCCGAACCGCTGGAGTTCTATAGGAATGTTACCTGCTTCGATGAGTTCTCCCACTTTTTTGGCACTCATTGCCGCTGCCATGGATGCCCGGCAAATCCCGATGGCGCTCACATAAGGTGCACCAAACGCCAAAGCTTTATAAACCTGATCTTCCATGGCAAAACCGCCGGTGATAGCAATATGGGGCAAACTCAAGCCTTCTTTTTCCATACGGGACATGATCTGCACCAGTTCACTTTCCATTGCCACTGTAGGCAGACACCATTCGTTCATCATTTTACAAGGGCTGTAACCAGAGCCGCCGCCTGCGCCGTCGAATGTAACCATATCCACCTGTGCCATGGACGCAATGCGCAATACCCGTTCCAAATCAGCCGGATCGTAGCCAGCCATTTTGAAATATACATTTTTCAAGCCAATGGCACGGAGTTCCTCAATGCGTTTGCAAAGGGATTCTTCATCCCACATAGGCAGTCTGCCATAAGAACGGAAGTTTTCCCCAAAGCCTGCTTTGTAGCGTTCCTGCACCTGCGGATCGGAAGGATCAGGAATCACCAGCAGACCATTCTGCTGTGCCTTCAAAGCATCCTCCAAGGTTGCCAGACGGTTCACAGGCTGTGTACCTTTAGCGGACTGACCGAATTTGATTTCAATGGCTTCACAGCCACATTCCTTGATGGCGTATTCCGGTACACCAATGCGGTCGTCGTCAATATTCACCTGCAAAATAATCTGCCCATATCCACGGTAATATTTTCGGAAAGCATCCAGAAATTCTTTCAGCTTCGGACAATGTACCACTTTGCCGTTTTCCAGACGCAGTGTAGGGTCTTTGGTTACGGCTCCTTCGCCAATGACAGTCAATACGCCAGCCATAGCCGCACCGCCAAAGTAATCCTGCCAGTTCAACTTAATCAGAGCAGGCAGAATGATAGGCAATTTCAGCTTCACAGGATGGAGTGTGCCGATTTCTGTTTCCAGATTCACATCATGAATGGTTGCCTTATCGGAATTCGCTTCCGCACCCATAGCACCAAACACCCGCCCATTGATGTTGAAATGGGAGTAATCAATGGGATACTGTTTTTCCGATGCTACCTGATTGTCCCCGGTAGTGGTGGGATACACGGCATCTGCACCACGCACAGCAGACAAACCAATTTCACAAGTACCTACACAATCTGCTGTACACATGGAACACATACCGGAAAATGTGCAGGGATGAGCAGCATCTCTCAGTTTTGTTCTGTTGAAGGCAGAACCAAGCAAAGGACTATATGACATAACCAAGACCTCCTTATCGCATCATAATTTATCATAAAACTATGGTAACATTAAGGATGATTATTGTCAATTTTAACAATTCCTATATTTTTTCAGGAATTTATTTCTCATAACTACGTATGCATTTTTGCAATGATATATGTTCATTTCGAATAATTGTATTGATAAAAACACATACTTTCATTTCTGCCATGTCATGGCAAAATCTACAAAGGGCTGCCAAGTCTGACGGAACAGACTGTTTTGCAGATAAACAAAATTCAGCTCCCGAAAAATATCAAAATTCAAAATTTCCAGAGGAAAAAGTCGCTTTTCTTCTAACTCCTGTTTCACCACCGGTTCATACAAAAACGTAATGCCAAGGCTGGCTTCCGTCATGGCTTTGATGGCTTGAAAATTGCTGATTTCCTGTACTGCAGTATAACTATGTACTGTAAAATTATTCTCTTTCAGCAATTCCTCCAGAATATCTCTGGTACCAGACCCAGGTTCCCGCAAAATCAATGGTTCTGTGTGGGTTTCCCATAAGGAAATGGTTTTTCCCCGCAAGGGACACGCCTTCCCGCAAACCCCCAAAAACCGCTCTCGTTTATAAAGGGTAAAATCATATTTTTCTTTATCAAAAAAGCCTTCTACAATGGCGAAATCAATTTTTCCTTCTTCCATCATGTGCAGCAGCTTTCCTGTGTTATCCACTGTCAAATGCAGGCGATACTGTGGATATTCCTGCAAAAAATCTACCATAATAGGCGGCAGCATGTAATCTCCGATGGTTTTTGTGGCACCAATCCGAAGATGGATTTCCGTATTTTCTTTCCGCTGCATCTCCTGCAGAATTCCTTGGGCATTTGCTGTCATTTGCTGGGCAAGGCGCCGTAGGGTTTCCCCTTTTTCCGTCAGGCGCAGCACTTTCCCCCGATAGGAAAAGAGCCTATAGCCATAATATTCCTCCAGCCAGCGAATCTGCTGTGTCACAGCCGGCTGGGTAATATGCAGCGTTTCTGCCGTTTTTGTATAATTCATAATATCACAGAGCGCCAGAAACGTTTCCACGCGATTGTCCAGCATGATATTCTCCCCCTTCAAAACTTTTCCTCCATCATACCATATTTCTGCCCATGAAAAAAGCAGAGAAACCATTTGGGGCATCTTCATAAGAAAACAAAGAAAGCCAAAATCCTTATCATTGCAAAAGATTTTGGCTTTCTTATTTTAAGATTTTATTTAATATATTTTCTTCTGAAGACCGCCGTCGCAATTCCTCTTAAGAAATCAAGAAAAAGGAAAATCTATGTTTTCTTAAGAGGAAGTTGCTTTTGGTCTCTCTGCTTCCAATTCATTTTTATGCTGCTGCCAATGCTTCCGCAGGTACTTCAAAGTCAGGTACTGCGTCAAAGTTGCTGCATGTCATGTGTACCAAAGTTTTGGAAATGGTAACAGGATTTTCTTCTCCGCCACTCATAACATCCATAATTCCCTGCATCATGGCTGTCATATCCAGTTCGTACTGCATCACATAGCCATCGTCACTGATCCACAGTTTTACAGGCATGCCTTCTACGCTGTCCATGAGGGTAACCAGATCATCTGCGGAAATACCCAAGCCAGCAGTTGTAGATTCGATACCGGAGTTTTTCAGAGCTTCTTCCATAGCGTCGCCTGTCAGCAGACCTTCAATCACTGTTGTCTTGTTACCGTTGATTTCTTCTGTACCTGTGACCTTGAAGGCCTCGATGTTTTTCAGATACAGATCCATATTCTGTCCTGCGTTGTACTGAGAAACGTCTGCACTTGCCATAGGCTGGTGAATCCATTCTCCATCCACCTGCATATATGCATCCACAGTATCACCGTTCTGTACTGCATACATTTCATATGTCTGCAACGCTTCGTCGTTCAATGTCATGCTGATGGTCATATTGGTTTTGAAGGGATCCAGCTTCAAATCCATATCAGATTTTACCACGGACTTCATGGATTCTTCTTCAAAAGCCATATCCATCTGTACTTCCATCTGGGCAGACATACTTGTCACTTGCGCCATTGTGTCATTTGCTTTCTGCAGCAATGCTTCTACGTCTGTTGACTGTTTCGCACCACAGCCTGCTGCTGTAGCTGCCATTGCCAGTGCCATAGCCAATGCAAAAATTCTCTTTTTCATTTACCTGTCCTCCTTTGGGTTGGTCTTGATTAAATTTGATTTTCTGCATCATACCATAAACAACAGAGGTTTGTCCGCAAATTCTCTTTTCGGTAAGAATTTCTTAAAAGAACATTAGGAAATTTCCACTGCTATCTAATATTATGCATCATTTTCGAAACAATCTATACAAAAACAGTATGCATTATATCATTTCCTGACAGAACTCCTCAAATTCCACTGCTCCTGACGTAATTTCTTTCGGTATTTCAAAATCAGATATCTCATTGAAATTACTGCATGTCACCCGCAGCTTTGTTTTTACGATTGTCTGGAAGTTTTCTTCTGTGCCGCTGAGATTGTCCAGAGCTGCCTGCATCCTGTCTGTCATATCAAATTCATAACAAATCAAATAACCATCGGGACTGATCCAAAGACTGACAGGCAATTCCTTCATATCTTTCAGTTCAGTATACAATTCGTCTAAACTCCATCCCAAACCACCGAATATCAGATCAATACCCAAGGTTTCCAAAACTTTTTCCATAGCTTCTCCAGTCAATACACCGGAAATTTTTGTCGTTTGTATTCCATTGATTTTCTCTGTACCATCCACTACAAAAAAACTGAGATGATTCAGAAACAGATCCTTCTGCATCCAGATGTTGTACTGAGAAATATCTGCCATGGTTCCTGCTTCGTGAACCCATTTTCCTTCCATTTCCGAATAAGTATCTATATCTTCGCCGTTTTCCACAGCGTACGTGCCATATCTCTGTGCCACTTCACCATTGCGTATAACAACAACATCCACATTTGCTTTGAAAGGCTTCGCTATGGTATCTATTTCCGATTGTATGATAGTACTGGTGATTTCTCCATCAAAGGCAACATCCATCTGTCGTTCCGTCGTCACAGACATACTTTCTACCTGTGACATGGTTCCATTTGCCTTTTGCAGCAATGCCTCCGTGTCCGGCGTTGGCGTTCCACTTCCTGCTGCCATAACTGCCGCTGTCAAAATGCCCGTAATGATTTTTCCGCTGATTAGCACGAATTTTTCCTCCCCGTTTGTATCATAAATCGCACCTATATGTATCATATCACAAAAACATTTGTCTATCCAATGGAAGTGGCATTTTTCTTCGCATATAAAAACAGAGCAATCCATTCCAGATTGCTCTGCCTAAAATCATTCCATTTTTATGCCGCATCCAGCACTTCTGCAGGGATTTCAAAATCCGGCACTGTATTGAAATCTCCATAGGTCATCTGTTCTACATACGCCCCATAAGACCAATCGTCCACAGGTTCTGCCTCAGGATCCGCACCTGAACGCATCCCATTCATCAGTGCCGTTGCATCTATTTCATGCCGCAGTACATAGCCATCTTCCGTAATCCAAAGTTTGATGGAAGCATCTACATCCACTTTGCCTTCCCGGATATCTGCCCATTCTTCACCGCTGTCCGCCATATCTTTGCCATCCAGAATGCCGGTCACCACTGTTGCAGAAACACCATTGATTTCCTCTGTACCAACGTTCTGTGCAGACTGAAGTTTTGTCAAATATAAATCCAAATCCGCAAGAGCCTGCTCTCCAATAAATTCCTCAGCCCCATAGGAATCCGCAAACACATCCCCCACTGTTATCATATAAGTATGAACCATGCCATCTCGTTCTTCCGCATATTGTTCTTCTGCGTCCACAACCTCTGAGCCTTCTCCCAGCATTACCTTTGTTTTGTAATGCATTTTAAAGGGATTCATGAAAATCTCCTGATTCCGCCAGGTCATTGTTGTTTCTGTTTCAGAATCATTTTCATGACAATTTTCGTTTCTGAATCTACGGATAAACTTTCCAATTTCGACATAGTGCCCTGTGCTTTTTGCAAAATGGCAGTTGTATCATCCCCTTTTTCAGTGCCGCAACCAGCTGCTCCAACAGCCAGAATCAAACCCGCTGCCATTGCCATAATCTTTTTCCCATACATAATTTCTTCCTCCCTTCAAACGAAGCCCCTGTTTTTTATCATCATATCACAAAAAACATCACCACTGGCTTTATTCGAATTTGTTAAGAAATATGTAACAATCTTTTAGGACTTTTTCTTCTGCAACGCCTGACCGCCTGTGCAATAAGGAAACAGGAAACATTCCGCACACTTGGGTCTGCGGGCAATGCAGATTTTTCTGCCGTGGGCAATCATCTGGGTGTTAATGTCAATCCATTTATCCTTTGGCACAATCTTCATCAGGTCAAATTCGATTTTCACAGGGTCTTGATTTTTGGTCAATCCCAGCAGATTAGACACCCGTTTCACATGGGTATCCACTACGATGCTGGGGATACCATACCAATTGCCCCGCACCACATTAGCCGTCTTTCTGCCAACGCCAGCCAGAGAAGTCAGTGCATCCAAATCAGAAGGCACTTCCCCGCCAAACTCTGTCAGAAGTTTCTGGCAGCAGGCAATGATATTCTTCGCCTTGTTATGATAAAAGCCAATGGAATGGATATCCTGTTCCAGCTCTGCCTGATTTGCTTCCGCAAAAGCCTGAATGGATGTATATTTCTGGAACAGGTCTTTTGTAACCAGATTCACTCTATCGTCTGTGCACTGGGCAGACAGGATGGTGGCAATGAGCAGCTGCCATGGATTTTCGTGATTCAGATAACATTTTGTCGGACCATAGTGCTCCCGCAGCAAATCTAATATGATAGTAACCTTTTCTTTTTTTGTCATAATCTTTTGCTCCTTCCCGAAAAAGAAATATTTCCCGCAAACAAGGAAGATTTCCCGAGAAATATTTCCCAAAGTCTTTTATTTTCATGGTTTCTGTCTTTTTGTCAGTAAAAAAGATGTTGGATTTTATTATACCATAGTTTTTCGATTCATGAAAACATGAATTATGCATACCGTATACACAAATAAAACATCGTGCATTTTCCGATTTTGCATTGACTTTGCATATTTTCTCAGTATAATGAAATTCATTCATATTAATTTATTTTTTATTTTTATTCATTAAAGAGGTGGTATTATGGCAACAAGCAACAAAGAATTCCGCACCTCTGGGGCACTGAAAATACTGCTTCCCGGCATTGTTTTACAGTCTGTCCTCATGGGCGGCGGATACGCTACAGGGCGTGAAATCATTGAATACGGCGGCAAGTTCGGCGCTTATGGCTGGGTATCAGGTTTATTTACATTTTTTACCTTTGCGGTTATCGCTGTTCTGACTTTTGAACTGGCGCGCATCTATCGTATTTATGATTATAAATCCATCTTGAAACAGATCATTGGCAAGGCATGGCCAATTTATGATATTTTATACGTTATCCTGCTGTTTTTGATCATCTCCATCATGGCTTCTGCCACCGGGGAAATTTTACAGCAAACCATCGGTTTAAACTACATGGTCGGCGTTGTTATCCTGATTTTGATCGTAGCATTCCTGAACTTCTTCGGCAGTGCTTTCATCGCAAAATTTGAAACATACGGCACCATTGCCCTTTATGCGGCATACATCATTTTCACCATTATGGTTATCACAGCAAACAAAGATAACATCGTCACAGTCATGGCAACACAGGACACCAGCTACGTGGAAAACGCAACACTGCCTATGGCAATGCTGACAGGGATCATTTATGCATCTTATAACCTTTCTGCAGTCCCTGCTGGTCTGTTCACACTGCGTGCCCAGACAAAACGGAGCGAATCCATCATTTCCGGTATCATTGGTGCATTGCTTATGACAATCCCCTGGTTCCTGACATACTTCGCAGTTATGGGTTACTATCCCGATGACACCATCATCGGTGCATCTGTTCCTTGGTTGGTAATGCTCCAATCTGTTTCCGACAGCAATATTCCTATTTTGGTATTCGGTGTTGTTGCCGGCTGGACATTGATCGAAACAGCTACCGGCATGATTCACGCTTTGTTGGAACGTCTGGATCACAGCCTGGAAGAAAAAAATCAGGAGCCGCTTTCTCCTAAGAAACGTGGTCTCATTACAGCAGCAATTCTGATTGTAGCGATGCTGTTCTCTAAAATCGGTATCATCAATCTGATCAGCATGGGTTATTCCGCTCTTGCTTACGGCTTTATCCTGTTCTATCTGCTGCCTCTGGTGACAGTTGGTCTTTACAAAGTCATCAAGAACGGCAAAGTACCCAAAAAGGACTGATTTTGCTTCCAAAACACGACATTCTTCTGGATGTCGTGTTTTTCATAAAGTTTGATTATTTTCGGATATTTAACCATATTTAGGAGGTTTTTCATATGAATTTGAGAATCAATCGCAGCATTGCAGAGCAGACAAAAGTCAGCTACGCCATTGAATCTGCTGGTCCCTTGCCTTACGACATTGACTGCGGCGAAGGCATCAACACCGTTATGGTGCCCCCTGCTGCAAAACAGGCATTCAAAGAACTGGATTTCGAAATGATGCGTCCTTATCCTCATTCTGTTGACGTCAAAGACAGCATCATCCAGTACTGGAAGGACTATTGCTCTCTGAATTACAAACGAATCGTTCTTTGTGACGGTTCTGTAGGCGGATTATACCTGCTCAATCGTCTGTTCCTGGAAAGAGGCGATTCTGTATTGGGCATCGCTCCCCAATTCTCTGAATATGTGACAGATGTGAGAATGTACGGCACCAACGTTACCGGTGTACCTCTGAAAAAAGAAAACAACTACCGTTTCTCTGTAGAAGATCTGCTGGCAGCACTGACACCTGACCACAAGCTGATCTACATCGATAACCCCAACAACCCTACTGGGCAGGCAATTCCCCTTTCTGACATCGAAACCATTCTGGCAGCTGCCAATAAAAACGGTACTGCTGTCATCATCGATGAAGCTTACGGCGAATACATTCCCAAGAAAAACTCCGCCGTTTCTCTGTTGGATAAATACGAAAATCTCATTGTTGCAAGAACATTCTCCAAAGGCTTCGGTCTGGCAGGTCTGCGTGCCGGCTACCTGCTGATTCCCGAATGTCTGGCACCTTACATTGCCAACATCACAAACCCTTACTGCATGACAGAATTCGCCAGAAGCGTTGCATCTAAAACCATTCTGGATGAATCCTTCCTGGAAATTCTCCAGAGCAAAACAGCAGAAATGAAAAAACAGATGTACCGTCCTTGGAAAAACCTTTCCATTGCCCACACCTGCGACACCGTTTCCATCAGCATGATCACCCACCAGAACCCTGAAATCGATCTGGCGGCAGAATTCGCTAAACGCAGAATTCTGGTCATCTCCGGCAACGATTTCGAAAACATTGGACAAAACTCCGTTCGTCTGCGTGTTCCCGAAGAAAAAGACATGCCTGCTGTTTTGAAAGCCATGGAAGAAATTGACCAGCTGTAACAGCAAGTTTTTCCAACTCTGCGTTGACAAAGATTTTTTCCTATACTATGATGGACAGAGGAAAGGATTGGTGTATGGAAATGTCACAGAGCATATTAAAAAACGCAGATTTGAAATCCACAAAAAAGCGCTGTCTGCTGCTTTCGATTCTCCAGACAGAAGACCGCGCCATGACAGCTGAAGAACTATTGGAAAAAGCCACGCCCATTCTGCCCATGAACGCTTCTACGGTATATCGTACTTTGAATACATTGACAGAAAAAGGAGTCCTGAGCAAAAGCCTGCGTAAAGACGGCAAATCCTATTTTTCATTGGAAAAACACGATCATCATCATCGTTTGGTCTGCACCGTCTGCCGCAAAGTCATTCCTGTTGACTCCTGCCCTCTGAAAGAGCTGGAAGAAGATCTGGAAGCAAAAACAGGCTTCCGCATCACTGGACATACCCTGGAATTCAGTGGTATCTGTCCAGAATGCAGAAAATCAAATGGGCTTTAAACAAACGTAAATAGAAACAGCCAGTATTTCTCATAGAAAATACTGGCTGTTTTTTATTTACAGCATTTCTTTACGATCCAGAATCATAAAGATACGAACCATATCCTCTGACAGATTCAGATTTCCATTCTCATCTCCGCTGAGTACACCTTCATCCATCAGTTTTTTGATGATTTCCTTGCCGTAGGGCAAATCCTCGATTTTCTGATACCGTTTCACTTCCTCATCTCCTTCCGTTTCCTCCTTGTAAGTCACGCCAAAATAACTGCATACACCTTTGCAGATGCCTTCCGCACATTGCTTCCGATACTCCTCTGAAAGAAGCAGTTTTGCTTCTTCCCGATTTGTCATAAAGCCCCCTTCAATGAGGACTGCCGGCATTTTCGTTGCCCGCAGCACATAAAGATCTGCGCTTTTTTTCACGCCTCTGTTTTTTCTGCCGCATGCTTTTACCAATGCTTCATGAACCTTTCCCCCAAAGTCCACAGTCTTGGTATCCGCCTTTTCATAAATCCAGCTTTCTACGCCATTTGCGTCATTCCAATCACTGCCAAAGGCATTGGCATGGATGCTGATATACGCATCTGCTTTTGCGTCATTTGCCCGTTTGA
>OFMI01001348.1_pt1 | contig 15778 bp, 16 predicted proteins | sample 1541741 | NCBI WGS metagenome assembly OFMI01 (sample SAMN04209219, study PRJEB22552) | human gut metagenome | biome: gut; material: feces | host: Homo sapiens | place: USA: Oklahoma | reverse complement strand
CTTGCAAAAGATAAAATTTTATATAGAACAATAAAAGCAGATAGACTTTCTAGCATCATTTTGTGGGGGCCACCGGGTTGTGGAAAAACATCACTAGCTCGAGTTATAAGTAATACAACTAAATATAAATTTGTTAAACTTAATGCTGTAACAGCAGGCGTGGGGGATATAAAATCAGCTATTGAAGAAGCACAAAATACTTTTTTAAACCCTAGCCGGAAAATGTATTTTATTTATTGATGAAATTCATAGATTTAATAAACTTCAACAAGATGCACTTCTACCATATGTAGAAAAGGGAGTGGTAATACTAATTGGTGCTACAACCGAAAATCCCTATTTTGAAGTAAATAAAGCGTTAATCTCAAGAAGTATGGTCTTTAAACTAAATGAGCTTTCAGAAGATGATGTATTTAAAGTACTAAAAAATGCTATAACAAGTGAAAAAGGTCTTAAAAGCTATAATATAAAAGTTGATGATATTGTTTTAAGAAAAATCGCAGAAACATCAAATGGAGATGTTAGAACTGCATTAAATGGTTTAGAAGTAGCAGTACTTACAACTCCAATGGAGCAAGACGGATATATTCATATTACCAATGAAGTTGCAAAAGAATGTGTACAAACGAGAAAAGCAGTTTTTGATAAAGGTGGAGACTCACATTATGATAATATAAGTGCATTTATAAAATCAATGAGGGGAACTGACCCAGATGCAGCAGTGTTTTATTTAGCAAGAGCCTTAAATGCAGGGGAAGACCCAATGTTTATGGCAAGAAGAATTGTAATAGCAGCAGCAGAGGATGTACGGAATGGCAAATCCAATGGCGTTAGTTATAGCAAATTCAGCAATGCAAGCAGTTCATATGGTGGGGATGCCAGAGGCAAGAATTATTTTAGCAGAAGCGGCAATATATGTAGCAACTTCTAAAAAATCAAATGCATCATATAATGCGATAAATTCAGCAATATGGGATGTTGCTAACAAAGATACGGGAACTATACCAATGCATATAAGAAATGCTCCAGCAAAAGGAATGGAAAAAGAAGGGTATCATGTAGGATATAAGTATCCGCATGATTATCCAGGACATTTTGTAGAGCAGCAATATTTACCAGATAAAATGCTAGGAACTAAATATTATATTCCAGATGAAAATGTAAAAGATATAGAATAAAAAAATAGAACCTAGTTTGGTTCTATTTTTTTATAACCTTTTAGTGGTATATTATTATTTTTTATCGTTTTTTGAATCTTCTGATTTTTTCTCTAAAATATCAGCAGCTGCACCAATTGCGCCTAAAGTAGAAGTAGCTTCAAATGGGATAAAGATTTTATTTGCATCACCATTAGCAACATCTTTTAATGCTTCTAAAGATTTTAACTGAACTAGTTTATCATCTGGGTTAGCTTTCATCATTGCACCATATACTAGTTTGATTTCTTCAGCTTTAGCTTCAGCCACTTTACGAATAGCTTCAGCTTCACCAGATGCGATTCTAATTTTAGATTCCTTATCAGCTTCAGCTTTTAATATAGCAGATTCTTTTTCACCTTGTGCTTGAAGAATTGCAGCTTGTCTTTCACCTTCTGCTTGAAGAATTGAAGCTCTTTTATTTCTTTCAGCATTCATTTGTTTCTCCATTGCATCACGAATATCTGGTGGAGGAGTAATATTTTGAATTTCAACTCTGTCTATTTTACATCCCCATCTATCTGTTGCTTCATCAAGAATAGCTCTTAATTTGTTATTTATAGCATCTCTTGATGTAAAGGTTGAATCCAAATCCATTTTACCAACAATATCACGAATTGTAGTAATTGAAAGATATTCAATACCTTTTTTTAGACTCTGGATTTCATATACTGCTTTTGCAGGTTCTAAAATTCTATAAAAAACAACAGTATCTACTGTTATAGTAACATTATCTTTAGTAATAACATCTTGAGGTGGCACATCCATAGTTTGTTGCTTTAAACTAACAATACTGCGAACATGATCTATGAATGGAATTATTATTGTAAGACCTGCATCTGCAATTTTGTGAAATTTACCAAGTCTTTCAATTATATATACCTCAGATTGTCTAACTATTTTTATACTTAAAACAGCTAGAATAATTAAAATAATTAATAGTACAATTAAAAACCACATAAAGACCTCCTAATTTTTAATCTCTATCAATAATTATACCATAAAAAAACTAAAAAATAAAGGGGTTCAGCCTTGAAATTACATATTTTTATGTGTATAATAAGTAAAAAATAAAAGAGGCAAAAATGAAAAAACAGGTACTAAGAATCATATCAATAATATTTATAATATCAATATCAGTAACAATATTTGGATTCTCCGCACAAGATGGGGAATCATCTGGTAGCTTAAGCAAAAGTATAATTATAAAAATTGCAGATATACTAAATGTTAATGAAAATAGAGAAGCGTTTGTAGAAATTGGAGAAAAAGTTATAAGAAAATTAGCTCATTTTAGTATATATGCATTTTTAGGAATATGCATGGCAACATTTATGGCTACATTTAAAATAAAAGAAAAGTGGCAAATTATAAGTTCATTTATATGGTGTTTTTTATATGCAGGAACAGATGAAATACATCAATTATTTTCTCCAGGAAGACATGGCAGTTTTGGAGATGTTGTACTAGATACAATTGGGTCAAGTGTGGGGATATGCCTAGTATTTATAATTATTTATATTGCAAAGATGAGAAATAACAAATTAAAAGAACAATAAAAGAAAAACTGAAAAGTAAAACATATTGCAAAAAGCAAATAACTATTATAAAATGTAATAAAAAATATATAATATACAAAAGATGTTGAAAGGGTTTTCTAAAAATATGAGAAAAATAATAAGAGAAAAAAATATTTTAATAAATAAATTAAAAAACGAAGAAGGAGTTACTTTAGCAATATTAGTAATTACTATTGTGGTTATGCTAATATTGACAGGGCTTGTAATAAATTTAGGAACAGGAAATAGTGAAATACTTAATGTTTCAAAAGAAGAAAAAGCAGAAGCAGAAGCTCTAATGATAACAGAGGAAATAAAAAGTTATTTGACAGAAAATCCACCTAAAGATTATTCTACATTACTTAACTCATTAAAAAGGTATGGAACGATAAAACAGAGTAGTGGAAAAGATGTTTTAGTAACGACTCAAGGAAAATATGAAATACCAGTCCAAAATATATGGAATGTGAATGCTAAGGATGTAGGAATAAAAATAGGAACTAGTATATCATATCCAGTAAATACAAAAAGTTATACGATTTCAGCTACAAATTCAGGAACATCTATAAATCAAACAATTAATGTTACAACAGGTAATGTAATAGGAAGAGTATTTAATATAGATAAGGAAACAGGAGATATTTATATAGTTCTTAACTCAGCCTCAGATGTCAGATTAAAGGGAGCAAATGGATATAATAATGGAACAAAAATTTTAAATGATTTAGCTAATACTTTATATTCAAATCCGACTTATGGAATTACCGGAAGGAATGCTACTGAAGAAGATATAGCAAAAATATGTGCAATAGATAGCATAAAAACAAGTGAATATGGTGTAAAACATAAATATAGTGGAGTAAAATATCCAAATAGACTGTTAAAAGAAAATATTAAAAATAATGAGACAAGTTTTTGCACAGGATTAGGAACTGCGTCAAATTTAACTTTAACAAATAATTATTATTCAGGTAATATGAAATATGAAAATTCATTATACAGTGAAATAATTCCAAATGGAACTTTTTGGCTTTCATCAATCTCAATATCTGCAAATACAAATAGTGCTGGGTATTTCTTAAGAACTATTAGAAATGATGGAAGAAGTGCCACTCTTGAAGGAGAACCACTATTTAATACAAGTGGTGCAGAAACAGAAAGTTCATATAAATCACTACCTATAATGAAATTGAATACAAATAATTTTTCTCTAGTATCAGGAAGTGGAACAAAAGATAATCCATATGTGATAGGAGCAAAAAGATAGTAAAAAACAAATATTACAAAAATATTACAGACTTATTAAAAAAAAGTAATAATATAATAAAATATTGTGTTTAAGCATGGTTTGATATAAAATTGATATGATATAAAAAAGAGTATTTTAAGATATTAAGGAGGAATATACAATGGCAACAATGAATCCATTGGAGAAAAAAGCACGTAGTTCTTTTATAAAGGGATTAGTAATAGCAGGAATAATAGGAATAATTGCAGTTATAATACTTGTAATACAAATAGTAAATTTAAAACAAGAAGAAAATGCAAGACTATCATCTCTAAAAAAAGTGTATTTATTAAATCAAGATGTAGAATCTGGAAGAATAATAACAGAGGACATGCTAACTTCAAAATCAATAGAAAGTTCAATGATACCACTAGATGCAATTCAAAATGTTTCAGAATACTATTTACGTGACCAAAATGGAAATCAAATAGTTAGCACTCAAGATGAAAATGGAAACGATTTTTTAGCAGTTTCAATTGATGGAAATTTATATGAATTAATTTTAGATAATGGAGCTTCAATAGATGATGTTACAGAAGGAATCACAGGAACAATTGAAATAAATGGACAAATAACAGCAATTGTAGTAAATGGTTCTCCTCTTATTGCAAAAGTAAACTTAAGTAAAAATGCAGTTCTTACATCAGGAATGGTTGCAGAAGTAGATGAACGTACAGAAGATTCAACAAGAACTCAAGAATACAATATGATAGCATTACCAACAGATATAGAGACAGGAGATACAATAGATATAAGATTAAGAATGCCAGATGGAACAGACTATATAGTAATTTCTAAAAAATCAATCTCAGTACTAGACCAATCAGGTATACCATCATTAAATACTTTTTCAGTAAAGCTTACAGAAGCAGAAACACTTATGATGAGCAATGCAATAGTAGAAAATTATCAAGTTCCAGGAAGCAGACTTTATATTTCAAGATATGTTGAAGCAGGAATGCAAACAGCTGCAACTGTAACATATACACCAAGTCAGAAAGTATTAACATCGATTGCAGAAAATCCAAATATTGTTTCAGAAGCAAAGGCAGCATTAAATGCAGTATTAAAAGCAACAAGTAGAAACAACATAAATGGTGAATTAAGCAAATATGACCAAGATGAAAGAGATAGTGCAGTGCAAAGTGGAACTAGCTCAGAAATTTCTACTCAACAAGAACAAAGACAAACTTATTTAGATGCAATGGAATAGCTTTTAGAATAGAAAGGAAAACAGAAGTTGGAACAAATAGGTTTTATAGGAGTATATGACAAAAAAGATTTGCTACTAAATGTGGCAAATCTTATGTCAAAATTAAATAAAAGAGTATTAATTGTAGATGCAACAATAATGCAAAGACTTAGATATATCGTACCAAAAATATCTGCAACGCCTACTTATATAAGTGAATATAATAGTGTAGATGTAGCAGTTGGTTTTATGAATTTAGGAGGCATTGCAAACTACTTAGGAACAAATACAATAAATTATGATTATGTACTGATAGATACAGACAATCCTCAAACTTTAAATTCATTTATGTTACAAAACTCAAAGAAAAATTTTTTTGTAACATCTTATGATGAATTTGAACTTCAAAGAAGTTTAGAAATTTTTGCTGGACTTAGAGGTCAAATAAAGCTTTCAAAAATAATAGTTTCATCAGATATAAATAATAAACATGATGAATATTTGAAAAAAATTTTTTCAATATATCCAATTGAATGGGGAGAAGAAAAAATTGAGTTTGCAGATACAGATAATGATAGAAAAAGTACGCTTATTAATCAATTGTTAAAGCAAATTGAATTTAAAAATTATACTAGTGGATATAAAGATATGCTTGAATATTTAACTTCATTAATATTAGAAGGAATAATAGAACAAGCTAATATTAGAAAAATGATAAGAAAAAAATAGAAAGGTTTTCATATGTCAATAGTAACATTTTTTAGTGAAGATATGAAAGAAACAGGACAGTCAATGTCAGTAGCAGCCATAGCAACAGCTATGGCTATTGAGCATAATTATAAAATATTACTAATCTCAACAGACTTCTTAGATAAAACACTAGAAAATTGTTTCTGGAATCAAAATGCAAAAGGATTAGGATTAGCAGGAATGTTTTCTAAGAGTCAAACAGCAGATGTTTCAAATGGGGTAGAAGGCCTAATTAGGACATTTGCAAGTAATAGAGCTTCAGCAGAAATTATAAGAAGCTATACAAAACCAGTTCTGAGAGATAGACTGGATGTACTTCAAGCTCCAAAAACAGTTGACTATAAAGAATATATGCATGTGTCACAATATTTTTCACAAATAGCAGATGTGGCAAACTCAACATATGATATAGTACTAATTGATTTAGGCAAAAAAGTTCCAAGAGAAAATAGAGAAAAAATTATAAATATAGCAGATATAGTGGTAGTATCATTAAAACAAAATGAAATATCTATAAATCAATTTGCGAGACTTAAAGCAGAAAAAGAATTATATAGAAGGGCCAATGTAATGTTACTTCTTGGAAGATATAATCCGCATTCAAAATATTCAGGAAAAAATGTATCAAGATATTTAAGGGAAAAGAATTTACCATTAACAGTACCATACAATATCTTATTTGCAGATGAGTGTGATGGTGGAAAAATTGTGGACTACTTCTTAAAAATACAAAAAATTAGTGGATATGATAATAAAGATACATTTTTTGTAAACCAAGTAAGAAACTCAGTAACAAATTTAGAATATAAAATACAAGAAAAGTTGAATGGACTTATTTAATTTATAGGAAGGAGCAAAATATGTTTCTTAACATTATTTTAATAATTGCAGTACTTGCAATTGGAGGATTGGTTGTTTTTAATGTAATAAGGAAAAACAAAAATGCAAAAGTAGAAGAGCAAGTTGTAGTAGATGATAAAACTTATACATTAGATATGATGATGAAATTCGTAAAAAAAAGACTTGATGAAATAACAAAGGTAAACTTATATGACTTGGGTCTTTCAGAAGAAGAACTAAAAAGAAGAAAGAATAAAAAATACGAGTTGAAAAAAGCATTAAAAGGATGTACATATGGAGATGTAAATGATAAAAAGTATGTAAAAGAACTTATATATGATTTACTTGCACAAGAATATGGAGTAGATGAAACAAACATATCAAAAGCAATACCTTTTGATGTTCCATCACTTCTTACTGCACAAGATAAATTTGACATACTACTTTATATGTATAAAAAAGATTTTGGATATGAAGCATTAACTCAGATTATAAAAAAATATGATTTAGCAAGACTAAAATATACATCAGGAGAAGCTAAGCCATCATATGTAATAACACCAGAAGAAATAAATGATATTTATGAAAAAGAAAATTTTACTTTAACATATGATGATAAACTAAATGTAATAGTTCAAAGAATATACCAAAGATATAAAGGATATAGCTCAATAGATGAAGTAAGAGATATGAATATAGATGGTATTTCTGGTGGTGTATCAGGAATGCCAGAAAGTTTCTTAAGCCAAGTTGCACAATCAGATTCGAGTTATATAAGTCAGGTAATGGATCACAAAGTTCCAAGAGCATGTGATAGTATCTGGATATTTTTCCAAGGTAAGTCAATTAGATTAGCATTTTTGTCATTTGGAACAGAAGCAGAACTTAAAAGAGTATGCCAAAATATTTATAAATATAATAATCCAGGACAGCTTTCAGATACAAATGGATATAAAATTAATGAAATGAAAGACGGTTCACGTGTTGTTGTTGTTAGACCAAGCTTTGCGGAGACATGGGCATTTTTCGTAAGAAAGTTTGACGTAAAAAGGTCTACACTAGAACAATGGTTTAAAGGAGAGCCAGGTTCAGATGATTCAATAGAATTACTAAAATATTTAGTAAAAGGTGCTAGAATTATTTCAATTACTGGTGAGCAAGGTTGTGGTAAAACAACAATGCTTATGGGAATGATAGAAAATATATATGAAACAATGAATATTCGTGTTCAAGAAACTGCATTCGAACTTCATTTAAGAAAAATTTATCCAACAAGAAACATATTAACATTTAGAGAAACAGAAACAATATCTGGACAAGAAGGTCTAGATGTACAAAAGAAAACAGATGGTTCTGTTAATATTATAGGTGAGGTTGCAACAGACCCAGTTGCATCTTGGATGATACAAGCTGCACAAGTTGCTTCTAAGTTTACACTATTTACTCACCATGCAAAAACATTTCCAAACTTAGTAACAGCACTTCGTAACTCAATGCTTAGAACAGGTGTATTCAAAAATGAAAAAACAGCAGAAGAACAAGTTGTACAAGTTTTGAACTTTGATATACATTTAACAAAAGACTTTAGAGGAAAAAGATATGTAGAAAGAATTACAGAATGTATACCAGTTGAAGATAGAAATGATTATACATTTGACCATCAAAAGGAAAAAACTTTAGAAGGTAAATTTGATAAATTTGTAGATAATACAACAAGATATTTTACAAAAGAGACAAACAAGGAATTATATAAATATGTTAATATATTAGAATACCATGATGGAAAATATATTGTAACAAATAGAATTTCTGACAAAAACTTAGAAGAAATGGTATTAAATATGGATGATACAGATGCAGAAAACTTTAATCAATTTGCACAAAGAATATGGGGAAAAGGGATTAATGATGCAAGAAATTAAAACATTGGGAGGTGAACTTTAAATGTCAAATCAGCTAATATTTACAATTATGGGAATAGCAATAGGGCTATTTGTAATAGTTATAGTAGCATATCTTTTTATAAAAAAGAAGATGCAAAATTCTGATGTTGCAAGAATAGAAAGTTTAAGAAAAGGTACAAAAGCGAAAACATTTTCATCAGAAGTAGCTTATCAAAAATTGTATGTTAGATATTTAAAGTTGCCTTTTTTAAGAAGATATTTATTAAAAATAAGAAGAAGACTAGAAATTATAAATATAGATGATGAATTTTTAACAAGACTTCAGTCATCTAAGATTTTAACAAGAGCATTACTAATTATAGTACCAGTAACATTAGCAGTAATTCTCATGACTAAGTCAAATCCTCTTATAATGTTTATAATTCTTTTATTTGAACTATTTATAATAGATTCAATTATAGATGGAATGGTTGATAAAATAGATACAAATCTACTTAATCAGCAAATGGATTTTTTTGCAGCTATGAGACATTCTTATCATGAAACTAATATGGTTGGAGAAGCTATTTATCAAACATCACAAGATGATGAACATATAGAAATGTCAAGACAAGCTGAAAAAATTTATGAAATATTAAATTCAGAGGATCCAGAAACAGAGCTAGAAAAATATTATGATATTGCACCAAACAATTATCTAAAAGAATTTGCTGGAATTTCATATTTAACTCAAGAATTTGGGGATAGAAAAGTTGATGGTATGTCTTTATACCTTAAAAACTTAGATAATATAACACAAGAAATGCAATTGGAAATATTAAAAAGGGATAAATTAAACTATACATTCCAAAGCTTATCTGTAATTGCAATTGTACCAATGATAATGTTAGAGCCTTTAAAAAATTGGGCACTAAGTAATTTCTCATTTACAAAACCTTTTTATAATGGAAAGCAAGGATTAATAGTACAAGTTTTAATTTTACTATTAACATTTGTTTCTTATATATTAATTAGAAAATTAAAAGATAATGGAGCAGTAAATACAAAATTAGAAAATACAGAAAATCCTTGGCAAGCTAAGGCATATAAAATGAAGCCAATTAAGAAATTTGTGGATTTGTTTATACCTAAGGATGGAACAGCAGAAAGAAGAAAACTAAAAGAATCTTTAAAAGCAGCTGCATCTAAGCAAAAAATAGAATGGCTCTACATAAATAGAATTTGTTTAGCAATAGTAGTTTTTATAGCGTCAATATTCCTATTTGTAGCATTGCATAAAGTTCAAGTAAATTATATTTATACGGAACCAACAACTGACTATAATTTATTAGGAGAACTTGATGGAAAAGACTATCAAAAGGCAATGAAAGTAACAGAAAATCATAATCACTTCTTAGATATGTTCAAAGGTAAGTTAGATACAACTCAAGAAGATATTGAAAAAGCTATGAGAAAATCTAAAATTTATAAAGAAAGTGACGATGCAGAAATTACAACTAATGCAGAGCAAATACTAGAAAAACTTAAAAAAGTAAATTCAGAATATTTAAAATGGTTTGAATTTTTGCTTGCAATGGTCTTTTCTATAATAGGATATTCGGCACCAGTATTAATGCTTAAATTCCAAGTAATTATTAGAAAAATGGCAATGGAAGATGAAGTTATGCAATACCAGACAATTATTCTTATGCTAATGAGACTTGAAAGAGTTGATGTTGAAATGATTTTAGAGTGGATGGAAAGATATGCAGACATCTTCAAAGAACCAATTAGTAGATGCTTAAATAACTATGAAAGTGGTGCTTGGGAATCATTAGAAGATATGAAAGAAGAAATTGCATATCAACCATTAATTAGAATAGTAGAAAGTTTGCAGACAGCAGTAGAAAAAGTACCTATTAGAGAAGCTTTTGATGAGTTAGAAACAGATAGAGAATACTATCAAGAAAAGAGAAAAGAATCTAACGAAAGATTAATTTCTAAAAAAGGTATGATGGGAAGAGCAATTGGTTTTGCACCAATAGTGGGAATTTTTGTTGGATACTTAATAGTTCCTTTAATTGGAATAGGACTAACATCTATGACAACTGTATTTAACGAAATGAATACAATGTAGATTTGAAAGGATTATAAAATGGAGAATGCATCAAAAGCACTTATAATAGCTGGTGGAATGCTTATTGCAATGATGATTATGGGACTTTTAGTTGTAGGATATAATAATTTTAGAAAATATCAGAAAGCAGAAGTTGAGGCAGAAGAAGCAGCACAAGTGGTAGAATTTAATAAGAAATTTGAAGCATATAATAGAAAAACTGTAAGGGGATATCAAATGATATCCCTAAGTAATCTTACATTAGATATAAATAATAGATATGTAGATGAATTTGGTTATAAACCAGTAGAAATAATTGTATATATGACAACAGAAAAGGTTCCAACTACCGTACTTCCATGGAATAAAAATAACTATGAAGGAAATATAAAACAATCTGATGTTTCTTATAATGGAGCAAATGGAAAATATAATAGCAATCCAAACTATTATGATATGATAAAATATAAGGAGAAAATATATGAATCTTTTAATAGTTCAAGTGATAGAAATAGTTTTAAGGAATTATATTTCGAATGTACTGATGTAGAATATGATGAAGGAAATGGTAGGGTAACACTTATGGCATTTAAAGCAGTGGCAAAAAAGAAATAGGGCTAAAAGAAAGGAGAAGGATTAATGGAGAATACATCAAAAGCAATAATAATAGCTGGTGAAATTCTTATTGGAATCTTAGTGCTTTCTATATTAGCATATGTAATAAATCTTTTTGGAAATTTTTCAAAAAAGCAGCATGATAAAATGTCAGAGTCAGAATTAACATCATTTAATGTTAATTTTACAAACTATTCGGGTAAGGCTGATATAAGTATGCAAGATATTGTAACATTAATAAATTTTGCAAATAAACATAATAAAAACTATGAAGCAAAACCAGGTGACAATTATTATGTAGATGTATGTATTGGCACAGAATCCGTTTTAAATTACGATATGACAAAACTTCTTGATAAATATAATGGAGACTATTTTTACTTTTCTTGTAATTTAAATATAGAAAAAATAGTTGAAAGTAAACAAAAAGAAAAAACTATTGAAGTAAAAGGTAGTAGAAAAGACGAAGGAAATGATGCAGATATAGTGTTTGATGAAGGAAGTAATATGGTAAGCAAGATTGTATTTACAGAAGTAAAAAATCAAGTAGTAAAATTAGCTGACGGAACAACAATTCCATATTATGAAGCAATCATGCAAAACTATAATATAGATTACAATACAGTTAGATAAAATATGGGAAAAAAAAGTAAAAAAATGTAATTATAAATTGAAAAAAGGTATTGCATAAAATAAAGTGCAATGTTATAATTTTTATGAGGAAATAAATGAAAAAATATATAGTATTAGCAGCTTTTGTAATATTAGCTGTATCAAGTATTGGCTATTTATACATAAATTATAAAGTAGAGGCTCAAAATATACTGAATAATAACAAAGAATATGTGGAACTATATAATAAAGAAATTGAAGGAAATGAACTGGCAACTTTAATCAATAAAATGGAAAATAAGAATGAAAATAATTTGGTTGCAAGAAACGAAAATGGTCTTTTTATAGAAAATGAAACAAATTCTGTGGTTATAAATATAAAATTCAAGCAAAGTGATAGTATATTTAGAGGAGAAAAAATTTCTAAAAATGGCATTACAAATTTTGTGAAACTATATTCAGTAGCAAAATTTAGATGTACGAATTTAGAATATCATAAAAATTCAAAATATATAAAAAGCATATTTTTTGAAGAAATTTAAATTGTTTTTAAATTTAGTCGTAAGTAGACTATAAAAATATATAATATAAAAATCAAAGGAGGAAATAATTTTATGGAGAACGCATCAAAAGCATTAATCATTGCGGGTTCAATATTAGTATCAATTTTAATAGTAAGTTTAGGAGTAATAATTTATCAAAACGTTGCAGACGTTGCAAAAAATAGTGGTAAATTAGATGCGCAAGAAATTGCTGCACATAACGGACCTTTTGAAGGATATTTTGGAACAGGAGAATCTGGTTCAAATGTAAAAGCATTATTGCAATCTGTAAAAGCAAATAATAATGCGGCAAATGCAAATGATGAAAAAGTTGGAAATTACATTTATGTAGTAGATAAAGATGGTAAAACTGTATCAGCTTCAGATATAAGAACAGGAAAATCATATACTGTACAAGTTCCAGAAGGCGACGAATACAGTGATGAAGAAGAAGCAGGCGCAGCATACTGGGTAAATGGTTATATTAAAACAATACAAATAGACGAGTATACATCTAGAGGAGATAAATAAAATAGCTAGGGAGTTTAGTTAATGGAGAATGCATCAGATGCCATAAAAATGGCTTTTGGAATGTTAGTGCTAGTAGGAGCATTAGCACTAGCAATGTATTCATTTACAACAGCAAGGCAAACTTCATCCAAAATAACTAAAGAAGCAGATAATTTAGAATATTATTCTACCCTTTCTCTAGAAGATATAGACTCTGTAAATGCATTATCTAGTAGAGAAGTAGGAATAGAAACAGTAATACCAACACTATATAGATATTACAAAGAAAACTATACAGTGTTGTTTTACATAGGTAAAGGATATGATAAAAATACTGGGAATTTTGCTTCAATAGAACCTATGACACTATACTATACAGAAGTAACAGATAATTATTTGCCAAAATCTTCACTTATAGATAGAAAACACAATAAATCAAGTGGAAGAGCAATTTTTGGATTTGACAAACAAGATGAACAAGCAAGAAATGAACCATGGAATTTAAATCAGCAAGCAGACTATAATTTCATGAAAGCTTTTGTAAATGGTAATTCAACAGATAAATATTATACAAGTAGAAAAAATTCTATTTGGGGTGGAACATATAATACATTTTCAAATGATAATGATGGAAATGGTCCCTATTATAGAATAAATTTTCAATATAATTCTTTTGGTAGTGGAAGAAAAGGTATAATTGGACAAGATTATAGATTTATAGAAAGATATGGCGAATATAACTATGAAAATACTCTAAAACATGATGAAAATACAAATACTACTACAAGTATTACTTCTAATTTAACTGATTCAGTAGTAATTTTAGATAATAATGAAATAGTAGTAAATAGAGCAGGTACAACAAAGAGAGTAATACAATACATATATATAGCAGATTAAAAAATTATATCACTAAGTGACATAATATACAGTTTGAGGGAACTTAAAACCCTAAATATATTAATACAAGGAGGAAATAATATGAGCGATACAGTTGTAACAATTATAGCAATATTTTTAGCAGCAATATTAATGTTCATATTTCCACTAATGTCAACAGCCGATAGAGCTGATGAAATATCAACACAAACAGTTGATGCAGCAACTACTGATTTTGTTGATACAGTCAGGTCAACGGGAAAAATTACACAAGATAACTATGATAATTTCGTACAAACAATTTCAGCGACAGGAAATTCATATGAAGTTGAAGTTGAAGTACAAATTTTAGATGATAACCCAGGAAAAAAGGTAGCAGAAGCAGACTATACAAAGGTGGGAGAAAACTACTATTATAGTGAATATACTTCACAAATATTAAATGAGCTACAAAGAAAAGGAACAAAATATCTAAAAGAAGGAGATTGGGTAACTGTTAGTGTAAAAAATACAAACAGAACAATATCAGATATGTTAAAAGATTTTGTATATAGTGTAACAGGAAATAATTCAGTTTCTGTAACTGCTCAACATAGCGGAATTGTAACTGCAAATGGAAGATAGATAAGAAAGGGAGTCTATGAAACTACAACACTTAGCAGTGGTATTTGTAATAATAATGCTACCAATATCTTTAGTTTTAGCAAGATATACAGATGTTAATATAGGTGTTATACAATCACAAGCATCATATAATGACGTTTTATTAAACGCCACTTATGATGCTGTTCGTGCTTATCAGCTAAATACTCTAAGCAATGGATATTCGGCAATAAATGATTCAAAAGTAAGGGACGTATCTGCATCTGTAAACTCTTTTTTTAATGGATTAGCTTCTGGACTTGGCGTGTCAGCATATAAAAGAGAAGACCTTCAAAGCTATATACCGGCGATTTTATTTACAATGTATGATGGATATTACTTATATGGCGACTATCAAAATATAGTATCATTAGAAAATGGAAAACAGGTGTATAGTGAAGAAAATTCAAAGGAATTAATTTCCTCAAATGCAATTAAACCATTTATTTATTATTCTTGTGAATATACATATGGGTCAAACTTAGATATAGTTATAAATTATACTTTGGACAATTATATTACAATAATGGGAACGTATTCAAGTGGAGGAAAAAAGCAAGTTATAAATAGAGGTGGATATTTAATAAATCCTAACAATGTAAGTATAAATGATGTGAATAAAACTGTAAATGCACATGGACTAACAATAGAACCAGAAATGCTTGGAGAGCATGTTGTGGCAGTAGATGTAAAAAAAGGAGGAACAACTGACTCTGGAACAAACTATTATAGATATGTATACTTTAATAATGAAAAATACTACTATGATAGTTATAATGTTGGAAATGACCTTTCAGAATTAGATGGATTTTCTGGAATATATTTCTTTAGATTAAGTAATAATCAAAGGACATATATAAAAGAAAGTGAAGCAAATTTGTTAGCAAATTCGTTAGGGCTTAATAATTATAAAGATATAAAAATAACAAATGACCCTCAAACGGATAACTTCAAAGATTATAGTGCTTATAAATACTATAAAGAAGCAAAAGAATTTTCGGAGCTAGTACAAAATATTTTAGGTGGAAAAGAACTTGTTATTAAATCAGATTACTATAACAATCAGGTAAATTATACAAATAGTGAAGGTCAGCCAATTCACGCAAGAGCAAATTATTTAACAAAAGATATCTTCAAATTATCAAAAGATAATG
>OFMI01001345.1_pt1 | contig 15789 bp, 21 predicted proteins | sample 1541741 | NCBI WGS metagenome assembly OFMI01 (sample SAMN04209219, study PRJEB22552) | human gut metagenome | biome: gut; material: feces | host: Homo sapiens | place: USA: Oklahoma | reverse complement strand
GTTTCTGCACATAATCAAAAAGCCACGGGCTGATAATCGGCTCGTGGTCTTCCTTAACATAGTATTGAGGAAGTTCTCCTTCATTTTTCTTTACTTTCTTTTGAAGGTAATCTACCGTAAACTCTTTCTGAAGCAAAGCATCTCCCTTGTACTTTTCATTGGATAATATTCTTCGTATCGTTTGTTGATTCCACGCTTTGCATCCTCCCGGCGTAGGCACACCATCTGCTGTAAGCAATCCTGCCATCGTGTGTGGCGTATACCCCTGCAGAAACATATAAAATATTCTGCGGACAATTCGTGCCTGCTCCTCGTTCACGACCATTGTGTATTTCTCAGAGCCTTTGTCATATCCGAGAAATCGGCCATATGCGATACTGACCTTACCGTCAGCCATTCTTTTCCTTTGTCCCCAGGTTACATTTTCTGAAATGGAACGGCTTTCTTCCTGTGCCAATGAGGACATAATCGTTAACAGAAATTCTCCCTTTGAATCTGTGGTGAAAATGTTCTCCTTTTCAAAATAGACGCCAACGCCGCTATCCTTCAGCTTTCGAATCGTAGTAACAGTGTCAACCGTATTCCTTGCGAATCTGGAGATCGACTTGGTCAGAATCAGATCAATGCGTCCGGCCAGACAGTCCTCAACCATTCTATTGAATCCCTCTCTGTGTTTCGTACTCAAGCCGGAGATTCCATCGTCCACATAGATCTCAACAAACTCCCAACCCGGATGCTCCGTTATTTTCTTTCTGTAATACTCTGTTTGCGCCGAAAGACTTGTTTCCTGGTCTTCGTGGTCTGTTGATACTCTTGCATAGGCCGCAACTCTCTGTACTGATTTTGCGGCCTCTTTAAAAGTCGCCGGTCTCGGTATAGCTGCCAATCTTGTAATAACTCTATCTGTCATTTACAATCACCCCATCTCCAATTTTTCTGTCATAGTCTTCAAGTTCCAGAAACGGCGGATTATAACGCTCTGCGATTTTCACCCAGGCTTCATGCATCTCGCTGTCGCTGATGACTCCGTCCTGCAGCATTCCGGCGAGAATCCATTTCGCCAGTCTGTACTCAACTTCAGTTTCAAACAACTGCAATCCCTCCCTCAGAGTTGTAGTGTCCATACATCACTCTGAAAGGCAGAAAAGTCAAGGGAATTCAGCAATATTCGATGCAATCGACAATCTGCATACACTCATAACGAACTATTTTGTCATCGTTACGGGACAGGACATTTCGTTATGAGCGTATGCAAAATTTTTAGGATGCACACCCATGAATGCCGTAACCGCAGGCAGCATGGCAGTCTACAGGCAAAAAATAAGACCCTCTGCACACCCCTCGGTGTCAGAAGGCACGTAACAACTTTATATTAGATATACCTTAACGAAGTGCCGAAAAGCACACCGTATCATTCACGCAACGGCTTCATCATAGATGGTTTTTGCCACATTGTTTCCTGACAAAACATCATTATCATCATAAAACAGGATATTTACCATCAACTGGATCACTTCTCTTGGAGTATAATGCTGCCCCGCATCTTCGTTATGAGATTCAGAGAAACGGCGAATGATTTCCTCAAAAATATATCCCATCTCCAGATTAGAAATGATATCTGGATGCAGATTGGCTTTTGGTGTGGTAAATTCTTTAATCACAATATAAAGAATACCTTTATTCGCCATTGTTGTAATTTGTCCATCAAACTTGAACTTTTCAAGAATGTCCTGAACATTCTCAGAAAATCCATTCAGATAGTCACGGAAATTGGCTTCAATGTTATCTGGATCATCCAACAAACGCTCAAATGTATATTTACTTGTATTATAGAATGCCTTGCCAGAAACATTGCGTAAAAGCACATCACGCATCGGAAGATTTTTTACTGTTTCAAACTTTTCCAACACAGCATCTTTGGTATCTGCCAAGATACAGTCAAAGCGACGGATTACCGTAAGTGGTAAAATTACTTCGCCGTATTCATGGGGCTTATATACACCTGTCAATTTATCTGCAATTGCCCAAATCAGAGCAGCTTTTTCACTGATATTTGCACTTAAACTCATTTTTATTTCCTTTCTGTCAAAGAGAATTTTAGACTACATTTTCACTATCAAAAAATGTCACAATTTAAGATAATTATAAAACATTTCCATCTTAACCTCAAGGGAACAAGTCCTTTTTACTATACAAGAATACAAAACAGTCATTTTTACCCCCTTTGTATTTTCATTCATAGATGGAGCATCCAGACAACAATATTTTTCATTAATGCTTTCGTTTCTCTCCCAACCAAAAATCAGCTGACCGTTTTCAACGATCAGCTGATTCCCACTTCATTCCCTTTTCACTCCACAGCAGTCCCCACGAACTTATAGTAAATCTCCACTTTCTGTGTCTTATTTCCATCCTCATCTACGACCTTTTCATGAACGACAATCCTTTCGATAAGCTCATTGAGTATGTAGGCATTCAATTCCTGTATATCCGTATACTTCTTGATAAGCGGAATGAACTTCTCCACATTTTGGAACGCTTCCTGAGTTTTCTCCCACTGCTCTTTCAGCGTTTCCTGCTTGCTTTTCAGTTCTCTTTCCTCTTGATCAAGCCCCTGATACATATCCTCATATCGTTCATCGCTGATTCTCCCCAAGGCAAAGTCTTCATATAATCGTTTGATGACTGCTGTGATTTCTGATAATCTTCTTTCAACTCGCTGCAATTCCACTTTGATTTTCGTCCCATCCTGTTTCTGCTGGTCTGTTTTCAGTTTCACCAGCATTTCCAGATACTGTTCTTCTGCATTTTGTGCTCTACTTGCATGGCGGCGGATATCCTCCAGAACGATTTGGTACAACGCCTTCCAACTGATGTAATGGGAGGTACATCGATCCTTACCATAGTTTCTATAGACCCAGCAGCTGAAGCCTGTATAGGTACCTCGTTTTGCATCATAGCTGACGTTCAGCGAGGAACCACAGTCAGCACACTTCACCAATCCGGCAAAGGGCTGCAATTCCCCTCTGGCGTTTGGTCTTCTCTTGGCTTTCATCATTTGATGCACCGTGTCCCAAAGTTCTTCGGAAATGATAGCCTGATGCGCATTATTATATACGATCCAATCTTTTTCCGGCGTTTCCTCTCTCCTTTTATCGAAAAATCCCTTTGTCCTTGTCCTGCCAAACACTGCCTTTTCCAGATAGACCGGATTGTTCAGAATGGAGCGTATGGTGGATGCGTGCCAGTCAAAATCCTGTCTCCAGTAATCACTTTCATAATAATCGGGATGGTTCCGATTGAAATATGCCTGCGGATTCAAGATTTTTCGCTCCCGCAATATCTTTGTCATCTTTCCATATCCGATGCCATCGGCGAAAAGTCTGAATATCATTTGCACCACTTCAGCTGCCGGCGGATCGACAATAAGTTTATGTCTATTCTGTGGATCTTTTTCGTAACCGAATGGTGCATGGGCACCAAGGTACATCCCTTCCTTTGCTCTGGCTCTATGGGCAGCTTTTGTTTTGGCTGACACCTGTCTGGTGTAATAGGAATTGATAACATTCGTGAACGGAAGGACTAAGTTATCCGCACCATTTTTTGAATCATAATTTTCCGCGATGGAGATAAAGCGGACACCCTTCTCCTCGAAGTAATGTTCGATATAAAGCCCCATCTGGGCATATTCTCTGCCGAATCTAGAGAGGTCTTTGACGATGACCACATTGATTTTTCCAGCTTCAATGTCCGCCATCATCTGTTTGAACTGGGGTCTTTCGAAGTTTGTTCCGCTCCATCCATCATCACAATAAACACCTGCAATGGGGATTCTGTTTTCCGCACAGTACTGTTTCAGTAATGCTTTCTGTGTCTGGATACTGTTGGATTCTCCGGCATTGCCGTCATCCTGGCTGAGTCTGCAGTAAATTGCAGCAGCGATATTTTCCATAAAATCACCTTCTTTCAGCCAAACATCATATCCCTACATAGCCGGCGCATCCATACCCCAATCTACTGAATCTTCTTCCTCTGGTTCGTCATATGCACCAGATTCAAAATCTTTTTTGATCATATCCGCTACTTTTTCGGTGATATCTTTTTCTTCATTGAAGCAGCTTTCCACATGAAATTTGACCCCTCTGATTTCTTTGGTACTCATTACCCTTGATACCTTTCTCATAAAGCACCTCCTGCATTACCCCATTTTCATACCATGGGCTTCTTTTTTCTCCTGAATTTTCTGTCGCAGTTTACGGTCTACGGTATGGATGACCGCATCCTGTTTTTCATAATCTTCCACAACGATGTTGCTGACTTCTTTCAATAACCGTATCAAATGATTCCTGATGATTTCATTTTGTATCCGATTTTGCTTATGATACTGGTTTCCCATCTGCATATTGCTGATTTCCAATGCCGTTTTCAGCACCAGATTTTTGATGTTCCGAAACTCTGGCTCCTCAGAGAAAGAATGTCTGGCGTAGCCTTTGCCGTCATAAAAAGATATGACCTCGTCTTTCAAATCCAGCCATGACTGGTAAAGAGAATCTATCTTTTCATCCTTACTGATTTCCGAAACGATTTCATCCACCAGCAATTTATTCTCTTTGGCAAGACGACCATATACTTTTTTATGCTTTGCTGTCTGCAAGTTCTTTGCCAATGTGACTAACAACGCCTGTGCATAAGGATTTTCTTTGTGTTCCAATGACAAGGAACGCTCCAAAAGGTTTCTGCATTCCTGCCGAATCCATTTCCGCATCTCGTCTTTTTGCTCATAGAGATGGTAAAATGCATCATGGAAAATCTCATGAGCAAAGGCACTCCTCAAATTTTCAATGCCTTTTTTCGTCAGATAGCCCTCCTTTGGGTCTTTGGAATAGCACATAATATGGATATGTGGATGATGACCTTCGTTATGAAAAGCACCATACCAAACCAGATTTTCTGGCTTGATCCGCATTTCTTTCGCCATTATCAAAGATTTTTGCATGACCAGATTTCTCCACACCTTTGCATTATCATAGCCCAATCGCTGGGCATCCTCTCGTTTCAGAGAAACCACAAAGTTCCAGATACGTCCCTGATATTCCGCTGCTTCCTTCTGTACTTTCCACAAATCAATCTTTTCATCTCTGTCATTCCACAGGGCATGCCCCTGCTCTGTGAACTCTGCCCGAGGGCGTTTGGCTAAGTAACCTACGTAATTTTTCATATCATTTCCATGATACATTTGCACCTCTGCGATTTTATGAATGAGATTTTCGGCTGTTTCGCAGCTTAGATTTTCTTCATACGCCTGATATTCTGCGGCACATTCTTCTTTCAGCTTTAAGGATTTTTTCAGTTCTTTTGCGATCCATTCCCTTTGGAGTACAGAAACTTCATGGGAAATCGGCTGGGCATATCTTTCCGCATTCGGTCTGGTGGCGATGTATTTCACATAGTTTTTCATTTGTCCTTTGGAAATGTTCTTCACATATCGTGCAGTAAAAATGATTTTTGCCATGACTTCGCCACCATCCTTTCATCCATTTTTTTACTTTATCATATCTTCCAGAGACAAAGTTCCGTTCATACTTTTTACTTCTCGCTGGCATAGATGGTGGAGCTCGGTCAATGTTTCTTCATCCATTTGAAAATAAAAAGCCATGATCCGCTGCAGTTTTGCCAACTCCACAGCCATACGAAAGCTCTGATTGGAGAGCCTGCTTTCCGAAGATTTCACTGATGACTCCACCACCTTCTGAATCTGCTCGCCCAACACCACTTTGTTTTTCTCTGCGGAAAGGTAACCAGCATAGTACCTGATGGCTTTTTCAATAAATTCATTCCGGCTCCGGCAGTCATCCATTGCCATACCAGCCATGCAAAGATTGGCTGTTTCCTCCGAAAGCCGGACAGTAAATGTCTGTTTTGTATTCTCCTTTTGCAATCCTCATCTTCCCCTTCCATCTCTCCTTGATGTCGGTACCGACGTCAGGCACAAAGCCCGTAGTTTCTAAGGGAAAAGGCAGTTTTTCCCACTGGAAAGCGCCGCTTCCGACGCCTATGCCTTCTTTTTGACACCAGCTTTTCGGGGCAAACAATCTCCGCACTGCGGGGATTGGAGGGAATCGTGGCGGAACAAGACACCGCCGCTTTAACCAGCAATCTTTTTTCACCCTTCCAATGGGCTTTACAACAGGATCAAAGAAAGCCGTTCACTGCCAATTTTCAATATTTCCCCAAAAATCCCTCACGTTGCCCTTTTGTTCCTCTGGCGATCACATCCCCTAATCCTGTTTCTCATCGCCACACAGGCGGTCACGCCGCCGACAAACGCCTTCCTTCTCTCCGACAGGGTCAGCAGGGTCAGTTTTTTGCCAGCCCACCCAAAAACTGTCACTACCGTCACTTTTTTCATTTTTGCATCTTTGGAAAATCCATCTTTTCCCTGATTTCAGAGGGTTTTCCAATCTGCCGTCTTTTTCTGCGGCAGGGGCAGTAGAAAGATTCTTCTGCCGATTACCGTCACTGATAAAATCTATTTTCATTTCCCTTTTCTCCTTCCAGCCATGTGATTTTTGAAATTTCCATAATTCTTTTGCCATCGCTTCTTCTGGTATGGAAAGCGTAACCCAAACGCAGAAGCTCTGCAGAGCTTTTCTTCAATCGTTTCAAGAGCGTCAGATGGGAAATGGTTTTTCCAGAAGCGTTGCTGAACAGCTCTGCCAATGCACTTGGCTCGCCTGATAGAAAAATATGTTTTTTCATACACCCATCCACAATGGAAACGATTTCGTCGACGGGTTCTTTTTGCTTTTCCAATGAATCCTCTTTTTTGATCCAGATACTGTTTTCATCCCGTTCCAGTTTCAGTTCCCGTGGCTCCACATCTCTGCCCAGAACAGATAGCTTCACGGAACCACTGTCCCTTTTGTTTTCTGTCATCACCAGAATGGTATCGGCTGCCCCCTGCAGTCCTGTCGTACCAGAAATCATGTGGAATGCGTCTTTGCTTTCCTGCTTCCGCAAATGATGAATCAGAAGTATGGTCAACTGGTATTCATCAGCAATCTTTTTGAGAGATTGGATGTCTTTATAGTCCGTCCCATAACTATAATCCAGACTTTGTTTTCTGATACACTGCAATGTATCAATGACGATGAGCACTGTTTCTTTCTGCTCTGATAAAAACTTTCGAATCTGTTCTTCCAGCCCTTCTCCAAGGCAAGCTGCTTCCCAACAAAAAAACAGATTCGCAGGTGCGTCATCTGTTATGGTAAGGGTTCTGTTTTGCAGACGGGATTGATTGTCCTCCAAACAGAGATATAATACGGTTCCTTTTGCCGTTTCGCAGTCCCAGACAGGCTCCTCCTTCGCAACGCAAAGGCAAAGCCACAGAGCGAAAAAAGATTTCCCTGTCTTAGGGGCACCAGCAAGTATGGCAAGTCCTTGAGGAAGAAATTCTCTGACTGCAAACTTGATGGGTTTATAATCCATATCCATGAGTTCCTCGCCACTCATGACCTGAAGCGGTTTCGTCATAACACCATAACACCTCCTCTCTTATGAAATTTTTATGGGAATCTGATATGGGCATTGGAACACCACCTCCTCATTCATATCTCAAAAATATTTAGACTTATCAAAAATATTATTTTTATAAGTCTATAACTAAAATTTAACACGCCATTGCTTTTTTGTCAAGACACATTTATAATAATATTATAGTTCTGTCTAATTTTTATTTTGAAAGGAAAATGACCATGGCTGATGATCTGCAATATAAAGTCTATCTGTTAGAGGGACAGGAAAACTTCGTAACAGAAACAAAAGAATATGCGCTGAAAAAAGAATATCAGTTTCCTGATAGTCTGATCGATTTTCTGTATGTGGATTTCCAACCTCTTATGGGTGCATTTGAACAACTGGGACGGGATATTGAAAACCTCTACCAGAAAAAAGATGCCCAATACACCAGAAGCGTTTTGGACTTTCTCCATGACATGGCAGCGGTACACCCCTATTTTGAAATCACTTACCATGTTTGGAAAAAGAGATTCCGTCAGGCAGAAGAACAGGAATTCAAAAACATCATTGACCTGCTGCCGAGAAAACAACTGACTTGGATTCCTTCGGAAGCGGTGGAGATACAGCGTCAGATCAGAGATATTTTCGACAACTGTTTGGACAGAGATTTATCTCAGGGGACTGTCAACGAACGGCTGACAAGTCATTTCAAGAAATATCAGGATGATTCTTTGAAGCTATTCCGCTTTCAGAAATTGAATATCAGATATGAAATGGTGGAAGATCGGGCTTTTACAGATGTGCTTTATCCAGAAAGCATTTATGATGTCATTGACTATATCCTGCGGGAGTGCATCAAGAGAGAACAACCCATCAGAAAATGCAAAAACTGCCAGAAATATTTTGCCATCCGCGGCAGAACCGATACGGAATACTGCTCCCGCCCCATTGACGACATGGGCAGGACATGCAGAGATTTGGGGGCGTCCTATCTTTGGGAAAGAAAGAAAAAGGATGATGAGATATTCAAAGTTTACAGACGGGAATATAAGAAGCGTTTCGCATGGATCAAGAGCAAAAAAATCTCTCAGGAAGATTTTTACGCATGGTCTGAGAAAGCAAGACAGCAGAAAGAATTGTGTGATCGTGGGGAGATGACACTGGAGGAATTTAAGGATTGGCTGAAGAAATAAAAATCCTTGCCTACCAGTTTTAGAGAATTGCAAAGAGGATGGATGATATATGAAAGACATCAATAGAATTCGTGGATGTTTGATAGGCGGTGCCGTTGGAGATGCCCTTGGTTACGCTGTTGAATTTATGAAAGACTCTGAGATTTTCAGAACTTATGGTTCTGCTGGTATCACGGAATACACTCTCGTAAATGGTGTTGCTGAAATTTCTGACGATACACAAATGACATTGTTTACGGCAAATGGTCTTTTGCTTGGAACAACAAGAAAAATGACAAGAGGTATCATGGCTCCCTATCCACATTATATTTCCTTATGCTATAAGGACTGGCTGAAAACACAGTTGGCTGAAGATTTCAAGTTGGAAGCTCCTCAGTATGCATGGCTCAACAATATCCCAGAAATGAATCATAGTCGTGAACCTGGACGCACTTGTATTTCATATCTTTTAGAAAACAGATTGGGTTCTACATCCAATCCTCAAAACAACAGCAAAGGCTGTGGCGGTATTATGAGAGTTGCCCCTATTGGTCTTTACTTTGAAGATAATAAATACACCATCAAAGATATTGATATGATTGGCGCTGAAGCGGCAGCTCTGACCCATGGACATGAATTAGGCTATATCCCTGCGGCAATGTTTGTCCACATGATACATCTATTATCACACCATTCTGGCGTATCTGTTTTAGATGCCGTAAAAGATGCCAAAAGAATAATGTCCACCCTATTCCCCAAAGCGAAACATCTGCATCGCTTAACAGGATTAGTGGATCGAGCCATTACACTTTCCGCAGATTCTAAAATCAGAGATTTGGATGCCATCAAGGAACTTGGTGAAGGTTGGGTAGCAGAAGAAACACTAGCCATTGCCATTTACTGTTCTCTAAAATATGAGCACGATTTTGAAAAAGCCATCATCGCATCTGTTAACCATAGCGGAGACAGCGATTCTACAGGTTCTGTCACAGGAAACATCTTGGGGGCACATTTAGGAATAGATACAATCCCTCAGAAATTCCTTGATAACCTAGAGTTAAAAGAAATTATCCTTGAAATTGCAGATGACCTTTTCAATGACTGCAAGATTTCAGAATACAGTAACACGACAGATAATGTTTGGGAACAAAAGTATATATATCACACTTATCCAAATAAAATTTAATATTGTATTTATTGGCAAAATCCATCAGAAATTGTTTTTATGATTGATAACACAATGAATAAAGGCAAGACAGCAAAAGAAATCATACGAGTGTGGAGAGATGGCATGAAAAATGAAAGGGCTAGCAAAACATCAAAGGGGGACTCTGTATGAAAAAGAAATTGAGCATTATCATTGTTGTTCTTTTGTTATTAGGGCGTGTTTTAAAACTTCCAACTTGTGTGCAAAGTGCTAATCTAGTAAAATAGTGATATGAGAAGACATGAATTAAGCGAAACACAATGGAACAGAATTAAAGATTTACTTCCGCCAGAACGAAAACCACAGGGAGGGCGACCAGCAAAGAGTAATCGTGAGATGCTCAATGCTATGGTGTATTGGCTCAACACGGGTATCCCTTGGAGAGACCTGCCTGAACGATTTGGACCTTGGCAAAGTGTTTACAGTCGATTTCGTGCATGGACAAAAGCCGGTGTATGGGAGAACATCTTGGTCAATATGATCCAGCAGGATATTATCGATGAAACGACACTTATGTTAGATAGTACCAGCATAAAAGTACACCAACATGCCAATGGTGTTAAAAAAGGGGCGAAAACCAGTCAACAGGACGCAGCCGGGGAGGATTGACGACAAAAGTCCATATGGTAACAGATGGTCTTGGGAATCCTTTGCACTTTTTGCTTTCCAGTGGTAATATGAGTGATATTCGCATAGCACAGAATTTATTGGAACCATTCGATTTATCAGGAAAATGGATTCTTGCAGACAAAGGTTATGACAGCGACAAGTTTGCTGACTGGATCAAAGTACATGGTGGAATAGCTGTTATACCAAGCCGCAGTTCAGCCAAGCTCGCCAGAAAGATCGATTGGGCTGTTTATAAAGAACGGCATCTTATTGAAAATCTATTTCAGAAACTTAAAAATTACCGCCGTTTCTCAACCCGGTATGAGAAAAAGGCGCTTTATTTTCATGCCGTTGTTTGCCTTGCTTGTATCCTTGTTTGGTTACTTTGATGGTTTTAAAACACGCCCTAGGCTGTGCCTATTACTTTGGGGTTGGTTTTTTGCCTGCAACGAACGTTGTTGTGACAGATTTCGAGGTTTCAGAACAACAGGATAGCATGACCATCCAGACTTCCATTGCTACCTCTGCTGGTTATACGAGAAGTGTAAAAAACGTATCTGATAATCCCGAAAAAATGAAATTAAAATTCTATTCTGCTTTTGGTGGCATCAACGGCTCCATAGGGGCAAAAAGCGAATTTAATCTTCCCCTCGCTCCTGAATGCAAGGAAATCTATGTTCTACTATATGATGATTATAGATTGACCCTTGCGAAAAATCCAACTATTGGAGAATGGGAACGAATCAAATAACAGGCTATTGGAAAAAATCATAGCTTGAAATCACTTGACTTCTGATTCCATAAGAGTTTATATACCACAAAGCATATTACATTCTAAAAGGTGGTTATCTTATGGATATTTTCGAAGCATATCTCTCCTCACCTGACGAAAGCACACCGACATTCTCCGTATTCTTTCAGTCAGCACAAGACCTAAGGGAAAGCCTTGGGACGAAGGGATACCTGCTGGAGCATTATCTTTCTCTGTGCTTTCGTTTGATTGCACAGATTGATTTTGTCAGCTTACAGGATGAAGTTTCAGAAGCCATGGTTGCCATAATGCGGAGCATTTCTGATGCAGAAGCAGAAAAAGTATTTGTCTGTCAGGAAGTTTATACAAGACAAATACTCTGGCTGATATCCCATGCAGATTCCTTATTGGAACAGGCATATCATGACTTCATACAGAAAAAAACACTTTCCTCTGAAACCAGTGTAGACATCATAGACCTCAGGCAAACAGAGGAAAAAATAAAAGTTCTCATTGGACAGGAAAAACTGGAATCTTTCCAGAGAACGTTCCTTCGTCGTTTTCTGTTTTCTTCTGTGGTGCAGCTCTTTTTACAAGGCATGACCACAGAGTTTATCAGAAGATTTCTGACCACCGATATAGAAACAGGGAGCGAGGTTTTCCGAATCCATCTGAAAAATTTTGGACATGCAAAAAACGGCTAAAACCTAAGGTTTTAACCGTTTTTTTGCAAAGAGCCGGAAACGTGACTCGAACACGCGACTTACTGATTACGAATCAGTTACTCTACCGACTGAGTTATTCCGGCATATCTGATGGACTATCCTTATCTACAACCAGCGACCTGTTCCTTACGAATCAACGAAAACAGTATCATCAGATAAACATCTATAACACTATATCACAAATTCTCATAAAACGCAATAAAAAACATCATAAGCAGACTCAAAATACGATGCTATCTTAACCTCTTATTTCTCCAACATCTAACAAAAATAAATTCTCATAACGATTTTCTAAATTCATCTTATGTTCCAATGGAAGATAAAATGTATACACCGTTCATTTTACGTCTGATTTTCTCACATCCATTTTTTTCTAAAGACTTTATAATCAAAGAATCACAGAAAACATCCAAGGTTCTCTGCGATTCTCCCATTTCATAAAAATTCAGTTATGCTCTTTTCTCCTTGATTAGACCAATGAGAAAAATCACCGCAAAAATCAAGCACAAACTTCCCCAAACAATCAGGTCCTGAAAAATGCCATGTGCGGTCAGTCCCAAAACGCCTGCCAGAGCATAAGCAATGATGCAGAATATGCTGCCTCCGCGACTATTTCTTGCCGCAATGGCTACGATACCTGCCACCAGCATCAGCAATGCCACAGCCATTCCTACGCCGCCGCTGGTTCCGCCTTCATTTGCCAATGCATCCCCCACTGTAGCTGCGCAAGATTGGAATAAAACCACCATCGTCAGTACAATACTGAGAACCCCAATGACCAATTTTGCTGTTTTCATGTTACTTCCTCCCTTTTTCTATTTGTTTTTCACGCAAATAACCTCTCACAAAAAGGAAGGCAAACTCATTCTCGATCGCCTCTTGGAACCACATATCTGGATAATTTGATCCCTTTGCTGATTTCAGAAACATAACCGGACTGGATTCCAGAGAGTTCCACAATATGTTTGATGGTACAGCCACTGCTTTGCAGTTCTTTCGCATAAAGAATACCAAATAGATTGACCTGACACACCGCTTCATTCCGTCTGGCATTTTCGTACATACTGCGCAGAATTTCTGCCAATTCCATATCTGTCATAGGTTCCCTCCTTTGCTTTTTGCTATTCGCTATTTGCAAATTCAGTATAAAGGAAAAGCCCCATGATTTTTCCCCCGATTTAGGGGAGTTTTTAATCTGCGCTTCTAGTCAGTTCTGTTTCTCCATATTCCTGCAGCCAACTATTGACCGTATCCACAGAAGTAATTCCCTCATTGAATACAATGATAAAAATGGCATCTCTCTGTTTTTTGGGATACAGTCCCGGCATTCCATACAATGCCAATGCCCGTTGCACTTCCTTCAGATTCATTCCCATGGCAATAAAGATACGAAGCAGCTTATCCCGATCTTTGGTATGACTTTCTCCATTGAGCAATTTATATCCATATTTCTGGGGCATATCCGCTTTTTGAAAAATATCCTGCCGTTTCAGATTCCTTTGCTGAATCAACTGATCCATATAGGTAATGAAGCTATGTGACTGCACTGCCATATCATCCTGCAATGCTGACAATTCCGCTTTCTTGGTATGTTTTAATATTTCCATTAACTTTGATGTGCTTTTTTCTTCCATATTTCCACTCCTGTTTACAAAAGCCTGTTCATTGTAGTAAAATTATACTGCATTTCACATTTTGAAACAATAGGGATTCATTTTGAGGTGAACTTATGGAATTACAAACCCGTTTGCGTTTATCATTCTATAGAGAAATTGCTGATATTAACACAGCCCATCATATCCGTCTGGTACAGCACACAGTAAGCGGAAAAATTTTTGTGAAAAAAGAGCTGTCCATATACGATTTACAGGTTTTTCAATATCTGATGACTGAAAACATCCCGGGCACCCCAAAAATTGAAGAGCTTATCGAAGAAGGCAACACCTTATACGTCATCGAAGAATATATTTCCGGTAATTCTCTGGAGGAAATCCTTGCCAAAGAAGGTAGCTTTTCAGAAGAAAAAGCTGCTGATTATATTCTGCGCATCTGCCGGATTTTGCAGCCCCTGCACCAGCAGCATCCCTCCATGGTTCATCGTGATTTGAAGCCATCCAATCTGATTTTGACTTATGACGGCAGATTGGTTTTAGTGGATTTCAATTCCGCAAAGTCTTATCATCCTGAACGTTCTCAGGATACTGTTCTTTTCGGCACAGCCGGATACGCTGCTCCAGAACAGTATGGTTTTTCCCCTTCCGCACCGGCTGCCGATATTTACGCCTTAGGGGTTCTGTTCCACAAAATGCTCACCGGTGCCCTTCCGACAGAAACAAACTACACAGGGAAATTTTCCGGTGTCATTGCCAAATGCATCGAAATCGATCCGAAAAACCGCTATAATTCTGTTACTGCATTCCAAAAAGCCATCGAAAAAATATTAAAGCCACCTCTCACTTTGGAACAACTTAAAATTCCTGAAAAATGCCAAGGATACGCCTTGCCGGGTTTTCGCAGCAGAAAAAAAGGTTATATGATCGGGGCTGCTATCTGGTATTTCTGTCTTGTAATCGGCTGTCTTTTTATGGAATCAGACAATGTTGTTGGCATTCAGTTGATTCCTTACAAAATTATCAGCTTTATCATATTTTTCTCTCTGACACTTTGGCTGGGGAATTACAGAGGCATTCAATATTATTTCCCCCTTTGCCTTCATCGCAATCGCGCAATTCGATATATTGCCATTGGATTTTTCGCCTATGTATGGATTTTCCTGTTGATGATTATTCTGGCTTTCGCTGTGGATGCCCTTGCACCATAAAACAAAAATCTTTGCCGCCTTTGGGCAGCTTTTTCTTTTTCACAACTATTTTACATTCAATGAACCAAATCCCACGAAAAACCCAGAAATAGTAATTTTTTCTAAATAATTGTAAAAGTATGTTGCACACCTTGGAATTAACCTGTAAAATGTATGTATATTCCATTTATCATTTATATTTTTTTAAGCAATGCACCAAAAGCAAATATCCGACCATGGTCATTCTGTATAAAAATTCAGAAACCATCTGCATGACACCATCAACAATCTGATGCACATGATAAAGGAGAGAAACTATGCACTGCCCCTACTGTAATCATAAAATTTCTGCACATGCAAACTTCTGCGAGCAATGCGGGAAAAAAATCCCCAAGTGTCCTACTTGCAGTCATATTATTTTGAAAAGAGAAAATTTTTGTCCCGTGGATGGAACCCCTTTTCCTCCCGAATTTTTTGCTGACTGGCCAATGGAAGAAGCTTCTCTTTCCGAAAAAAACACACTTCCGGAAGAAACCGCACTTCCAGAACCTGATTTGCAGGAACTTTCTTACAGCACGGCGGAACCAATCGAATCAGATGTCATAGATGATGAGGATTTTGAGGAAGAATATGACGAAGAATATGATGACTTTGAAGATTTCGAGGATTATGATGAATCTGAGGAATCAGAAAAAACCAATTGGAAACCGATTCTCATAGCAGCTGCCATTGTCGGTGTCATTTGCATCTTCATCAGTTATATTGCAATTGTAACAGGACCAGGTACTTTGAAAACAGAGGAAAACACGCAGGTAGAAGCACCTGCAAAACAACAAGACACACAAGAAGCAGACGCTGCTGTATTTCTTCAGTATTCCGATGATTTATTCTTGATGTCACAGGATGATGTAATCATTTAACAGCAGAAAACAAATACGAAAGAAAGCTGGTCTATTTTGTTCAAGCAATACAAATGGAATTGCTTTCAAGAATTTTCACAAAAAATA
>OFMI01001339.1_pt1 | contig 15826 bp, 9 predicted proteins | sample 1541741 | NCBI WGS metagenome assembly OFMI01 (sample SAMN04209219, study PRJEB22552) | human gut metagenome | biome: gut; material: feces | host: Homo sapiens | place: USA: Oklahoma | reverse complement strand
CCGATGTAATAGAGGGGTCTCCTATTTCATACGAGACCCCTCTATTACATCGTGGAATACATATCATACATGATATTGAAATTATAGAGTTATTTTATTTTTGTTTTTTATTTATTTTTATTATATATATTTTATTTTTTAGGGTGGTGGAACAGGTGAAAGTAGTAGAACGAGATAAGTTAATTTTAAGAGAAGTGGAGAGATGGAGAGTATGCGGAAGCAGGCACATTCGATTCTTAGCAGGATTTTCAGGGCAAAGAGCCACAGACAGAAGATTAAAGATTCTGATTGAAGCCGAATATCTGGAACGCAGAAAATATTTATACGGCATTCCCAGTATCTATTTTGTAACTTCTAAAGGCAAAAAGCTGATACAATCGAATGCCCGTCTGGAAAAGGTGAAAATTGAACAGATTGTTCATGATATGACTGTTCTCGATTCTGCAATTTATTTCATGCAAAAAGAAAACTTATCCTTACAGGATATTACGACAGAAAAGCAGCTGCACCAGTCGGACGGCTTTGGAATACGCAAACACAGACCGGATTTTATTTTTACAAAAAATGATGAAACTACCTGTGTAGAAGTTGAAATGACGCAGAAAAGCAAAACGCGCCTTTTCAATATTATCAAAGACAATTTTATGGATTATGATAATCAAATCTGGATTGTTCCAGATTCACAGACGGTTATTTATCAGACGTTAAAAGAAAACCAAAAATTTTATACCAATATTCATATAATGTCTTTAAAAGAAATTACAGACTATTTTCATCAAATAAAATAAATTGGCTTGTCCACTAACATAAATACACTATTGGTCAAATATAGTGGTATTGGAGGTGACAAGCTATGATGTATCATATTTTTTACCGGACTTCAAAAATATCAGTTCATATTAAAAATTCTGATTTTTACAGTTCCGGTATGCATTATCATTCATGGGTGCAGACAAACCGTTTTTATGCGAAAACTGTTCAACTTTCGCCGAGATTTTAAGAGGGTAAAACATAAAATGAAACAGAAAAATCTGAATGAAACAAACTCCGCATTATTGGGATATAACGGAAGAAAACCGATTTATTCTCCCGACAATGCAAAGCATATTTTTATTTGCGGAACAACTGGAAGTGGAAAGACCGTTGCACTCAGCAATTATATGCGCAACTGCATGAAAAAAGACTTTCCTATGTTGATTATCGATGGCAAAGGAGACACGGGAAAAGGCAGTATTTTAGACGTCCTCACACAGTTAAATAAACATTATCACAAGAAAATTTACTGCATCAATTTAACAAATCCGTCTTTATCCGATACATATAACCCGTTTTACAATACTTCTCCCACTGTAGCAAAAGATATGCTGATAAATATGACAGATTGGTCGGAAGAGCATTACAAGGTCAATGCGGAGCGTTATTTACAACGATTGATTTTGTTAATGAACAAAGCGGAAATACCGCTTTCGTTTCAATCGATTGTGAAATTTATGGAGCTTGATCATTTTACGCTTTTATCCACACAACTGGTCAAGGGAAAGCAGATTTCCAAAGAAAATCATTTAGAAAATCTGGAAATTGCAAAGACTTCCGGAAAGGTCGCAGAAAATTCTATTGCCCGATTTTCTACCATTGCAGAAAGCGAGTTAGGAGAAATTTTCTCCAAAACCGGAATTGATATTGCCACCGCATTACAGGAAAAAGCGATTATTTTATTTATCTTGAATCCGTTAATTTATCCCGAATTGTCTCCGGCATTTGGTCGATTGGTTTTGATTGACAGCAAAAAGGCGATTAGTCAGCGTTTTCAAAATCAAAAACGTACTTTTTTCTTGTTTGATGAAATCAACGTATACGCTTCAAAAACGCTGATTGACCTTGTAAACAAGTCCAGAAGCGCAAATGTGACTTGCGTTCTTGCAACGCAAAGTCTTTCCGACCTTGCAAGTGCAGAAGATGAGGACTTCACACAGCAGATTATTGAAAACTGCAATAATTATCTTGTCTTACGTCAGAACAGCGCGGTAAACTCCGAGAATTGGGCGAATATTTTAGGTACAAGGCAGACTATGGAAGTGACCTATCAATTACAACAGAAAGGACTTGACACAACACAAACGGGGTTCGGTTCGGCGAGACGTGTACGAGAATATCTGTATCACCCAGATGAAATTAAGCAGTTGCAAACGGGATATGGCATTTTTCTTTCCAGAGATGAGTATTTTCACAGTAAATTACATATTAACAAGCCGTTTTAAGGGGGGACTTTCTATGATTGATGACATTGAAAGAAGTGTACATTTTCTTTGTTTGTTCTGGAAAAACAACCCGATTTATCTTGTTTGTTCGCTGTTCTATTATGTGATTTCCTCTTTGCTTTTAGGCGGTACGGCAAAAAGTTTTTTGATTGTATTTGTCGTTTACGCTGTATCGCTTATCATTGGATTCAGTTCATTGGGCGAAAAATTTTTGCGGTTGCTAAATAGAGTTAGACCGCTTGAAACAAAACGGGAAACAGAATATTTACAGCCGTTATTTGACGAAGTCTATGAACATGCAAAAGAAAAGTACAAAAGACTAAGAAAAATTGAAATCTGTGTAATTGATAATATGACAGTTAATGCGATGGCTTTAGGCAGACGGACGATAGCCGTTACCAAAGGCGCAATGCAGACGTTCACAGAAGAGGAATTGAAAGCCGTTATCGGACATGAAATTGCACATCTGATACATGGTGATACTATGTCAGCTATGTATGCTATGATTGGCAATGGGATACTTTCCGTATTTGTTCTGACTGCAAGGTTATTCTTGTTATTATTGGATTGGGCGCAAAGCTCCATAACCGGAAAACGCAGTATTTTTTCTGTTTTAATGCTATTGCTTCGACTGTACTTTGAGTTTTGCATTTGGGTTGTCAATTTTGGATTACAGGTAATTTTGTCAGTCAACAGCCGGAAAAATGAGTTTAAAGCGGATATGTTTTCCTATGCCATTGGATATGACGATGATATGATTGAAGCGTTGTATCTGCTGGAAAAGATTTCTTTGGGCGATAACAGTACGATAATTCAAAAGATGATTGCCAGTCACCCCAGAATTACCCTTAGAATTAAAAAGCTGGAAGAACTGGACGAACTTGTGAAATAAAGTTTTCCTTAACCCCTTAGTTGATTTCAATGCAAAATCTCCCCGTTATGTTTTGGAAGAACATAACGGGGAGATTTTGAGTATGTTGTTTTTGGGGTTAATCTAAGTACTTATTATTATCTATTCTTCTGATATTTCCTTTCTTGTCTTTTCTTGCGAGTATTTCATTTCCATCTTTATCTTTTTTCAATAAAAATCCAAAACCTTACTATTAAATATTTGAAAAATTCTAATATTGTTTCCATTTCTATCATCCTTTTATTTAAGTATATAAATAAGTTATTGTTCTGCATTTTTAACCATATCATCACAACATTGTTTCTCCCCACATCTTTGACGAGGGAGAAACAAAGATTAATATTTTACTTATTCTAAAATCATATTAAAATATACTTTTTGCGGTATTGCTTCGTCTTCTGTAGTACCATTTCCAAATTGTCCACAGTAATTATGACCCCATATATATAATTCACCATTTTCTAATAGGGCAGAAGCATAATTTGAACTTAATGAGACACTAACTACATTATCTATAATTTTTATTGGTGTAGGTGATAATACATATTCTTCACCTATGCCCAGTTGCCATTTTTCATTGTTTCCCCACATATATAATTGATTATTCGTTGATAATGCTGCTACATAATCATAATTTAACGTTACAGATAATACATTATCCATTATTTTTTGTGGTGAATTTAAATCAATATTTTCGTCAAATAAATAATCTTTTCCACCAAATTTTCCTACACCTAATTGACCATAACAATTATCACCCCACATATATAATTCATCCGTGTTGGTTATAGCAGCACAGAAGTTTCCGCATATTTTTACAAGGCGCACGTTATCCATAATTTTTGTTGGTGTATTTAATGCTTTACTTCTTGATTTTCCTATTCCCAACTGACCACATTCATTATTTCCCCACATATAAAGTGAGCCGTCTTTTGTAACAGCTGCGCAACAATTATCACCAAGGCTTATTTGCTCAACATTATCCATCACTTTATATGGTGAAATCACTGTAATAGGGTTATCGTTAACTTGTTTTCCTAACGTCCCCATACCTCCAAATTTCCCATTTCCAATTTGACCATCAAAATTATTTCCCCACACATATAGGCTCCCATCTGTAGTAATACAAGCTCCATTACGTTCACTAAAACTTACACTCTCCACATTATCCATGACTTTCATAGGAGATAGTATATCTTCTTTTTCAGGGTAATTTGGAAATACATTATCATAATTACTTCCCCACATATATAATTCATTATTATTAGTTATTGCTGCGCAAAAGCTAAGGTAATTTCCAGTATATACAGAAGAAACATTATCTAAAATTTTCGTTGGAACTAATATATTTCTATCTTCTACGTTACTAGAACCAAGGCTTCCACCAAAGTTACTTCCCCAAGCATATAAAGAACCACTTTTGTTAATTGCATAACTATGATCACCTATAGCTTTTATATACTCTATATCACTCATTATTTTAATAGGAAACAATGAATCTTCATTGTCACCGTTTCCTAATTGACCATTATAATTATTACCGCATGTATATAAATTACAATTATTATCAATAAAACAACTAAAATCAAAACCAAGACTCACAGATTTAAAAGATATATCCTCAACAAAAGTTTCAATGGTTGTTTCAGCTTCTGTAATCTCCACAAATTCAGTTGATTGCGTTTCGTCTTCAATCGGAACAACTATAGTGTTTTTATCTTTGATTATTTCCATACTGTCCGTCAGACCACGCCGAGTTGGGTTACTGCTTACTTCGACCTCATTAAATGCTTGTTCTATTACTTTTAGATTATTTTCAAGCAATACGCCATTTTCAATTAAATCCCTTGCAGATTCTTCAACTGCATATCTGCAATCTGAAAAGTCAGATTTATCATTAAGATAAAATAATGAACCATACCACAATTGACCTAATTGATTGTAATCAAGTAAAAACTCAGAATCATAATTTTCGTTATGATTATCCTTGCTCATTAAGTAAGCTGTATGGGAAATGATTGTTGAATTTTTATGAGCACCTCCATAATCATTACTATCTGTTCCTTGTTTATCTTCGGTTGTATATCGTTTAGTATATTTACTTCTATTAGGGCTTTTTAAACTTCTGTTGTTTTCGGGGACAGATTGTATCCAGTCAGTTTTTCCAGTATATTTTTGCTCTACTAATTGACCGAAAATATCAGAATAAGCTTCCGCTAAAGCATTCCGTTCGAAATATTTACAATCTGAACTATATCCACTTGAACCAAAAGCTATTAATCCTGTTACAGCGTGAGTATATTCATGTGCAACCACATCTAAATATGCACTTAATTGTGCTTTGTTTTTATCTGAACGTATATCAAAGGTAATTTTAGCCACTGATTGGTTCTCTACAAACAATACTCCCCCAGTAGCATTATTTTTTCTACTTTTACCGTTTTCATCTTTTGATTTATCATTGTTGACAATAACCCAAGTATTGTCAAAAGATAAGCTCAAATTTTCTTGTTCAAAATACTCTATAACTCTATATGTATTTGCCATTCCATCTACTGCACTTTTATTACTTCCGTCTTTTATATCATCTAATGTAAAAATGTGATTCAACGAAATATTGTCGATACAATTATCGAATATAAATAAACCTTTATCACTATTCCAAAGAGCATTTTTTATATCATAATTTTCATCTTTATAATCATCATAAAAAACTTGATGAATATCACCATTCTGTCCTTCGAATTCAGCAGTATTTGACATTTCTGTACTATTGGCGGTTATAACATCTCCGCTTTCAGCATCAACTATGCATATATAAGAACCGGATTGAATGTAATATGATAAAAAATATTTATCATTTATTTCGTATATAACAAGTTCTGGAGAAATCTTTACTTGTTTAAAATTCGCTGAAAGGTTGTACTCCAAGAAATCTTCTCCTAAAGTTTCTTTTGCAATGTTAAGTGCTTCATCTTCCGTAATTTTAGGGGTTGTACTTATTTTTTCCAATAGCTTTATTGGAATTTTTCTTGAAATCAATGTTCTTGCATTGCCATTTTCATCTACTAATACTCTAACTTCTTCTGAATTTAACGGAATGCCTTTGTATAATATCTTAAAACGGTAGGAAGCACCCATATATTCATCTTTTCTCATAAATTCAAAAGATAAATTCTCATCATCATATCCCAATTGAGTTCTATTTACCTCAATAGAATCCAAAGCTATATTTTCGTCTGTAATTGGTTTATCGTAGAAATTTTCAAAATATCCATTACTTGAAGTTGATGAAAGAGATTGTGCGATATTATCACTTGAAGTATTCTTTGCATTTTCAGATAACAGCTTATTTCTATAGACAAGCAATGAACCTGCAAAGCCTAACAATACAACAATAACAACAATCAAAATCCCAATCGTTCTTTTTTTACTTCTCATAAAAACATCTCCTCATTTGCATAAAACCTGTATTTTTGGTTATCCTAAATATAACCCAAAATATTCCCCAAAGTCGAAGAGTTGGCTACTCTTCGACTTTTTTGAAATTATCACGCAAATTCGGTGTATTTTTATTTTTCTGACCCAGATTTTGACCCCTAATAGAAAATTGCTAACTTTTCTAAATTCCTCTTTTTATGGGCTTCTGAGGGGTGTACATAGCGTTCCATGGTAAATTTCACACTGGAATGTCCTAAAATTTCACTTAGACTTTTGATGTCAAATCCTTGTTCTATTGCTCTTGTTGCAAAGGTATGTCGCAAGGCATGAAAATTTGTATTTTTAATTCCGGCTTGTTCCAGATAGCTACTGAACATTCGCTCATAAACGCTTGGTTCTATATAGCGGATTGTTCCAGTTAAAAGGTATGCCATATCATTTGCTTTGTATTTTTGTAGTACTTCTAATAAAAATGATGGTATTGGTATACTGCGGATTGATTTTTGACTTTTTGGTGTATCAATCACAATCTTTGTTTTTGCAGACGTTTTTGAATCAAAATCTTTTAGTCTTTGCATCGTCTTTTTTATATGAATGGTTTCGTCCAATAAATTCACATCTTGCCATTGCAGTGCGCAAAGTTCTCCTAAACGAATCCCCATAAATAATGATAGCAGTACGCCTATTTTCTGTATTTCAAAAGAGGATTGCATAAAATGAACCAGTTTTGTAACCTCTGAACTTTTCAAAACATGTAATTCCTGATTCGGAATCTTTGGGTATGATATCGTTTGAAAGCCAAAATAACGGATATACTGCCTTGATTGTCCGTATTTGATTATCTGTACCAAAAGAGATACCATATCATGAACGGTCTTTTCTGCAAGATGATTTTTTTCAAGTATAAAATCCTGTATATGCTCACCAGTCAAATACATTGTTTTCATATGCCCAAAGTACGGTATATAATGATTTTCTATTAGATTACGATATTTGACATAACTGGACTGTTTGATTGTATCACGTTTCATATTCAGCCATTCTCGAAAAAGCTTTTGCATACTCATTCTACTTTCAATTTTATGGTCACAAAGATTTTTATATTGCTTTAATTTTTCTTTGGCTTCTGCATATGTCTTTCCATAAACAGAACCGTAACAGGCTTTTCCCGTATCAGAATATGAGGTGATATATCGTCCTTCCCATCGTCCGTCTGTTCTCTTTCGTATATTTTCGCCACGTCTTGCCATATGCCATAACCTCCTGATTTCTGACCCAGATTTTGACCCCGAATAGAAAAAAATCTCTTATTCTACTGTATGATATAAATAAAAAATATTGGGGATTTTTGTAATCCTTGTAGAAATTGCGAACTTGACAAATTGTTTTTCTTGACTTTTTTGCTAAATTCGTGTAGAATAAAGATAGAAATTCAGTAAAATCTGTCAGTCGAAGAGTAGCCAACTCTTCGACTTTTTTGTGGTCAAGTTCCATAAATATGTATGATAATTACTATATTTTATTATATAATATTCACTTCTGCTGGAGATATGACAATAATTCCTTAAATTTGCTTTCTTATTGTAATTCATAAAAAAATACTGTCAAGGGTAAATGCACGCTTGCGCGCCCTTGACAGTATTTTTTTATGAATTCTTCTGCAATTAGCAAATTTTAGGGGTGCTATGATAGTAACGACATTTAAACTGTTGTAAAAACTATATGTGATAATTATTGTTTTATATTGTTTATCTTTCCTCATAAAATCAACGAAAAATGCATACAAAACCGTTTGTTTTTATCATATTTTACTTTTGTTGCCTATACGAGATTGTAGCAGTGGTAAGGCAAGTCCTACTTTTTTCTTTAAAAAGTCAGTCATTTCAACACTTTTCGGAGTTGTTGCCCTTATATGATTGCACCATCTGCTGCCATGTCCTCAACTAAATCAGTTATGGGATCACCTTTAGACTGAAAGTATGCTGCAGTAAACGGAGCTCCGGATGCAGCTACCGGATATATTCCTGTTGTATGATCAACAAAATAAGTGTCAAAACCGCTTTCTTTAATTTCTTCCGGCGTAAGATTTCTTGTCAACTGATAAAGTATAGCAGATATCATCTCCATATGAGCCAATTCCTCAGTGCCAATATCTGTTAAAAGTCCTCTTACTTCACCATAAGGAGCAGAATATCGCTGATTAAGATATCTTAAAGACGCTGCCAATTCTCCATCTGGACCGCCAAATTTCAAAAGGATATAATACAAAATAAATCAAAATATTCCGTCTGTACAAAAAAATGTTCATTACAATATTTACATATGGACATTAATCGACACCCTTGATATAATTTATATATATCTAAAGGAGGTCGATATTTTGAGAATTGCGGTATGCGATGATCAGGAGTTTTTTGTTAAACTGATTTCCAAAAAAATAAAGGATTACATTGATAACAGACATTTTGATTATCAGATAGACACTTTTACAGACGGATTGAATTTACTTAGCAAGCATAAGTATTTTAAAAGCTATGACATTATATTTCTTGATGTTGAGATGCCTCTCCTGTCGGGGAAGGACGTGGCTCAAAAGGTTAACGAAGATCAATACAGGCCTCTCATTATTTTTACTACTAGTCATACAGACTTTGCCGTCTCAGGTTACGTGTATAAAGCATTCAGATTTCTTGTTAAAGCAAATATAGACGGGGAAATAAATTCAATTCTCGATGATGCTATTAAAGAGATTTCTAATAAGGCTGATGACGCAATTGTAAAAATAAATGATATGATCGTACTGCAGAAAGATATAGTTTACATAGAAGGCAAAGGCGGATATGTATATTTTTATTTGCATAACGGCGGCGTTTTATCCATCCGCTCTACAATGAAATTATTTAAAAGTACGGAGAAGCTTTTAGGATTTGTACATGCTAAAGAGAGTTTATTAGTTAACTACAATCACATAAAAGCCAGAGATAAAAACGAATTAAAACTTGATAACGATATAATTATCAAAATCCCCAGAACAAGACAAGAGAAAGTAAGGCAGGAAATATATGAAATAGGGGCTGAGAAGAATGGTTAATATAATTGAAATATCAGCGTCCGCCATTGAAAGCGTAATACTGACAGAGTTTACAACAAGAGTACTGGGATTTAAAGATAAGAAATTTGCAGCAATTAAATACATAATTTATCTTTTACTATCATTGTTTGATATAATTATACTTCCGTTATTTGTGGAATCGGATATTGTCCCAGGAATCGCCCATTTAATTCTTACATTCGGATTTGCGCTTCTATTCTTAAAAGGATCCATTTTTTTCAAGTTGTTTATTGCCATATTAAGCAATATATCTATACTCGTTATTAATATTATAATTATGAGCATATTCAGTTATTTCACGAGACTTAATTTCAGCGAACTTATTATTAATCAAGAATCTTCAAGAGCGCTGCTCGTTTTTACAACAAAGTTTGTTTACTTTTTATTTACGCGGGCAATGCTGAAACTGTTTGGTAAAGATAAATACCCTCTTACCGCCCTAAACTGGTATATAATAATAAGCCTCCTGCTGTTTAGCCTCGCGAGCGGTCTTATTGTATTTGGGATTAATCTGTATACAAAATTTAACGTCACTTTTATAGTAATCACCACTATTTTGATTATTGTTGTTAACATAGCCACTTATGTAATAATGATTGCATTATCTAAATACAATGGGTCGAAAAATAAAATAACAATACTGGAAAGATATAAAACAGATGTGGACAATAAATTAGAAGAAATAGAAGCCCGAAATAAATCGACAAGAAAAATAAGACACGAACTCCAAAATATCGGAATGATGGCGCTGACGTTAATACACGAAGGCAAATTGGAAGAAGCAAACAGAATATTGGAGGACGTTGCAAATATTGATTTAGGAGAAGATAAGCATTATATAGACCTTAAATATAAAATGCTTGAAACTATAATTAACAATAAGCTTACAATTTGTGAAAAAGAAAACATAAAGGTGAACGCTATAGACTTTTCGGGGATCAATGAGAGCCTGCAGGGAATTGACGAATCAGACTTATGCACAATAATATGTAACCTGATGGACAACGCCGTGGAAGCATGCCAAAAATGTAAAGGCGAAAAAAGTATTAGCTTAACTGTGGTCAAAGAAATTAACTACATTAAGATCAGGGTGGCCAACAATGCAGAGACAACAAATTTGGCATACAACGGCAAAGCATTGAAAACTTCTAAAAAAGATAAAGCAAGCCACGGTATCGGAACTCAAATTATTAATGATCTGGCAATCATGTATGATGGTGAAACATACTATAAATTAAAGGATAACAAGTTTACCGCTACAGTATATTTGAGCTGCGCTAATGATGTTTGCAAGAGCTAATTGTAAACTTTTTGTAAACAATTAAAAAAGTTGTTGTATTCGGTCGAAACAAGTGCTAAAATAAAAATGTAAATTAAATTTATGACAGTAAAGGAGAACGACATCATGATTAATAATATAACTTTAGCGGTCTGCAAAATTTAGGCAGGCTCACCTTGCTTTTTTTCAAAACCCCGCTCAGTTTTGAGCGGGGTTGTTTTTATATTTGTATAAGCAAAGCAAAATTCGCAATTATTAAAGATATGGTGAGATAACTTAAGATAATCGACAATATTCGCTGTTAATTAACATTTTTTTAGGTTGACTAATTTATAATTACGGCATATAATAATAGTGACAGAACCTCACGCACCTCTCGACGATGTGTCCCAGTGAGGGCTTTTTTATAAAGTGGTGACATTATGGATGTTAAAGAACCAATAGTATTTTGTAAACAAATAGAAAAATTGCAAGAACACGGCTGTGAAATTGAAAATTATAATCAAGCTATAATGATATTAAATAAAATAAATTATTATAAGCTTTCAGCATATTTCTTACCATTTAAGAATTCTGACGGAACATATAGAAAAGGAACAAGTCTACTTAGAGTTTATAAAATATATGAATTTGATCGTAAACTAAATACATTATTATATGGTATTATTGAGAAGATCGAAGTATTTATTAAAACACAAATTGCGTATTATCATTCTAATAAATATGGTTCTTTGGGGTACATGAATTGTTTGAATATTAACCCCAAGTTTAAAATTCAGCATAGTAAACTTATTGAAAAATTCGAACTTGAAATAAATCGTAATCTTGATTTACCATTTGTTAAACATCATACAGAACAATATAAAGGAAACTTTCCTCTTTGGGTTGCTGTTGAATTATTCACTCTAGGAAATATTTCACAATTTTTTTCACAATTAAAAACAGAGGATAAAAAAATCATTGCTAAGAGCGTTTCATACATAACCAAAATTAATTGTACGCATTTTCAATTAACAAGTTGTTTAAGATGTATTACCGATTTAAGAAATAAATGCGCTCACTTTGCAAGAACATATAATACAACCTTTTCAGCTACACCAAATTTACCAAATAGTCAAGCAAAAGAGCTTTTATTAGAGGAAATAAATACATTTATTTATATTCGTATCTTTTTGTTTTAAAGGTTTTATATCCAACCCCTAATGGTTGGATAAATGTAATTACAGATTTAAAAGTTCTTATAGATGAATATGAAGATTTTATAAATATAGAACATCTAGGTTTCCCGAAAGATTGGGAAAATTTACTAAACTAATATTTATAACAATAAAAACGGCAAGGAGTAATCCCTGCCGTTTTAGTCTTATTAACAATTTATTAACAATTTATTCATAAATTGTCTATATGCTCGGTGTCGAATTATGGTATTATATAAATACCGATCGGTTAGTTAACAAATTTTAGAAAGGACTTGAAATTATGAAAACATTAAGAAAAATCTTATCATCAGTATTGGGATTATCAATATTGATATCAGCTTCTAATTGTATTATTCCACAAACTTTTCAAAACGAAGTAATGGCAGTTAAATCTCAGGAGGACATAAAAATTGATGATAAGGATGAAACATATTTTCCTGATTCTGAAACGGCAGTAATATATCCGGATTCTTTATTTGTAACACTAAAAAAGGAGTATAGTGATCCTAATGTTTCTATTGATACTGATTATTTTCCTGAGCTAAATCTTGAATCCGTAGAAAACTTATTTGTTATAAATGATCCGGATGATAAAAAGTGTTTAAATGATGAATATTATAGACATATTTTGCAATTGAATTTCAATAATAGTGATTTTAATGTACTGGAACAATATGTTGACATACTTGAAAAAAGAGACGATGTAAAGACAGTTGCATATAATTATTATGATTGTAATAATAAAATAGTTTCAACGGGAACTATAGATACTAATTTAGAATATTTAAATGATATATATAAAAACGATATGCAACTTGATCAAGCATGGGAAATTACAAACGGTTCAAAAGTGAAGGTAGGTGTAATAGATTCAGGTATTGATGTCGATCATCCAGATTTAATTAATAATATCTGGAGTAATGAAGATGAAATACCTAATAACGGTATTGATGATGATGGAAATGGATATGTTGATGATGTTCATGGTTGGAATTTTGTAAGTGGATCTAATAATATAAATGATTATGGTAGCCATGGAACAGCGTGCGCCGGAAGTGTTGTATATACATGTCCAAATGTCGAATTGGTCGGATTAGTTCAGGCATCTTCTGAGCAAGAACCCGGAGATATTGGAGTAGATAGAATAATGCCCCTAATTATCTCTTATGCTATTAATAATGATATTGAGATTTTGTCTGCAAGTTGGTATATATATTGGGAATCTTCAATTTTTTATAATGCTTTGGAAGCTTATGAAGGTTTATATATTACAGGCGTTCCGAATAGCACCGATTTAAATGTTGATGGTAACGACTTAGTTTTACCTGCTCAATGGGATTTATCAAATACTATAATTGTAACAGCAACTGATGGAAATGGACAAGCAACTATATCAGCTTACGGTAAAAACACTGTAGATGTCGCAGCGCCGGGACTTTATGTTAAAGTTCCAACAAATGATGGAAGCTTTGGATATATTAGCGGAAGTTCTATAGCAACTCCAATTACTGCTGGAATTGCCGCCTTAGCAAAGAGTTATTATCCAGAGGCTTCTTCTGAAATGATTAAACACGCAATACTTACAAGTGTAACAAAACATGATATAAATAATGTTAATATTAACAGCCTTGAAGAAAAAGTAAGTACTTCAGGAAGAGTTAATGCATACGGTACTCTTTTAAAAATGAAGGAATTGCTTCCAGTTCAAGAGGATGGATATTATATTGTTAATAAGTCAAGCGAGATGTGTATAGATAGTGAATTAAAACAAGCAGTCGGAGGAAGCAGCCAGGTATGTAATTGGTATTTTAAATATCTTAATGATGGTTATTACAACATATTATACAAGCCTTGGAAAAGCAATGCAATAACAGCATCAAATAGTAGCTCTTTATCCATAAATACATTAAATAATTCCGATTCTCAAAAGTTTAAAATTGTTAATCTGGGAGACGGTTATATAAGAATTGTACCTAAATTATACAATACAAAATGTATACAGATTAGTAATGCTAGTAATTCTGTAGCTACATTAGGTATTATATCTGATTTAAATACTCAAAAGTTTCATTTAAAAAGTTTTGATCACAAAGAAAGCGGAAATGCTTATTATCTCAGAGATAAAAATAGTGGTAAATATCTTACTGTTAGTAACACTTATACATTAAGCATGAGTAATTTTTCATCTTCTTTAAGTCAGGAATGGAAATTTAACAAAAGCGGTAGTTATTATAAAATCACATCTAATGAATATCCTAGTTATTATTTAAGCATTAATTCTAATTCAACAGGCTCTTACAAATCTATTGAACTTTCTAAATCAAATACAGCTTTTGACCAAACCTATTGGATATTTAATGTGAATTCGAATGATTCTTATAGAGTTCAATCATTGTATAATGACACAAGATATTCATCAAATGTTTTCCTGGCAAATATAAATGGTCAAATTAAGGCTAAGGCAAGTTCATACCCAGACAATAGTATTGAATGGGTACTTGAAGAAAAAAATGAAATATCTGAAAAAGAAATAAGTATTATAAATATGAAAACCGGAAGATATATAGACTATGGTAATGGAAATGTATCATTAACATCACAATTTATTGATAATGATAGATTGAAATGGAGATTAATTTATACTGGAAATGATGAATATATAATTAAAGTATATGCTAATCCCTTCGAAATGAAGTGCAATAATTATAATGAAAAGATTTTTGTTGATATTCCAAACGGTAGTGTTCATTGGAAATTTAAGCAGTTGCAAGATGGTTCATATACAATTTTAAATTCTGCGGATACTTCAAAAGGCTTTTCACCGAGCGATAAATCGCAGACATATGTTAGGTATGGAGCAGTACCGTCAACATATAATCAAATTACAGAATTACAAAAGTGGTTTATCTTACCAGCTTAATATATATTTCATACTCATAACATCATCTTCAAGATTTCCAGCATTTAATTTACCGTTCTTAGATTTTACTCAACAATATAAAGAAATTAAATCTAAAAGTACAGAAAAAATCCCCTCAGACACTTAGTCCGAGGGGATTTAACTTATTACATCTTTTTTTCAATCTCCGTATGAAGTCGTTTTATAAAATTCTGTCCGGCAATTCCGTTCTGTTTATAACCCCATTGCCCTAACAGATAATTCACTGCGTTCAGAGTCCCGTCTCCAAACCATATGTTTTTATCCATTCCGTACTTATTTATTCCGGCCTTTTTCGCAAGGAGCAGCAGCTCTTTAAGGGAAAGCACGCCGATAGTGCTGTCGCCCTTCTTGTAGCCCGTTTTGTCCAGTACAGGCTTAGCAGACGAAACACTGTCAGTCTTAACCGTTATTCCCAGAGTTTTCAGAATACCGTCCGCATAAGCTCTCGCTATCTTACTGTAATTTGCCTTGATATAGTCTGCGTCCGATTTCGTATCTACAAATCCGCCCTCCAGCAAAACGGCCGGAGCGTCGGTCAGCCTGATTATTGCGAAGTAGTCTCTTCCGATAGAATTAAGCTTTGTCTTTACTCCTCTGCTTTTCATAAGCTTTTTCATTTCCGTATTGATGTTTTCGGCAAGCGTTTTTGAAGTACCGCCTACACGGCTGTAATACACTTCAAAGCC
>OFMI01001322.1_pt1 | contig 15949 bp, 11 predicted proteins | sample 1541741 | NCBI WGS metagenome assembly OFMI01 (sample SAMN04209219, study PRJEB22552) | human gut metagenome | biome: gut; material: feces | host: Homo sapiens | place: USA: Oklahoma | reverse complement strand
AATGGCGGCCCGGGGCACGATGCAGGGGTCGTGCCGTCCCTGAATGGACAGCTGTGCGTCCTTTTTTGCGATGTAGTCCACCGTATTCTGCTGCTTGTAGATGCTGGGGGTGGGCTTGACGGCGGTGCGGAACACCACCGGCATACCGTTGGCGATGCCGCCGTTGATGCCCGCATTGTGGTTGGTGGCGGTGACCACCGCGCCCTCTGCCGTCATGCGGAAGGCGTCGTTCGCTTCCGAGCCGCGCAGCCCGGCAAAGCCGAAGCCGGTGCCGAACTCGATGCCCTTGACCGCCGGGACGGAAAAGGCCAGGTGGGCGATCTCGCTTTCCACGCTGTCAAAGTAGGGCTCGCCGATGCCGGCGGGCAGGCCGAGGATGGCAGTCTCCAGCACGCCGCCCACGCTGTCGCCCCCGGCGGCCGCGGCCTCTATGGCCGCCTGCATAGCCTTTGCCTTCACGCTGGAAAGCGCAGGGAACGCCACGGCCCCCAGCGCGCGAAGCTGGCGCGCCAGAGCCTCGCCGCCAAAGGCAAGGGGCTCGTCCTCCACGCCGGCGCACTGCGCCAGATGCGTGCCAATCACCACGCCCCTTTTCTCCAGCATCTGCTTCAAAATGGCGCACGCGGCCACAAGCGGCGCGGTGAGCCGGCCCGAAAAATGGCCGCCGCCGCGCGCGTCCTGAAAGCCGCGATATTTCAGGTGCGCCGTCCAGTCCGCATGGCCGGGGCGCAGAAGGTCCTGCGTTTTTTCGTAATCCTCGCTGCGCGTATTGGTGTTTTCTATCACCAGCGTCACAGCCGTGCCCGTGGTGAAGCCTTTGTAAACGCCCGACAGGAAATGCACCCTGTCCGGCTCTGTGCGCTTTGTGCTCAGCCTGCCCGCGGCGCGGCGCTTATCCATCTCCCGCGCGATATACGCCTCGTCCACCAGCACGCCTGCGGCAAGGCCCGAAAGCGTGGCCCCCACCGCCGGGCCGTGGCTCTCTCCGAAGATGGAAAGCGAGATGGCGCCCGTGTATGTGTCATTCATCCAATGCCCTCCCCTATCACGGCGCGCAGCGCCTCCACCGGCACCTTCTCCAGCCGGTAGCTGCCCGGCTGCTTCACCTTCACCAGCGTGATGGCGCCGTTCGCGGCTTTTTTGTCATGCACAAGGTGGGAATATATCTCGTCCCCGTCATAACGGATGCGCACCGGCAGGCCCAGCGCCCTGTATACCCTCCGCACGCGCGCGCGCACGGCTGGGCTCTCCAGCATGGGCAGCGTGCCCAGCGCCACGCACTCGCCGTGGTAAAGCTGGCGGCGCGCAAGGCCGCGGCTGGCCTCGATGGCATGGCCGATGGTGTGGCCGAAGTTCAGCGCCGCACGGCAGCCCGCCTCGCGCTCGTCCGCCTCCACAATGGCCTTTTTCACCGCAAGGCTGCGGTACAGAATTTCCTCAAGGCTCTGCTGCGCGGCGTCTTTTTCAAACAGCTCGAAAAGCGCCGCGTCCCCGATGAGGCCCGTCTTCACCGCCTCGGCCAGCCCGTTCGCCACATGGCGCGGGGGCAGGGTGGCAAGGGTGTCCGGGTCTGCCACCACAAGGCACGGCTGGTGAAAGGCTCCCACGATATTTTTGGTACCCGCCAGGTTCACGGCCGTCTTGCCGCCGATGGAGGAATCTACCTGCGCAAGCGTGGTGGTGGGGCAGTTGATAAAATCGATGCCGCGCATATAGCATGCGGCGGCAAAGCCCGCGGCGTCGCCCACCACGCCGCCGCCCAGGGCCAGCACCGCGTCCGTGCGGGCAAAGCCGTGCTGCAGCATCGCGGCGCACAGGCGCTCTGTCACGGCAAGGCTCTTCGAGCCCTCGCCCTGCTCCAGCACCACGGGCACCCCCTGCGGGCACTGCGCCAGCACCGTGGAAAGATACTGCTGCGGCACGCCGGAATCTGTCACCACAAGCACCTTGCGGCTCAGGTTCACAAGCTGCCCCACGCGCCCCAGCGCGCCGCGCCGCAGAATGATGTCATAGCTTCGCGGGCCAAGCCGCATCGTCAGTTTCATACGCGCTCCCCTTCCGCCGCGCCGCGGCTGTATACGCCAAGCACGCGCACCGTGCGGCACACGGCGCCCAGCTTTTTCAGAAGGGCCTGCGCCGCTGCGCCGCTGCAGTCGCCCACCAGCTCGGCATAAAAATAATACTCCCAGGCCGCGTGCGGCATGGGCCTGCTTTTGATGCACTCGAGGTTGAAGCCCTCTTCGCCTATCACCTGCATCACGCGCGCCAGCGCGCCGGCCTTGTGGTCTACCGTGAACAGCAGGCTGAAGCGGTTGCCCTTTGCCCGCTGCACCCTGCCGATGACAATAAAGCGGGTGGTGTTGTCCTCGCTGCCGTTGATATTTTCTGCCAGCACATGCAGGCCGTACAGCCCTGCCGTCTCTTTTGAGGCAATAGCCGCCAGCGCTTTGTCGCCCCGGCGCGCCACCTCCTGTGCGGCCAGCGCCGTATTAGCCGCCTCGCGCCGGGCAAGGCCCAGCATTTTCAAAAAGCCCGCGCACTGGCGCAGGGCCTGCGGGTGCGAAAGCACTGTTTTTACATCGCCCAGCGCCGCGCCCGGCACCCCAAGCAGGTTCTGGCCCACAGGCAAATCATACATGTCACACACGCACAGCCCAGGGTGGGAAAAGCAAAGGTCCAGCACTTCAGACACATCCCCCGCGCTGCTGTTTTCAAACGGCAGCACGCCGTATTCAGCCTCACCGCTTTCCACCGCGCGGAACACATCCTCCCACGCCGCAAAACCCACGGCGCGCGCGTGCGGAAACAGCCTGCACAGCGCAATGTGGCTGAACGCGCCCTCCACGCCCTGGTATGCCACCGCGCCGCGCCCCAAAAGCGCCTGCTGCAGCGCGCGGGAAAGCGCCATGTTGTGGCGCACAAAATCTTCATAATAGGGGGCCATGGCCTTTTCGCGCGCACCCAGCGCCGCAAGGTTTTTTTCCACCACGGCCTCTTCGCGCGCCGCATCCAGCACAGGCAGGCCATGCTGCGCCTTGTACCCGGCTATGGCCGCCGCGGCCTCCATGCGGGCAAGAAATGCCTCGCGCAGCGTTTCATCCAGGGAATCTATCTTTTTGCGCAGTGCCTCCAGCGTCTCCATCCGCGGCTTCGCCCCTTTGCGGTCATAATATGTTGTATTATATCACACCCAAGGCCCCTGCGCAAAGCAAATCACATTTTTATGCACGGCGCGCGGTGTGCCGCGCGGCGCCGCCGGGGCTTTCCCTTTGCGGCTGTTTGTGATATAATGTCATTAATTATTCCCTTGCAGGCCGCCGTGCGCGGCGCGCCGCAGGGCATGCCGCGCGGCCAAAAGAGCCGCGCATCCCTTTTCAGCGAAGGAGCTTTCCCAATGGCAAACAACGAACAGGACAAGCGCCCCCGCGCGCCCAAAAAGGCCAATACGGACACCGTCTCGTTTCGCGTGGTGGCCAGCCTGCAGCGCGGCGCCAACGACGCCGTGGCGGTGCCGCACCGCGGGCCTATACCGCTGCGCCTTGTGGTGAATGCCTTCGGGCAGCTTTTATACCGCGTGGGCTTTGAAACAGAATATGTGGTGCGCTGCTTCTGGCGCGGCCTGCGCAGAGCCACCGCCGGGGCAAGGCGCTGGGCCGTGCTGGCCGCAAAAACAGTGGCGGCGCCCTTCGGGCTGTTTTTCCGCACCATGTGGCGCGACCTTTCGGCCCCCTTTGTGCATCTGGCGCACGGCATGCGCCACCTGAAAGCGGAAAAGCAGGCCGGCAGCGGCACCAGCAGCATTGCCTTCATCCGCAGCGGCGTGCAAAAGCACCGCGCCGTGCTGGCGGGTGCGCTGGGCTACCTTCTGCCTGTGGGCGCGCTGGCCATACTGGTGTTCACCGTAAGCCAGGTGCTGGGCGCCAACTATTCCCTTGCAGTGGAATATAAAGGCGATATCATCGGCTTTGTGGAAAACGAAAACGTGTGGGAGGCCGCCAACAGCCTTGTGCGCGAGCGCATCATCGCCTCGGATGAAACAGACCAGGCCTGGAACGCCGAGCCCGTGTTTACCATCCGCGCCGTGGATAAGGCCGCTCTTTCCTCCGCCAGCTATCTGGCAGACACCATTGTAAAAAATTCCTCCGACGAAATACAAAACGCCACCGGCATCCATGTAAACGGGCAGCTTGTGGGCGTTGTGACGGACGGCGCGGCGCTGCAGCAGGTGCTGGATGACACCCTCGCCCCGTATGAGACGGGCGGCGAGTTTCACCGCGTGGCCTTTGCACAGGAGATAGAGCTCGTGCCAGGCATCTATTACACCTCCTCTATCGAGGATATCTCCGCCGTGACAGACGCCCTGCGCGCAGACCCAACCTACCTTCAGGTAAAAATAACGGACCGCGAGGAATATGACGACGTGCAGCCGTACGAGACCATCACGCAGGAATCGGACGATTATTACGAGGGCACGCAGCGCGTGCTGCAGCGCGGCCGGAATGGCCGCCAGCATGTGGTGGCAGACGTGACGCGCGTGAACGGCGAAGAAGTTGCGCGCGAGGTGGTGGAAACCACCGTGCTGGAGGAGATGACGCCCCGCATCGTAGTGGTGGGCACAAAATCTTATGATTTTGCCACCAGTGTCGGCCATGTGGGTTTGGGCAGCCTTTCGTTCCCCGTGCCGGGCTATTCCTACATCACCACCCGCTTCGGCCAGGGCCGTCACCGCGGCACAGATATCTGCGCGCCCGCTGGCACGCCTATCTATGCCTGTGCGGGCGGCACCGTGGTGGAGGCCGGCTGGCATTACAGCTGGGGCAATTATGTGCGCATCGACCACGGTGGCTATTACACGCTGTACGCGCACTGCTCGCAGCTTTCCGTCTCGGCCGGGCAGGCCGTGGCGCAGGGGCAGCTTGTGGGGCTTGTGGGCAACACGGGCAATTCCTCCGGTAACCACTGCCATTTGGAATTGTGGCTGGATAACTCCGGTTCCTACTACAGCCTGACAGACCCGCTGAACTATATGACGCCGTGACCGGCCTGCCCGGCCGCACGGCGTGCAAAGCCGCCCGCAAACCGATGCTTGCCGCCTCTGTACAGAGGCGCTGAAAATTATCCCTTTTCTTCCACCGGCTAGAGGCTGTTAAGGCAGCCGACCCTGCCCGCGCAGGGCTCGCAGCGTTTTTTCGGCTTTTGCCCATTCTTTTTCAGCAAAACCGCTGTATTTCCTTTGCCTTTCTTCCGGCCCTGCGCTCATCGATTTTCAAAGCTTTTTACCCGCCCCCGCCCTTTTTAATATCAGTTTTTACCCACTTCCGAAAGGCGCAGACCGGGGTTATGCTCCTCGGCCCATGTGATGTTCCAGGCGCTTGTGAACAAAAGCAGGCGGCGGCCCTTGAAGTCCTCCACGCGGCGGGTATCGCTGGTGAGGTTCAGTGCCTTGGGGTCTACGTCCTCATTGTCTATCCAGCGGATGAAGGCATACGGCAGGGCCGTGCGCCGCACGTCCACATTGTACTCATTTTTCAGGCGGTATTCCAGCACTTCGAACTGCAGCACGCCCACCACGCCTACAATGACCTCCTCCATGCCGCCGCCCAGCTCCTTGAATATCTGAATGGCGCCCTCCTGGGCAATCTGCTCCATTCCCTTCACGAACTGCTTGCGCTTCATGGTGTCCACCTGTGTGATGCGCGCAAAGTGTTCGGGCGCAAAGGTGGGGATGCCCTCATAGGCAAACGGTGTTTTCGCCGTGGTGATGGTGTCGCCGATAGAGAAAATGCCCGGGTCGAAAATGCCCAGAATGTCGCCCGCAAACGCCTCGTCCACTGTCTCGCGCTCGGAGGCCATCAATTGGGTGGACTGGCTGAGCTTCACCTTTTTGCCGCCCTGCACATGGTAAACGTCCATACCGCGCTCAAAGCGGCCCGAACAGATGCGCATAAAGGCGATGCGGTCCCGGTGGGCCTTGTTCATGTTGGCCTGTATCTTGAATACGAAGGCAGAAAAATCGGGGCTGTGCGGGCTGATAAGCCCTGCCGAGGACATGCGCGCCAGCGGCTGGGGCGAAAGGCGCAGGAAATCGGCAAGGAACGGCTCTACCCCGAAGTTTGTCAACGCCGAGCCGAAGAATACCGGCGTCAGCTTGCCGGAATCCACCTTCGTCTTATCAAACTCGTAGGCGGCACCGTCCAGCAGCTCAATATCATCGCACAGCACGGCGTGCAGCGCCGGGGTCAGCAGCTCGTCCAGGTTCGCGTCGCCCAGGTGCGCCTGTATCTTCGCAGCCTGCTGGGTGCCGGTTTTTCCCACCGTCTCAAAGGCCAGTATCTCTTTTTTATCGCGCACATACACGCCCTTGAACTCCCTGCCGCAGCCGATGGGCCAGTTCATGGGGTATGTCTCGATGCCCAGCACCTGCTCTATTTCCTCCAGAAGGTCGAAGGGGCTGCGCGCCTCGCGGTCCATCTTATTCACAAAGGTGAACAGCGGGATGCCGCGCATGGCGCACACGCGAAACAACTTTTTCGTCTGCGCCTCCACGCCCTTGGCCGCGTCAATGACCATCACCGCGGCGTCCGCCGCCATCAGCGTGCGGTAGGTGTCCTCGGAAAAATCCTGGTGGCCGGGCGTGTCGAGGATATTGATGCAGCAGCCGTTGTACTCAAACTGCAGCACGCTGGACGTGACCGAGATGCCGCGCTGCTTTTCAATTTCCATCCAGTCCGACACGGCGGCACGCGCGCCCTTTTTGCCCTTGACAATGCCCGCCTGCTGAATGGCGCCCCCGTACAAAAGCAGCTTTTCCGTCAGCGTAGTCTTGCCCGCGTCCGGGTGTGAAATGATGGCGAACGTGCGCCGCCGGGCTATCTGCTCTTCCAGTGTGAATTCGCTCAAAGCCTTTTCCTCCAGAAAGGCCCCGCGGCTGCGGGGCCGGTATTGTGTTGCCGTGCGCACCGGGCGGCACTGTGCCTCACCCGCCGGGCTCATGGCCGCAGCCGGGGCCGGGGAAGGCGGCCCGGCGCGCTCAGATACAGAAGATAGGCATGCCCCGCGGCCGCCGCTGGGGGCTCGCCTGTATGCTGCACCGGGGCTGCGGCCGCCGCCCGCAGCTTTGCCGCAGGCGGCCCGGCGCGCTCCGCTCTGCCGGCCACGCATGCCTTCGCGGGCCCTGCCGCACAGGCGGAAAGCCGTGTTTCCCACCAAAGGACGGTGCGGAGGCGAAACTGCCCGCCGCCCTGCCCGGCCTATATTGTACGGCATTTCGGCCCGCTTTGCAAGCGGCTGCGGCCTGTTTTTCAGCCGCCTTACCCGCAGCGCGTGCAAATCACAACCTCATGTTGAACGTGGGGTTTGCAGAACGGCCCTATAAGGGCCATTATTCCAGCCGCAGCGAAAGGTGCGCAATGGGCAGCGCCAGCCGCACTTGGCGTTGATTTTTCGTTTTTTCTTCTACTGCGGCCTTACTTCAATTTGCCCTTCGCCGCAAGCTGTCTTTTATATAGCATTTAAAATTCGCACCGGAAACATAAACGATTGGATATTCATTGCCAATCCATCTAATAGTGGCGCGCCCACTTTCTTGTTTTCTATCGTTCATTCTGTTAAAACAGGTATTCTTTTCTATTCAACGCTCGTGCCAGATTCGCCCGCAAGTATAGCTTGTGGGCCTTATATGAATAGCAAAGCCGCAGAGGCCAAAGAGGCCCTGCGGCTTTGCTGAAGCAGCACTTCCCGCGGGAGGGAGGCGGCTTATTCGCCCGGCACATCCCCGCCGCCCTCCGTCCCGCCGCGGCTGAGTAGGCCGGAAAGGTAGCTTCTGTCGCCCAGCACGGCGGCAAGCTGCACTTTGTCCAGCACACCCTCCCAGTAGGCGGCTGCGGCCTTCTGGTACTGGCTGCCCAGCTCCTGCGCCTGCGCCAGCAGCGCCTGAGGGCCGCTTTGCTGCTGCGCGTGGGTGAAGGGGTTTTCCCACTGCTCCGGGAAGCCCCCCTGCGGCGCCGGGGCGGGCGTCACATGGCTCATGCCCCAGCCGGGCCTGCCCATGAAAAACTGCACCGCACGGATAAGAAGGCGCTTGCCCGCGCCTGCGCAGAACATACCGTGCAGCCAGGCAAAATCGTGGAAGCAATCTGCCAGGGCCTCACGCGAAATCTCCAGCCCGTACACCTCCAGAATGCACGCGTGCAGAAGCTCGCAAACCTCTGCCAGCGCCTTGGGTGAAAGAGCCGGCGCGGCGTCCTGCTGCGGCACGGCGCGGCCATGGCCGTCCTGCTCGTGCAGCTCGCTGTCCAGCGCCGCTTCACAGAAGCCGTGGCCATACGGGCCGCCGAACACGCCGCCGGGCGCGCACAATGCCTCCACATAGGGGTGCAGGGTGGAATCGGCCGCATAATGGCTTAAAAAGCCGAGGGTATAGCTGCGCTGCGCTTCGCTCCATGCGCGGAACACCATGGCCCGCAGAAAGCGGCCCGTCTGTTCTTCGTGCATGCGCTCGCCCAGCGCGGCCAGGTCATACGGGCACTTTTTTGCGCTTTGCAGCACATGGTAGGCAAACAGAGGGTCCGGCCCGTTGGCGCCCATCTCGTAGGCGGGCGTATCAGGCGCCGGCGCACCGCTCTGCGCCAGTGTGCGGCGCGCGGTGCGGATATGGGTATATGCTTCCGGCATGGTTCAGCCCTTCTTTTTGCGGTATTTCGGCAGCACGAAGAAATACAGCCCGCCGCCGATGAAAAAGATGATAAGCACGCTCAAAATGCCCCAGGGTGCGGCGTCCATGTTCACCTGTGCCAGCAGGGCCTCGCTTGCCGTGGCGCGCGTTTCGCCCGCATTTTTCAGCATGATGCCAGCCGCCAGCGCGCTGGACCAGCCCACCAGCGCCGGCCCCATGATGGCCGAGAATTTGCCGAAGATATCGTAAAAGCCGAAGAATTCGCCCGTGCGCTTTTTATCCGGTATCATTTTGCCGAACATGCTGCGGCTCAGCGCCTGGATGCCGCCCTGGCTGGTGGCCACCATCACGGCCATCACCCAGAACTGCCACACCTCGCGCAGAAAGAAGCCGAACACGGTGACGCCCATATAGATGCAGATGCCCACACCCACCATCGCGCGCGCACCGAAGCGCTCGCTGGCCTTAATATACAAAAGGCAGAACGGCAGGCCCAGCACCTGCACCAGCAAAAGCGCCAGCAGCATGCTGGTGGAATCCAGCCCGAGGGTGTCGCCATAGCTGGTGGACATGTGGATGATGGTGTTCACGCCATCGATGTAGAAAAAATACGCAATGAGGAATACGAACATCTCTTTATGGTGAAAAATCTCCTTCACAGTAGCCCACAGGCCCTTCAGGGCCTTGCCCACCGCGCCCTTCTCGCGCTCAACATAGCTCACCTGCTCTACATTTTTTAAAAGCGGGAAGCTGAATACGAACCACCACACCGCCGTGAGGCCGAACGCGAACGAAAGGCAGAACAGCATGGCGTCACTGCCCAGAATCAGGTTCATGATGAGGAACGCCAGCAAAGGGATGGTGGAGCCGCCAATATATCCCAGACCATAGCCCATGGTGGATACCTTATCCATGCGTTCTTCAGTGGTGACATCGTTCAAAAAGCTGTCGTAATACAGGTTCGCACCGGCAAAGCCGATGGTGGAAAGGATGTACAGCGCCAGCACCGCCATACCCACCTTTTCCGCCACGCCGGGAGCCATGAAATCCAGCTGGGGGGTGACGGCAAGGCCTACACAGCTCACCACGCCCACCAGCATAAAAATAGCAAACAGCTTTTTGCGCATGCCCCTGAAATCTCCAAACACGCCCAGCACGGGTGCCAGCAGCGCCACGATGGCCATAGCCGCGCTGGTGGCATAGCCCCATGTTGTCATACCCGAGGCGGCATCCGCCATGTATTCCACCACAGTGTTGTAAAAAATAGGCAGGATGGTGACCACTATCACGGAATGGGCGCTGTTGGCCCAGTCGTACATCATCCAGCTTTTTTCCTGCTTTGTAAAGTTTTTCAGCACTCCCGCACACTTCCTTTCGGGCACGCCCGGCCGCATCCCGGCGCTGCGGCGCCCGCACATTCTTGTTTTTAGTTTACCATGGAACCGGCCAAACCACAAGCGCGGGCCGGTATATTCTGTGCAAAGTATGCGTAAAGGCTGCGCACAGCGCCGCTGAAAAGCACTGTGCGCAGGGCCGCCGCGGGCAGGCGGCCTGCGCCGTCCCTGCCGCGGCGCGCAAAAGTCACTTTGCGGCAGTGCAAAGCGGGTTTGCCTGCCATCCGGGGGGCAGAAAGCAAAAATGCCCCATAGTTCCCTCAGCCGCCGCAGGGCTTTTCTGCGCAGCGTGCCGAAGCCGCAGGGCAAGCACTGCATTTCCCTTCCCGTCCGCCCCCGGCACATTATACAGACAGAGCCCCCGCGGCGCGCCTGACGGCTGCCGCGGGGGCTCTGTGGTTTCTATATTTAAGGCCGGGGCCGCTTTACGCGGCCGCGCCGTCCAGCTCTGCCTGCCATGCGGCAAGCTCCTCTTCCAGTGCGGCCAGCTCGCTCTCACGCTCCTGCTGGGCGGCCTGCTGCTCTGCAAGCTGCTCCTCCCTGGCGGCCAGTTCTTCCTCGCGCTGGGCCAGTGCCTCTTCGCGGGCGGCCGCGGCATTTTCCGCCCTCCACCGCCCGGCCTCGTCCGCGTCCATGTAGCAGCCTGCCTCTTCCACCCACTGCTGCATCTGCACCTGGCCCGCAAGGTCTGTCACGGCGCGCTGGTGGTCGAATGCGCCGCAGATGTCCAGCGTATAAAGCGCCCCCTCCGGGCCGTCGGCCTCAAGGTAGATATCCGGCATTTCCACGCCGCAGCCCTTCACAGCCTGCACCACAGGCTGCGCCGCCGCAAGAAACGCCTGCACGTCTTCATATTCGCCCGCAAGGGTGATGCTTGCGGCCGCGTCGCCATTCAGCCCGGCCAGCGTTTCGGGCACAAAGGTGTGTTCGGGCCAGCTGAAGCCGTAATTTACATAGGCGTTCACATTTTCCACGTTTTTGTCCTTTGCAAGAGCTGTGCCTACAGCGGTATTCCACTCGCTCTCCAGTGCCTCCATGCGCTGCACGTTTTCAGGCGAGGCATATTCCGCCACCTTCATGCCCACCACGCCCGCAAAGCCGGCCAGCAGCAGAAAAAAGCACATCACAGTAGAGAGGAAATCATATTTCAGCCTTGTGTCGCCTCTGGCGGCCGAGGCCACCAGAAGCTCGGCGCCCAGCGCCACCAGCACCAGCGGCGTCAGCTTGAACAGGTTCAGCATATCCCATCCGGGGCGGAACATGCCCGCCACCAGCGCAATGCCTGCAATCACCAGGCACAGCCCCATGGTGAACGTGCCCACGCGGCGCACCTTGCGCGGCGTGGGTGCCGGGGCAGGCTGCGCCGGCGCGGCATGCGGCTGTGCCGCCGGGGCCGCGGGCGCAGCTTCTTCTGTGGGGGCGGGGCTCACGCCATGCTCCAGCTCATTCTTCATGTTCATGGCCGTTCTCCCCTTCCTGCACCTTCTGCTCGCTGCCTACACCCTTGAAGGCGACATAGTCGTCCTCCTGCTGGCGGGCCTGCTTGCCAGCAGGGCCGCGCATCAGGAACACGCCGAAGCCAATCAGCACCACGGCCACAAGGGTGGTGGTAAGGCTGTTCAGCAAAGTGCCCAGCCAGTGCAGGTGATATGCCGAAACCATGCCCCACAGCACGGGCGCAATAAAGTTCGAATACAGCGCATACACGCCAATGGCCACCAGGGCAATGCCCAGCACGCGGTGGCGCTTTTCCACCAGCGTTTTCCAGTTGCCGCCTGCAAGGCTTTCAGGGTCTACCAGCCATGCGTCGGGCTCCATGGCCTCGCCCGACAAAAAGCGGCTGCGGATATTGAAGGTGTCGAAGAACGAATACATCCACACCACCAGCGAAAACAAAGCCACAGGCACCATGTTCAGAAGTGTGCCCAGCATGATGATGAGCATGAACAGCACCAAGAGCGAGGTGCCGCGTTTCATATAGCCCTGGTACATCTGGCCCGCGCCGGGGCAGAAGGCAAGGCAGAAGGTGAAAAAGCCGCTTTTCCGTTTCATGGTAATTCTCTCCTTTTACTGTTGTGCGCCCTTTTGGAAGCGGGCGAAAAAGTCTGTGACGGCCGCGCTTATCTGCCGGCCCGTCTCGCTTACAAATTCATTCATGCGCGAGGTGACGGTGGTGTATGCCCTCGGCTCGGGCGGCTGGGCGGGCCTTGCCTCGCGCAGCGTGCCCATATTCTGAAACACGCCCGTGCCCCAGATGATGAGTGCGAACGCCGCCGCTGCGGCTGCCGTGGCATAACGGCTTGTGACGATGCGCCAGGTGCGGCGGCGGATGCGCTGCCACACGCCCGGTGCAAGCGGCGCTTTGGGGGCTGCAAGCGGGGCATCTTCCAAAAGAGCCGTATAGCGCACAAGACATTCGTCGCAAAAGCTCAGGTGCTCGGCGGCTTCCAGCCGCGCCAGCTCGTCCAGCCTGCCTTCCGTCAGGGCTTTCAGCCCCTCGGACGTCAAATGGCCGTTTTCATGGAACAGTTCCATCCTGCATTCCCCTTTCTCTCAATTTCGCCTGCAGCATGCGCCGCGCACGGGCAAGCTGCGTGTGTACTGTTTTCACCGGGCGCCCAAGCTCCTGCGCAATCTGCTCAGGCGGCTTCTGCTCTAAGAAGTAGGCCACGCTCACAAGGTGGTACGGCTCTTTCAGCGCGTGGATATCGGCTTCTATGCGCGCTGCGCCGTCTTTCGCCAGCGCCTGCTGTTCGGGGCCCTGCGCAGGGTCCGCCCCAGCCAGCACGGGCAGCTTTTCATCCTCTTCCGCGTGCACACGCCGGTGATAGGCGCTTTTCAAATGGTCCTTTGCCTTATTGGCCGCAATGCGCGCCAGCCACGGCTTATAGCTGCCCGGCGGGCAGTCGTCCCGGTGTATCCATGCGGAGAGGAAGGTCTCCTGTGCAAGATCCTCGGCCAGCGCGTCGTCACCCACGAACTGGCGGCATATGGTGTACACCAGCCTTTCATACTGGCCTATCAGCACTGTGAATTCCTGCTGCGTCATCGTGCCGCGCCGCGCGCTTGCCCCCTCTCCACACGCGCCCCCGTGCGGGCGGGGGCGTTTTATATGCGTGCGGGGTGTGGCACGGGGGCGCTGCCCCTGCGGCGGGCGGCCCGCACTTTTCCGCCCTGCACCTATGTAACGGCGCGGGCTGCGCCGTTTCTTCAACATTTTGCAAAAAAATGCGGCACGCCTGCCCTGCCCGGCAGATGCCAAAACAGCCGGGGAAGGCGTTTCCTTCCCCGGCCGTGTGAACAAATGGCCTGCCTGCAAAAACGGGCGCCCGGCAGCTATTCGCCCCCCAGGCGGCTTGCCACAAACCAGCCTGCGGCGAATGTCACAATGCCGGCGCACAACATCAGCACAGAGAACCCGCCCCAGTCTGTTTTCAGCAAAATGGCCACGGGCGAGGCCGAAATCAGGCCGATGATGGCATAATAGGCGTGTATCTCGGCGCGCTGGAAAATAAACTCGATGATTTTGGCAATGAGAAAGATGCCCACCACCACACCGATGCCGAACGGCACAAGGCAGCCGCACGCCTGCAGCAGCATGGGCATGTCGAAGGCCAGCAGCGCGTCAATAAAATCGTTTATCGTCCTCAGGATAACATTGTAGTACCCCAGCAGCATCAGCATCATGCTGCCGCTGACGCCGGGCACCACCATGGTGGCTGCCGCAATGACACCTACGCCGAACAGCTTCAGCACATTTGCAAGGCTGAGGGCGACGCTGGCGTCTGCGCCGGTGGTTTCTCCCATCAGGGCCATGCCCACAACAAGGGCAAAAAAGGCCGCAAAGCACGCCAGCCTGCCTGCACTTGCCTTATGGCCCTTCACCCTGTGAAGCACAAATGGAAGGCTGCCCGCAATCAGGCCGCAGAAGGCGAAGTTTGTGGGGATGGGATAGTTTGCAAGCAGAAATTCGAACAGGCGCGACAAAACAACAATGGCAAGGCCCGCACCCGCAAAAATGGGAAGAAGCAGCTTCATGCTCTGCTTGAATTCGCTGCGCAGATGCGTAATGGCGTGGATGAGTTTATCGTACAGGCCCATTGCCACCATCATGGTCCCGCCGCTGACGCCCGGAATGATATTGGCAACGCCCACCACGACGCCCTGCAGTATTTTTTTCAGCATTCTGTGTTCTCCTTTTTCCTGTTTCCATGCCGCATGCCCGGCACACAGGGCACACAACATTTTATTATGATACCGTATCCCGCCTTTATTTGCAAGGCCGGATAAAAAAGCGATGCCGCCAGCTGTGCGGCTGTTTTTCCGCCCGGCGGCCCGCGGAGGGCGCTTTGGCGGCAGCGGGCGCGCTTTGCGCGGCAAAAAGCACCTCGCCTGCAAGCACGCGCCGAAAGGTGGTGCATGCGCTTTCCGAATGTGGTATACTGTAAAATATGATGCTCTGCACCGGTGCATACGGCGCCGCCCTGTGCACCGGTGCGCAGAAAAAGGGGGAAACAGCTTGAAACGCCTGTTTTGCGCGCTGGCCGCCGTGCTGGCTCTGGCCATGTGCGCTGCGCCTGCCATAAGGACGCAGGCGGCCGGGGCCGCCGCTTATTCCATCACCAGCTTCGAGGGCAGCGCCGTGCTGCACGAGAACGCCGTGCTGGATGTGACAGAAACTATCGTGGTGGATTTTTCTTCGCCCAGCCACGGCATTTACCGCGCCTTGCAGACCTCTCTTGTGCAGGAAAAGGCCACCGGCGGCGAGACGGTGCAGATGCCCTACAAGGCGCGCGTGACGGACGTTCAGGTGGACGGCGTGCCCTTCGAGACCTTCACCGAGGACGGCGTGTTCTTCATCCGCATCGGAGACGAGGACGAAACCGTCGCCGGCACGCAAGTATATACCCTGCGCTATTCCTATGACTTCGGGGCAGACCGCGTGCCCGAATACGACGAGTTCACCTATTCCCCAATCGGTGCAAACTGGGAGGTGCCCATTCAGAAGGCAAGCTGGCGCGTGCAGTTTGAAAAGCCCCTGCCGGAAAGCGCCGTGCAGGCCTTCACCGCGCAGGCGCAGCAGGCCGTCTCTGTAACGGTGAGCCAGGACGCCGCCAGCTTTGTGTGCGGCCAGCCCATCCAGCCCGGGCAGGACATTGTGCTGAGCACCATGCTGCCCGAGGGCTATTTTACAGGCGCCCGCCAGGCGCCGTGGGCCGCGGCCGCCGTTCTGCTGAGCCTTGCCGCTGCGGTGGCTGCGGCGGCGCTGGCCCGCGCGCTTGCGGCCCAGCGCACAGGCGTCTCGCCGCAGCTTTGCACAGCCCCGCCCCGGGGCGTCAGCGCCGCTGAGGTAGGCTATATCGTGGACAGCTGCGCAGACGACAGAGACCTGTTTGCGCTGGTGTATGAATTTGCCCAGCAGGGCCTGCTCTCCATTGAAATGCAGGGCAGCGAAAAGGCCCCGGAGGCCGTGCTGCACAAAGAGGCCGACATCCCTGAAACCGCGCCGGATTATCAGCGCACCTTCTTTCATGCACTGTTCCGCAACAGAAAAAGCTTCTCTTTTGCCCATGCGGACGAGCACTTTGCCCAGGGCCTTGCCAAGGCCAAAACGCAGCTTGCCCAGCACTTTGACGGTGAGAACAAGTTGTACCAGCCCGGCACGGCGGCTGCCTCGCTTGCGCTGCCTCTGCTGGCCGCCGGCCTGTTCCTGGCCGGCATGGTGCTGGCCGGCGGGCTTCTGCTGGCGAGCGGCACCGTGCTGGGGGCTGCCAGCGGCGTGTGCGCGCTGGGCGCCGCGCTGGTGGCGCACTTCGGCGTATACCGCTGGCGCTTTGCCTCGCGCGGCACGCGCCTTGCCTTCTCGGTTGGGGCGGGGCTC
>OFMI01001311.1_pt1 | contig 16053 bp, 13 predicted proteins | sample 1541741 | NCBI WGS metagenome assembly OFMI01 (sample SAMN04209219, study PRJEB22552) | human gut metagenome | biome: gut; material: feces | host: Homo sapiens | place: USA: Oklahoma | reverse complement strand
TGATAGAAAGCTCGAAACGAATCTGGTCATTTCCTTTTCCGGTAGCACCGTGGCAGATAGCGGTAGCACCTTCTTTTCTTGCTACTTCAACAAGTCTCTTGGAGATTGCCGGACGAGCCATAGAAGTTCCGAGAAGGTATGCATTTTCGTAAACAGCATTTGCCTGTACACATGGCATAATATAGTTGTCACAGAAATCATCAGTGATATCTTCGATGTATAATTTAGAAGCACCTGCGAGTTTTGCTCTTTCATCAAGACCATCCAGCTCTTCGCCCTGTCCGCAGTCGATACAGCAGCAGATTACTTCATAATCAAATGTCTCCTTTAACCAAGGGATCAGTGTGGTAGTATCAAGACCACCAGAATATGCAAGAACTACTTTTTCTTTCATTGTATATAAACCTCCTAAAAATTTTCTTTTGTATTCAATTCACAACCCACTATACACCATTTTTTATATTTATGCAATAATAAAATGAAAAAACTTTTAAAAATGTTATTTTTATGCAAATAAAAGTAAAAATATACATAAAATATGCATGATTATGTATAAAAAAGGAAAGAGAGTAATAAGAAAAAAGAAGGATAGAAAAAGATTAAACAGAAAATATAAAGATAAATCAGAAAAATACTTGACATTTGCACAAAAATCCGTAAAATATAACAAAAAGTAACAAGGTAACACGCTAAAGGAAGAAAGGGACCGGCGAGATGAGTGATATGCATAAAATGAATAAGAATAACATATTTGATTTCGTTCTGACATTGCCGGCAGAAGGCAGTGTATTTTTCATTCCTACATTCCCGCATCGACCGTGTCCTTCAAGGGCACAGAACAGAAAATTCAATATTGCAGATCAGGGAATGCGTGTATCCAATATATACAGCTCAAAATGTTCATTTCGGATGGAATGAAAAAGTGATAGGTTTTGTTCAGTCATTGAAGTATTATGATTCGATAGTGAAAAAAGGAAAAACGAAATGGAATTAAGAGCCACCCTAAAGGAAAAGAAATAATCGTAGTATCTTCCGGTGCAGTCGGTATCGGAAAAAATGTCCTTGGAATCAGTGAGAAGCCGGCTGGTTCTGTCAAACAGGCATATATAATAGAAGAAAACCAAAAGGATATTATGCTTGCAAGAAAAAATAAGATGACAGAGCCACTGATCGACCGGCTTCTTCTAAATGAAAACAGAATCCGGAAAATGGCAGAGGAGGCGCTTCCGGTGATCTGTGACCGGCTTTCGGCAAAAGGGGGAGAGATCCGGGGAGACGAAGCGGCAAGGCAGATTGATGAGCGGATCGCTTGGGCACAGGAAAGCGACTGGGGGCAGGAAGCCCTTACCACGAAAAAGTATGTGATCTTTGGAAATGGACAAATTCGCGGATAAGAAGATTGACAGGAAAAAATCTCCATTTTATAATTTGAATGGTACAAAAGTTAAGGAATTTTGTTTTTATTTTTAAGATGTTGGGGTCCAAAGGTATTTTGACCCCTTTGATACCAGATTGCTACGTGCTTTGCACTCTCGCATCGGCTTTCTGACCTTTTGACCCTGGTATCAAATCATTATATTATTACAAAAACATTACTATTTCTTGTTATAGCTTAAAAAGTTAATATTTTTCGTTATTGGTAATGATTCACGTAATGCTTTGTCAGATACAATACCTATATAAGATAAAAAAGTCTAAATAATTAGGAAGGGCAGATGAAAACTGACATGAATAAAAAGCAAAAAAATACAAGAACTTTTTTAATAAAAATCATGGATCAGCAGAACGGTACCTGGCAGGGCAGCGTTACTTGGGTGGAAGAGCAGCGAGAGCAGCATTTCCGCAGTGCCCTTGAATTATTGAAGCTGATAGACGGAGCACTTGATAACAATTATGAAGTCAGAATTGAGGAATAGAAGGAGGACGCCATGAAAAGTAAAATCAAAAAACGTTTAATAGCATTCATGCTTTGCATGGTATTAGTGCTTAGCAGTGCGATATCAGCATTTGCTGATGATTTGGATACGCAAGCCCAGGATCAGACCACTACAATGGCAGATGAACCGGTGGCTACATCCATGGATGACTCGACTGACGAGCAACAACCTGTAGCGGAAGCAGAAGAAAATCAAGAACAAGCTGTAGAAACTCAAGAAGAACAGCAAACGGAAGAAAATGTATCAGAAGAACCTACTACCGAAGATAGTTCTGCTGTAGCTGAGCAGGAAGCCATTGAAAAAGAAAGCGATGTTTCTATTCAAACAACAGTAAACGGAACCACTATTACAATGTCTGGTCCTCATTCTTCTTTCCCAGAAGGTAATAATTATGAGATCTCTGCTTCTGAATTAAATGAAGAAGAAACAAAAGATGTAGAAATCGCATTAAAGAAAAAAGAAGATGAAACAAATACCAAAATTGCTACATATAAAGCTTACGATATCAAGCTTCTTGTAGATGGTATCGAAACACAGCCAACCGGCGATGTAAATGTCAAATTTGAAGGTGGCGAAGTTAAGGAAAATCTTACAAATGCAGAAAATGTAGAAGTATATCATGTTGATGAATCCAATCAGACTGCAAATGATATTTCTGGAATTACTGCTGAAGATACCGTTACAATGACTACCAATCATTTTTCAACCTATGTAATTACTACTACTAAAGACGGTGGCGTTGACATTACAGTTCAGCATTATTTACAGAATACAACAACTCCATTATACAGAGATTCTACGGTTCATCTGAACAAAGGACAGGAAATCAAAGATCTCAGCTCACCTAGTAATTACACCGCTCAGAAAGTTGTTAAAGTCAATAGAGATGGTAGTGCAGACACTGAATTATCAGGTGACGAAGTAATCACTGACAATCAGACTTATCGAGTATATTATACCGCTACAACTGGTACTTCTGATGAATCTGTACAGATGTTTGATTATCAGGTCAAAGGTAACAATAATACAAGTATTAACAATTCAAGCAATTATGATAAAAAATCCAGTAGCACTACCCGTTTTGCAAGTGGATTAATAAAAGATCAATATAACGATAACAAATATGACACAAAAGTAAAGATAAACGAATCAGATATATACATCAATACCTGGAATACAGATTCACATAATTGGAATGTAAACTACGTAAATGGTAAGGTATTCGGTGAAGAGAATGCTACTACCGGAATCATAACCGGTGTCAACTTCAGCACCGGCGCTCTGAACATGGGGACGAACTCTTCCAGACAGCTAATGTACGAACCTGGATTTTTTACAAAAGACCCAAAACCCGGCAAACAGGTTCTCAGCGGATATAAATTAAGCCTTTCCCGTTCCGGTGATACCTATAAATTAACCGATGTGAAAAAGGATAATGAATCCGTTTTACGTGGCTACACTACGGAAGGTGCTAATTTCTATCCTCTTGATTCTATAAGAAAGAATAATCCCGATTCAGCAAACGACAATGATCATAATGATTATTTCGGTATGCGTTATGATATCGAATTTAAAATCGGAGATTATCTCGGAGATTTGAATTATACCTTTAAAGGTGACGATGACCTTTGGGCAGTTTTAGACGCGAATGAAAATGGAGGAAAGGTAGTTATCGATCTCGGTGGTATCCACTCTGCTTTAGATAAAAGCGTTAACCTTTGGAAAACCATCCTTGGAAAGGATAATTATACACCTGAAGACAAAAAAAATTTAAGCGAAGATGAAAGAAATAAAACACACACCTTAACAATCCTTTATATGGAGCGTGGTGCTTATGCTTCTAACTGTCAGATGGAGTTTACACTTCCTAATAGTAAAGTTATTAACTCAGAAGAAGCAGAGAAATCTTTAACCTTTACAAAGACAACTACTTCCGGTACTGCATTAGCAGGAGCAACCTTTACATTATATGCTTCTGATGGAACTACAGTAAAAGATACTGCTGTATCAAGTCCAAACGGAACAGTTACTTTCGGCGGTCTGTACTCCGGTACATACATTATTAAAGAAACGAGCGCACCAAACGGCTACATTGCTTCAAAAGATACCTGGACAGTAGATGTTACTACTTCCGAAGCAAAAATGTATAAAACCGGTGACAGTACTCGAACAAGCGTAACCGCAATTGCAAACAGTACAGAAAAGGAAGAAGCTGAAAAGAATCTTACAAACGGAAAAACTGCTGAGATAATAGATGAATCTTCTCGTATCTTTCAGATTAATCTGAATACTGCAACTACCGGTAGAAATCCTGATATAGCAGCACAAAAGGCAAGCGTAGTTCTTGTACTTGATGCAAGTGATTCTCTTGGATCTGACGGTTTAAAAACCGTAAAAGATTCCGCTAAAAGCTTTATTTCAACATTAAAAGAAAGCTCTCCTGAAAGTGAAGTATCTATCGTATGGTTCAGCGGAGATGAAGGCAGTAGCGGTACTACAACCGTACGGGATTATTGTACATTAACAGACGCTGGGGTTAATACATTAAATGCTTTCATAAACAGTAAAACCGAAGTTGATGGTGAAACCCCTATGGGAGACGCATTAAGTCAAGCATACACAAAAATTAAAGCTGCTCATAATTCTAATAAATATGTATTGCTTTTTACAGATGGTATGCCAGGACATTATCCTGAATCAGGAACAGCTAAAGCGAATCGGAAGCAACGGTTTAACTGTATGTCTGCCAATAAAGCTTGCAATCATGCTGAAAAAATTAAAGCTGAAAATGATGGTAATGCGATTCTTTACACTGTAGGATATTTCAAAACAGACAGAAATTCTACGGAATCTCAAATTTACTGGCATAGAGGAGATAGTGATTCTTCGTATTATTATGATAACACTGGGCATCTAGATAAAAATCGGCGTTATACTCACGACACCTTAACTACCGATACCGCATTTTTGTCCGAATACATAGCAACAAAAGCTTCTGGTAATAACCAATACGCTTTCACCACAGGCGATAGCACACAACTTGCAAACATCTTTAAATCTCTTGCTTCCAAAATCGGTGATTTGTATTCCGTGACACCTACAAAAATCGTAGATACGATTGATGCAAGATTCAAATTAACAGAAAAAAGCCGAATTGCTTTAGTTGGCAATGTAAACGGTGTAAAAAATACCGAAACAAATACCACAACTTATACAAAGGCTGACAGCACTATTGTAATCACAGAAAATGCTAACGGAACAACAACCATCACCTGGACTGGTGATGCTGCCAAAATCAGAAATGCTGAAGATCCAACAAATCCTGGTTGGCACGTAAACTTCCAGATTCAGGCAAAAGATGATTTTATCGGTGGAAATGTAATTCCTACTAACGGTTCTGATTCGGGAATATACCTTAATAATGAAACAACGAATACAAAACCATTCCCACAGCCGTCAGTAAATGTAAAATTGTTAAATCATACTCTCGATAATAAAGAAATTACTTTCTACAAGAATGAAGCTATTACCTCCGACAATTTTGCTGAAGAACTGTTGGACGCTTACAAAGTTATCGAATTAGATGGTAAAACAAGTCTTGGTTTAGGCGATGCTGGCATTCCAGAATTAACTGATGAAGAAATCTCTTCTTTAAGAACTGGTACTTCCATCACAAAAGATTACAGTTATCCTAATACGAATGATATCGTTGGACAGTTTAAATTTGAATTTGTACCTGATTCAAAAGGTGTAAATGGCAATCACCCAGCAACAGTAACCGGTAACACAGTTGAACAGTACAAATTAAAAGTAACATTTATTCCGAAAACATCTGCAGAAAGAAACACAATTTTAGCAGATGCTGGCAAAACAATTGATACACCACAAACAGAAGAAAAAACAATCAACGATTCTAAATTAAAAGAAATAACCGTACCAAAAGGTGGAAAGATTGTTATTGATCAATCTGTAGAAGGTATTTACAAAGTAAATGTATTTGCAATCTATAAGCAAAGTACAAGTGTAAATCCTACTACAAATGAACATCCAAAACTGGCTGGTGCTAAGTTCTCATTAACCGGAACAAAATCTAAAAATGTATATTACGGTCTTTCTGATGATACCGGTTTAGTAAAATGGTATGCAGATGAAAACTGTAGCACACCTATTCTTTTCAACAAATGGGTAACTGATAGCTATACATTCAAAGAAATTAAAGCACCTGAAGGATATTCATTGAATCCTACACAGTGGACAATTACAAAGACCTCTGGAACAAATATAGTTTCAAAAGTAGAAATAACTGGTGAAGATAGTACTCCTACAAATTGTACTTACTATTTTAACAACACACCATTATATTCACTTCCATCAACCGGAGGCACCGGAATTTACCTGTATATGATCGGCGGTATGATGCTAATGCTCATAGCCGTTTGGATCTTATATAAAAACAAATGCAGGGAGGTGCTGGAAAGATAATCAAACGTATTTACTTTTCAGTGGCTCCCAGCCACAAAACAAGTTAATCTCCCGTATGAGGGGACAATAAAAAAATTGGGCACAGCCCTAAAAGGAAAAGGAGACAACAATATGAAAAAGATGAAAAAATTATTTGCAATGTTATTGACATTGGCAATGGTATTCGGAATGAGTATGACATCATTCGCAGCACCAGCAGCGACAGCAAAGATTACTGTAAAAAATTTAACAGCAAATGATAATACTACTTTGAATCTTTATCAGGTTGTTAAGTTTAACGATGCAACTAGCAGTTGGGAAGTAACAGATTGGGTAAAAAACGCATTAAAATCTGATCCTTCTTTAGTTGATCTTACAACTAAACCAGCAAAAATTGATTATGCTAAATTAGCTGAAAAATATTTACCAACATCTCCAAATGCTGTAAAAGAAAATGTAAATACCACCTCTTGCGATTTTACAGACTTAGAAGTTGGTGCATATTTAATCACAGCTTCTGGTGATACAACTAGCTATACTGTAATGGGTACAGGTACTTATGATTATGATGAAAATTCTAATTTAATTAAACCTGTTTCAAAAGAAATCAGTGCAAAAGGTGAAACTTATACTGTAGTTAAAACATTAAAAAATTCTAACCAGACATTTGTTATTAAAGGCGAAACTGTAGAATTTAACATTGACACAGTATTTCCAAGTTATGCCGACGATAATACTAATAGAACATTTACTATTACAGATACTCCAACTGGTATGAAAGTTACTGGAGTTAAAGTATCTGTTGGTGGAACCGAATTAACTAAAAATGTTGACTACACTATCAGCGAATTAGGTGTTAAAGATAAAGCCGTAACTGTTAGTTTTACTTCTGATTATATCGGAACCTCAAACGCACATGCTGCTGCTGCAGTTCGTGTTGAAGTCACAGCAGTAGTAACCAGTGATGATGGTACATACAGCAATAAAGCAACCAGCGGTTATGATAGCACACCATCTGAAGTAGTTGGTACTTCAGGCTCTATCACAATTAATAAAACTGATGATAATAAAACTACTCCAAATCCATTAACTGGTGCCAAATTCTCCATTAAAAAAGGAGAGACAACTCTTGAGTTTGTCGAATTAAGCGCTGGCGAATACACATTATACACAGAAGATACTGTTATTCCAGAAGGAAAACAAAAAGTTACAGATGTTACCGTTAACGAAAAGGGTGTCGTGACAGTTAAAGGTCTTGGTGTTGGAGAATATGTAATCACAGAAACACTTGCACCAGAAGGATATTCTGTCAATAATAATATTCCTAATGTAACACTTGAAGAAGGTGAACATCAGAATAGAACTATTCAGGTTAAAGATAGCAAGCTTTCCGCTCTTCCATCAACCGGTGGTATCGGTACAACAATCTTCACAATCGCTGGATGCGTTATCATGATCGCAGCAGCTGGTCTGTTCTTCGCAAGCCGCAAGAAATCAGACAACAAATAATTGCAATAATTATTTATAATCAGATATTGAATCCGGGGCAGGTCGCCCCGGATTCATAAAAAATAATACAACAGCAAGGAGAGTTCGGATGAAACGCAAAACAAACAAACTTATTATTGGCATCATATTTTTGGCCGGGTTGTCCTTACTGCTGTATCCATTCGTTGCAAACCAGTGGAATAACTACAGGCAGAAGCAATTGATCAGCAGTTATGAACAGACTGTATCCGAAAAGGATGCAGCACATGAGATTGATTATGACGCAGAACTGCAGAAAGCAGAAGCTTACAACGAAGCCTTACTTCCAAGTATCCTTCCTGACTCATTTGCAGTAGCCGCAGCCAGTGACAAAGAAGACCAGTCCTACATGGATGCTCTGAATATTGCCGGTGACGAGATGATGGGAATCGTGGAGATCCCGAAGATTGACATCAAGCTTCCAATCTACCACACCACCGACGAAGATGTTCTCAAACAGGCAGCCGGACATCTGGAAGGAAGCTCTCTTCCAATCGGCGGTAAAAGTACACACGCCGTTATCTCCGCACACCGTGGACTTCCGAGTGCGTCTCTTTTTACCGATCTGGATCAGCTGGAAGAAGGCGATCATTTTCTGATCCATGTATTAAACGAAACATTAAGTTATGAAGTCGACAAGATTTCCGTAGTAAAACCGGAGGAAACTTCCTCTCTTGCAGTAGAAGAAGGAAAAGATCTTGTAACACTTCTTACCTGTACTCCATACGGAGTCAATACCGAGCGACTTCTGGTCCGTGGTCACAGAGTACCTTATGTGGAACAGGAAGTTGCCGATGAGAAGACACCGCTCAGCGGAATTAGTCTTCATACAAATTATCTTTTATGGGTAATTGTTGGTCTTGCAGTTACCGCAATCTTCATTCTTGTGTTATACTTAAAGGAGAAGAAGCTTCAAAAGAAGAAAAATGAGACCTCTTAAAAAGAGAACAAGAACTAGAAAGGGAATATGCCTATGAAAAGAAAAATCTCAACCTTCCTTTTCGGTCTGTTATTCTTGATAGGATTTGGGATTCTGATCTACCCGACGGTATCCAACCAGTGGAATACCTACAGACAGAACCAGCTAATCAGCAGCTATGAAAATACAGTGCAGGACATGGAATCAGAGGACTTCACATCCGAGTGGGAGAAAGCAAAAGCTTTCAATGATACCATTCAGCAGAACAATCTCTACGGAGATGTATTTGGTGAAGATGAAAATGACATCAAAGACACCGAATACTGGAAGATCCTGAACGTTGCAGATGACGGAGTAATGGGATATCTTTCCATTCCGAAGATCAACATCAAGCTTGCCATTTACCATGGCACCGGTGACAAGGATCTGCAGACCGGCGTCGGACATCTGAACGGCACAAAGCTTCCGATCGGAGGGGAGAGTACCCACAGTGTTCTCGCAGCACACCGTGGACTTCCAAGCGCAAAGCTTTTTACCGATATCGATCAGCTCAAAGTTGGCGATAAATTTTACATCCATGTACTGGATGAAGTCCTTGCCTACAAGGTAGATCAGATTCTTCCGATGGTAGACAAAGACGATCATGAAACACTGGAGAAAGCACTCCAGATTGAAGAAGGAAAAGATCAGGTAACTTTATTTACCTGTACACCATACGGAGTCAACTCCCATCGTCTTCTCGTAAGAGGAACCAGAGTTCCATATAACGGCGAAGAGGATGCTACCGAATCAGTTACAGATTCTATGGTAAAAGCCATTCAGAATTATTATATGCTCTATTTAATTTTAGGACTTTCAATCACGATTCTTGTGATCATTCTCTTGCGATTCCTTTCCAAGAGAAAAGTTCACAAAGAATAACCAAGATTTTTAAGGAGGACATGAGGCGATGATGAATAAACGATTAAAACAGGGAAGTACTTTTCTCTTAGCTGTCGCTCTTACATTTCCACTGCTCACTCTTCCGGGTGCGAAAGCCGCAAGCGCGATCGATACCGATGCAGAGTGTTCCATCCAATTTGACATTGGTGGAAACAGTGAACTTCTAAATGACGACGTTACTGTTCAGGTCAATCTGTACAAAGTTGCATCGGTTGATGTATCCGGCAACTATACCGCAACGGATGCATTCACCGGACTGGATCTTTCTTCCGTAAGTGCTGATAACCTGGATACGGCAGCTGCTACCTGGACAGAACGTGCCAAAGAAGCACAAGGTAAGTTGACAGATTCAAAGGGAAATACGGTTGTTGATCCAACCGAAACCGTTACACTGCAGAACGGAAGAGGCTACCAAGATAAATTGGAGACCGGACTTTACCTTGTAGATACACCAAAAGTGATTACAACCAATTATACTTATACCTTTACTCCTTACCTTGTATCACTTCCGACCAATAACTACTACAGTGGTAACGGTGCAAGTGATGACTGGATCTACGATTTGACCAAAGAATACAACAGTGCAGTTGGTCTGAAACCGGAACAGCACGTAAGATACGGTGATCTGGTGATCAAAAAGGAACTGGTAGATCACAATGCTACCTTCGGAGACAAGGCAACCTTCGTATTCCAGATCGATATCACAACACTGGATGAGAAAAAAGAAACCAGAATCGAAGAGCTTACCTTTAGCGCAGCAGGTAATGATTCTGTAACGATCACGAAGATTCCTGCCGGCTCTCATGTCAAGGTAACGGAGGTTTACAGCGGTGCAAGCTATGAACTCGCTTCTGCTAAAAGTCAGGAAACAGACATCATTGCTAATCCTGAAAAAGAAACCGAAGTAGAATTCAGACCGGCAGAGGTTTCATTTATCAACAAACACGATGGACGTACCAATGGCGGCTACGGTGTAAAAAATAATTTCAAACTGGACGAAAATGGTCAGTATCAGTACACCAAACCGGCAGCAAAGAACTAGGAAGGGGGAGTCGGAATGAGAAAGTTACATAAAAAACCACTTATCATGGCAGCAGCAACACTTGCTCTTACCGGAACCCTGGCAGTTGGAAGCGCGATGGCGTATTTTACAACCTATTCGACAGCCGGTGGCGGTGTGAAAATGAATATGGGATTTACTGAGACAGTCCCGAAAGAAGACGTTGATGAAAACGGAAAGCACATTACAATTGAAAATACCGGTAATTATGACTGTTTCGTAAGAGTCACAGCATTCGCACCGGTAAAGCTTACTTATAACGCACCAAAAGGCGGATGGACAGACCGCGGTGACGGCTACTGGTATTACGATGAAGTACTTCCGGCAAAAGCAAAAACCACAAAGGAACTCAACATCAAATACTCGTTCCCGTCAGTGGATGACAAACCGGAAGAATTCAACATCGTAGTCATCCAGGAATGCACCCCGGTTCTCTACGACGAGGACGGCAATCCAGACGCCAACTGGAACCATGTAATCAAAGACGACAGCACACAGACGACAGAGTAGGAGGTAATGAGAATGAAAAAGAAAAAGAAATCATTTCCAAAGAAACCTGCCCTGATCCTGACAGCCGCAGCACTCCTGCTGGTTGGAAGCACTGTCGGCAGTACACGCGCCGCACTCACTTACTACAGTGAGAATTATTCCGCACAGATGAATATGCAGAGTATCGGCGTATCTCTTCTGGAAAATGACAAAGTAGTCAGCAGCCGGGATTATGTATCGAACAATGAATGGAAGGGAACCTCAGAAGGTACACTTCTCACAAACCTTCTTGGAAAGGATGAGACATTTACACCCGGCAAGAAATATAACGAAGCAATCAGCGTCAAGAACAGCGGTACGATCGACACCTTTGTACGTGTGATCATCACAAAGAGCTGGCAGGACGAAGAAGGTAAAAAGTACACCGAACTTTCACCGGATCTGATCGAGCTGAACTTCCTCACAGACAATGGATGGCAGGTTGCGCGAGACCAGTCCACCACAGAACGTACGGTTCTTTATTACACCAAAGCAGTTACAGCCGGAGATACCACACCGGCATTATCGGATACACTCCGGATCAATCCTTCGATTGCATCGGATGTAACCAAATCTGAAAAAGGCAAAACCATCACTTATACTTACAAGTACAATGGATACACCTTCCACATTGACGCAGAGGTGGATGCAGTTCAGACACACAACGCAAAGGACGCGATCAAGAGTGCCTGGGGCGTGGATGTGAATGTATCAGACGACGAAACAACAATGAGCTTACAGTAGGGAGGTACAGAGTATGAAAAAGAAAATTTTGTGCCTCGCCATGACAGTGATAATGGCAGCAGGGGTACACACAACTGCATTTGCAAAGGATTCTCAGGGAGCCGACAGATGGCAGGTTAATTTCACCGGCGGCAAGATGGACAGTAATTTTAAAAGCTCCGATGTTACTGACGAGCTGGCAAATATCCAGCCGGGTGACAGCATCGAACTCAAGGTTCAGCTTAAGAACTCCGACAGTACGGATACCGACTGGTACATGACCAATGAAGTGATCCAGACGCTGGAGGATGCACAGTCTTCCGCAGAAGGTGGTGCTTACGAATACAAGCTGACCTATGTTGGAAGTGACAATGCCGAAAAGGTACTCTACGACAGCTCAACTGTCGGAGGGGAAGGCGCTTCCAAAGCAGGAGAAGGTCTGAAGCAGATTGATAACTCAACCCAGGAATATTTCTACCTCGGAAGGCTTGCTTCCAATAATACCGGAACGGTACACCTTACCGTCGGTGTTGAAGGTGAGACACAGGGCAACGGTTATCAGCTCACACTCGCAAAGCTCCGTATGAACTTTGCAGTAGAAAAGGTTTCAGCCGGCAAAACCATCACCAAGAATAAGATTGTTAAGACAACCAACACCGTTAAGACCGGTGATACCGCAAGAGTTCTTCTCTTCTGTGTGCTTGCACTCATCAGTGGACTGATCCTTCTTGCATATGGTATCTACACACTCAATAAGAACACAAAAAGACGCAGACAGAAAGGAGAGTAAGCAGATGAAAAAATGGAAAAGATTACTGGTTTCTCTTCTGACTGTATCCATGACACTCGGTGCATCCACAATGAGCGTTATGGCAGATGATACTACACCGTATACCTACAAGGTAACATTATCCGCAGGTAATAAAGGAACCATCAATGGTCAGAGCAAAATTGAAGTATCTGACATTGCTTATCGATCTAAATTTTCTTTTGACAATGCTGCTTTGTACAATATTCAGGTAACAGACGATAGATATTATGTCAAAGGAATCCGCCTCAGCGGACGTGATAATGCAAGTTCAAAACGACTTGATGCTCCTGCTTTTACCGTCGAAGGTGATGCCGACTATGTAGTCGCTTACGGAATCAAAGGCAACATGGTTGCCTATACCGTAAATTATCAGGATGCATCCGGCAATTCACTGGCAGAGAGCCAGACCTTCTACGGCAATGTCGGTGACAAACCGGTCGTTGCTTACCGTTACGTTGAAAATTATATCCCGGATGCTCTTGCACTTACGAAGACTTTGAGTGATAATGAATCTGAGAATGTATTTACGTTTACCTACACACCGGGAGCTACAGACCGTATCGTTGAGACAACAACTACCGTCACAACAACAGTTCCTGGAACCGCAACTCCTGCCGGTGCAGCAGGTACAACCGGAGCTGCCGGTACAACAGGTGCAGCCGCCGGTACTGGTACAGGTACTACAGCAGGTGGCACTACAGCGGGTGGTACTACAACAGGCGGTACTGCAGGTGGTACAACGAATGCAGACAATTCTCAGGATACGACAGACGATACGACCACCGCACCGGATGAACAGACACCAAAGTCTCTGGTAGATCTGGATGATGAAGACACTCCAAAAGGAAATATTGATGCGAAAGACAAGACGAACAAGACTCCGATCGCAGCAGGGATCGGCATTATCGTTGTTGCGGTAGCAGCTCTCGCAGGACTGATCGTATTCTTGAAAAAACGTGCAAAATAAAAAAAGCGCGGCACTAAAGGAGAAGTCTTTTTTGAAGAGAACGAAGAAAAAGAAAAGCCCGGTGGCTGCATTTTGCAGTGCACTGGGCACTGTTTTACTGACAGTACTGATTCTTGCCTGTATTCCGCTGACGCTTCCGAAAGCTTTTGGTTTTCAGATGTACACCGTGATCAGTGGGAGCATGGAACCGGCGATCCCGACGGGAAGCCTGGTCTATGTCCGGTATGAAGAACCAGACACGATCGTCAAGGATGATGTCATTGCTTTTTACAGCAACAATGCAGACGGCTCGATCATCACCCACCGTGTAGTATCCAACAGCCCGGCGATGGGACAGTTTATCACCAAAGGGGATGCCAATGAGGAAAAAGATATGAATCCGATCCCTTACAACAACTACATCGGAAAAGTAAAGCTTTCTGTTCCGGTTGTCGGCGGTATCGCACAGGCTGCAACCGGCACTGCCGGAAAGATTGCCGCCGCATCCATCATCGGTCTTGCTGTGATTCTTGAAATCGTTGCTGCCATGCTTGACAGACGCGATGACGAAGACGAATAAGCGAGAACGTTTTTCATTTTAGCTTGCTAAAGTGTGAAACATTTGCTAAAATAATATCAGATTGTATTGTCAGAAGAAGATGGGGGAATTTCACAATTCTCCCATTTGTCATATATTGAAAAGAATGGAGAGGTGAATGGATTGTTATCCAACCAGATTTTACAGAGAACAATCAATGAAATAGGGGATATCATCGAGTGTAACTGTTCCATCTGGAACACAGACGGAGTGATGCTTGCAGCTGTAGGTAAGGAGAAGCCTGCAGTAAAAAAAGCTGTCTGCTCATTTTTAAAAGAGCTGGAGGTTACCGGCGTATCGGAGGAGCACCTGGATGAATGCTATGGTCTGTTTCCGGTTTATGATGATGATGAACTGACTTATATTTTCGTGATCGAGCACAATAATGAGATTGATGTTCATACCAGCGGACGCTTAAGTGTCTGCCAGCTGGAGAGCCTTTTAAGATCCGGAAGCGAACGTCTTGACCGTAACCGTTTTATCCAGAACCTGCTCCTGGATAACCTGCTTCTCGTAGATATCTACAATCAGGCGAAAAAGCTTGGTATTACAGTGGAGCAGCGCAGAGTCGTCTATCTGATCGAACCAAAGAATCCGGATGACACGATCGTCCTGGATATGATCCGTGGGATTTATTCCTCGGGAACCGGTGATTTTGTTACTGCCGTAGATGAGGGACATATTATTCTGATCAAGTCCCTTGACAGTACGGATGATTATGATACGATCCGTTCGACTGCCGATATGCTGGTGAATGCGATCAACACTGAAGCTATGGTCAATGTCCGGCTTTCCTTCGGAACCATCGTTCCTGAGCTCAAAGAGGTCTCACAGTCTTACAAAGAAGCTGGCATGGCTCTGGATGTGGGACGTATCTTCTATCCGGAACGCAATATTTTATCCTACCGCGAGCTCGGTATCGGACGGCTGATCCACCAGCTTCCCGTTTCCTTATGCGAGATGTTCCTGGAAGAAGTATTTGCCGGAAATACCGTTGATCAGTTTGACGAAGAAACCTTATCCACAGTTGATAAATTTTTTGAAAACAGCCTGAATATTTCGGAGACAGCGAGACAGCTTTTCGTCCACCGGAATACGCTCGTCTACCGGCTGGAGAAGATCCAGAAGCAGACCGGGCTGGATGTCAGAGTCTTTGAGGACGCCCTGACATTTAAGATTGCTCTGATGGTCGCAGACCACATGAAATTCATAGAAAACAGAAAATAGGAGGACATGATATGGTGAAATTATACGAAGGCGGTGCCTATCTTTTACACGGTACTGAGGTAATTGCAGATGCACCCGATGCACTTGCTGCCGTAAAAAGCAAGACAGGGATTGAGACAACAAAAGAAGCTGCTGCAAAAGAGACAATGGCTTATGGGATCTTAAGTGCGCATAATACTTCCGGTAATATGCAGCAGCTTCAGATCAAATTTGACAAGCTGACTTCGCACGACATTACCTTTGTCGGAATCATCCAGACTGCAAGAGCATCCGGACTGGAGAAATTCCCGATCCCTTATGTTCTGACCAACTGCCATAACTCTCTGTGTGCAGTCGGCGGTACGATCAATGAAGATGACCACATGTTTGGACTG
>OFMI01001308.1_pt1 | contig 16083 bp, 14 predicted proteins | sample 1541741 | NCBI WGS metagenome assembly OFMI01 (sample SAMN04209219, study PRJEB22552) | human gut metagenome | biome: gut; material: feces | host: Homo sapiens | place: USA: Oklahoma | reverse complement strand
TAAATCAGAACTAGAAAGTAAAATATTAAATATTTGGAGAGATATTCTTTCTCTTGAAGAAATTAGTACTGAAGATAATTTCTTCGATATTGGTGGGGATTCACTATCTGCTTTAAAAATGCAAATTGAGCTGATGAAAAACAATATTACTGTGAATTATGGTGATATATTTAAAAATAACACTATTCATGACTTGGCTAATTTTGTTGAAAATAACTCTACTACCGAAAACTTACCAACATATACACCTAAGGATTTTAAGAAAATAGATAAACTGCTTAAGAAAAATTCTGCTTTTGGAGCATTAAAGTTAAAACAAAAAATCATCAAAAATGTTTTGTTAGTTGGTGCTACTGGATTTTTAGGAATTCATGTTCTTGCTGAGTTATTAAAAATAGATGATATCAAAATCTATTGTTTAATAAGAGAAGACCCTAGTACTTCTCCTGAAAATAAGTTAAAGAGAAAATTCCAATATTATTTTGGTAGTGATTTAAGTAACTTATTTGGAACCAGACTTTTCGTTATATCTGGAGATATAACAAATGATAAATTTAAGGTTTCTAACGAAATATACAATTTTCTTGGAAAAGAAGTATCTTCTGTTATTAACTGTGCCGCTTCTGTTAAACATTACGGCTATTATAAAGATTTTGAAAAGATTAATGTTACTGGTGCTAAAAATCTAGTAAAATTTTGTGAAGAATTTAATAAGGAACTATACCATACATCAACAATCAGTGTTTCTGGAAATACTTTAACTGGTGTACCTAGTACTTTTAAGTTAAATAAGATTATTTCTTTTGGAGAAACTAACCTATTTATAAAGCAACCTCTAGATAATGTTTATGTTAGAAGTAAGTTTGAAGCAGAAAAATTTATTTTAGATGAAATCTCTTCTAAAAAATTAAAAGGTGTCATCCTTAGAATTGGAAATATTACAAATAGATATAGCGACGGAAAATTTCAAGAAAACAGTAATGATAATGCGTTCTTAAATAGGCTAAAAGCATTCATTTATCTAAAAGAAATTCCTCTTTCTTTACTAGATAAATATGTTGAGTTTAGTCCTGTTGATAAAATTGCTGAGTCAATAGTTGTTTGTATGAAATACTACACTTCTCCAATGTCTGTATTACATTTATATAATTCGAAACATTTATTTATACAGAAATTTATTGAATATTTAAACAATTTAGGATATGATATAAGTGTAGTAGATGATTTTATATTTAATAGACATTTAAATAATGTTTTGTTTAATAGTTCAAATTCTGATAAAGTAAGTGTACTTTTAAATGATTTGAATAAAGATAAACAACTATTATATAAAACCAACTTAAAAATTACAAATACATTTACTTTGAAATTTTTAGATAAAGCCGATTTCTATTGGCCTGAAATTACAAAAGAATATATTGAAAAAATACTAAAAAACATATGAGGAGGAACTTATGCAATTTGGTGGATATTTTATTGTATTAATAATAACAGTTATTGCTGAATTAACAATATTCTATTTTATAAGAAAGAGAGCTAGTAAACGAAATCAATTGGTTAGAGCATTTGAATGTACAATGCTTCTTATGACTTTATGGTGTATTGGACTTATTGTTCAGATACTTATTATTAATTATGTGTCTCCTGACCTTGCAGTATATGTTGATTATTTTATATATTTGCCAATTGCATTTACACCTGTTGCCCTTTTCTTTGTTGCATATATTTTTTCCAAGAAGGAAATTACATTTAAAAAGTGGTATTTATCATTATTTATTGTTCCAACTATAACAATGTTCGTTTTGTGGACAAATGATTTTCATCACTTATTTTATAAATATTATTCTGTAAATACTGTAAATGTTGTTTTTGGAAATTATTTTCCTGTGCATTCTCTTTATACTTATGCATTATTTGCAGTAGATATAATAATTTTACTTAGAACCTCAATAAAAGAATCATCTATGCTTTCTAAGCAATCTCTTTTAATACTTATAGGTTCAGCTTTTCCAGTAGTAGTAAATATATGCTGTATGACTATCTTTGATGCAAATATTTATATAACACCTATTTCATTTATTATTACAATCTTTTTCTTTGGTGTAGCTATACTTAGATATAATTTTTTAAGTGTTACTCCTATTGCATTAAAAAGAATTGTTGACCAAATGTCGGATTTATATTTAGTACTTAATCAAGATTGTATTATTTCAGATTGTAATAAACCATTTGAGCAAGTATTTAACTTGAATAAATCTGATTTAATTGGAAAAAATATATTTGACCTTTCTTTTTCTGATAAAATAGTATCTCAAACCGGTTCTTTAAAAGAAGGTCTAGTTACTTCAAAAAGAAGTAAAACTATTTACCATTTAGAAGCGTCTTTAGTTAACTCTGAAAGGCACTTCAATGTAGAAATTAGTGGTATATATGAAGATGGCCAGTGTATTGGAATTCTTATATTATTTAAAGATATTACTCAGCACATATTGGACATGCAAAATCTAGAAAGAAGCCAAAATGCTTTGATGGAAAGGGAACGTTTAGCTTCCTTAGGTCAAATGGTTGGAGGAATCGCACACAACTTAAAAACACCTATCATGTCCATCTCTGGAGCAGTTGATGGATTAGAAGATTTAATTAATGAATATAATAATTCCATTAATGACCCTGAAGTAACAATTGAAGACCATCATGATATTGCTAAAGATATGAGTTCATGGGTTAATAAAATTAGAACTTATGATTCATATATGTCAGATATTATTACTGCTGTTAAGGGGCAAGCTGTTAATATGAATAATGATACTTCGATTACTTTTACAATAAAAGAATTACTAAATAGAGTTAATATACTAATGAAACATGAATTAAAAAATGCTTTGGTTTCATTAAATATTGATTTTAAGATTAATCCAGATACAACAATTACTGGCAACATAAATAGTTTAGTACAAGTTATAAATAACTTGATTTCTAATGCAATACAGGCCTATAATGGCAGGCCTGATGGTTCAATTGATTTAATTGTTGATTATAAAGATAACAAAATTATATTTTCAATAATAGATCATGGTTGCGGCATTAGCAAAGAAGTTCAATCAAAACTATTTTCACAAATGATAACAACAAAAGGTCAAAATGGTACAGGACTTGGTTTGTTTATGTCGTATTCTACTATTAAGGGCCATTTTGGTGGAGATATTACTTTCTCTTCTGAACTTGGTAAGGGCACAAGGTTTAATATTTTATTGCCAAAGAGTTAAAATATATACATATTGAAATAATAAATGGAGGTTTTTATGAGAAAATATATGCAAGAGGTTGCTACCTCTCCTTTTAAAATAATCGCCGTAGATGACGATCCAGGCATATTAGACTCATTGACGGTCGTTTTAAATAGACATGGATATGCATTAAAAACTTTTACAAATCCTATTGATGCTATTTCTGAAATGAAAGCTAACAAGTATGATTTACTTTTACTTGACTTTATTATGTCTCCTCTTCATGGTGATCAGGTTGTAGAGGAAATTAGAAAATTTGATAAAGACTTATATATTCTTCTATTAACTGGACATAAAGATTTGGCACCACCACTTGATACCATAAAGCAGCTAGATATTCAAGGTTATTGTGAAAAAAGTGATAATTTTGACCAGCTTTTACTCTTAATCGAATCTGGTATCAAAGCATTAGAGCAAAGAAAAACTATTACAGAAATAAATGATGATTTAGAAAAAGCTAATCAAGATTTGGAAAAAGCTCATTTTGAGGTTATCCAAATGATAAGAGCAACTGTCGAAGCAAAAGATTCTTATACAAGAGGTCATTCTGACAGAGTCGCTGCTTATTCTGTTCTTTTAGGTAAAAAACTGAATTTAAGTGAAGAAGAGCTTGAAATATTAAGAATTGGTGGTCTATTCCATGATGTAGGTAAAGTTGGTATCCCAGATACAATTCTTATGAAAAATGGTAAGCTAACTGATGAAGAATATGAAGCAATTAAAAAACATACTCAAATAGGTGTGGATATATTGGAAAAAACAGATATGTTTAAGGATATTATTCCTATTGTTAAGCATCATCATGAAAGATTTGATGGCAGTGGATATCCAGAGGGGTTATCTGGTAATAATATTCCATATATTGCAAGAATTGCCGCTATTGCTGATTCTTTTGATGCTATGTCTTCAAGAAGAATTTATAGAGATAGTTTACCATTAAACGTAGTACATGATGAAATTCAAAAAAACTTAGGTACACAGTTCGACCCTGAACTTGGAGCAATGTTTTTAGATATTATTGATAATGAATACGATAAAATTCAAGAAATAAAAGATAAATATAAATAATAATAATTAACTATAAAAATAACAAATAGGTAAGATTTTGTTTTATATAATCTTACCTATTTTTATATTATTATTCTATTCCTAAATATTCATTATAGCTTTGTTCCTTGTCTACAATTCCATTTGATTTTATATCAATTATTCTATTTGCAACTGTTTGCATTAGTTGATGGTCATGTGATGAAAATATTAAATTACCTGTAAATTTCTTCATCCCTTCATTTAAAGATGTTATTGCTTCCATATCTAAATGGTTTGTTGGTTCGTCAAATATTAAAAAGTTTGCCCCTGAAAGCATTACTTTAGAAAGAACACATCTAACTTTTTCTCCTCCTGACAAAACATTTACTGCCTTTAGTGCTTCTTCTCCTGAAAATAGCATTCTTCCTAAAAAACTTCTTACATATGTTTCATCTGGATCTTTTGAATACTGTCTAAGCCAGTCTGTTATTGAGTCATTTGAATCAAATAAATATCCATTATCTTTTGGGAAGTAGCTTTCCGTTATAGTGGTTCCCCATTTTATTTCTCCCTCGTCAGGTTCTAGCTCTCCTGCAAGTATTTGAAATAGCACTGTTATAGCATTTTCATTATCAGCTAATACTGCTATTTTATCTTTATCTTTTACTTTAAAAGATATATTATCTAAAAGTTTTTCTCCATTTATAGTTTTAGACAAATTCTTTACTTCTAGTATTTCATTTCCGGGTTCCCTATCTGGTTTAAAATCTACATATGGATATTTTCTATTTGATGGTTTTATTTCATCTAATTGAATTTTTTCAAGTGATTTTTTTCTTGAAGTTGCTTGCTTAGATTTTGATGCGTTTGCACTAAATCTTGCAATGAAATCTTGAAGCTCCTTTATCTTCTCTTCTTTCTTCTTATTTTGTTCTCTCATTTGTTTTTGGATTAATTGACTTGATTCATACCAGAAGTCATAGTTACCTGGATAGACCTTTATTTCCCCATAATCCACATCACAAATGTGTGTACATACTTTATTTAAAAAGTATCTATCATGTGATACTACAATTACAGTATTTTCAAAATTAATCAAAAATTCTTCTAACCATGAAATTGTTTTTAAATCCAAGTCATTCGTAGGTTCATCTAGTAATAATATGTCTGGATTTCCAAATAAAGCTTGTGCTAATAATATTTTTACCTTTTCCTTAGCCTCTATTTCACTCATTTGTTTATAATGCTTTTCTGGAGAAATTCCTAAATCGTTTAAAAGTTGCTCCGCATCTGATTCTGCATTCCATCCGTCTAATTCCGCAAATCTTTCTTCTAATTTTGCAGCTTTCATTCCATCTTCTTCATTAAAATCTGGTTTAGCATATATTTCGTCTTTTTCCGTTTTAATTTTATATAACTCTTTATTTCCCATTATTACTGTATCTATTACAGTATATTCTTCAAATGCATAGTGGTTTTGGTTTAATACAGATATTCTCTCTGTTTTATCCTTTGTAACATCTCCTTTGCTTGGCTCTAGTTCTCCAGATAAAACCTTTAAAAAAGTAGACTTTCCTGTTCCATTTGCACCTATAATTCCATAGCAGCATCCTTTATTAAATTTTATATTTACGTCTTCATAAAGAGCTCTTTTTCCAAATCTTACAGACACTCCATTTGCAATTAACATTTTTAATAGTTCCTTTCTCTTTTTTGATTTTCCTATTATATCAAAGATTTCAGCTTTTATCAAGCTCTACTTTATTTTCCAAGTAATCCCTTTTTATTAAGTATTTGAATAGTTACTGCTGTTACTATAAATGCTATTATGCAAAGAATCCAAAATCCATATTTTTGAACTTCGAATGGCACTTCTACATTCATTCCCCAAAGTGATGCAATTAATGTAGGTATTGAAATTATAATTGTTATAGAAGTTAGTAATTTCATAACTTCATTTAAGTTATTAGAAATCATTGAAGAATATGCATCCATCGAGCTATCTAAGACATCTTTATATATCTTGCTCATTTCTATTGCCTGTTTATTTTCTATTATTGCATCCTCTAAAATATCTTCATCTTCTTCATATAGTTTTATATTTTTTATTTTTATTGTTCTTTCCATAACAGCCTCATTTGCTCTTAATGATGTTATAATATACACTAAAGATTTTTCTAAGTCTAATAATTTTAATAATTCTTGATTTTTCATAGATTCTTTAAGCCTTAATTCTGCGGCTTCTGTTTCTTTATTTATTTGTTTTAAGTAATTCAAATAACTTGATGCATTTTTATACATTAGTTGAAGAATAAATCTACTTTTCTTATATGTTGCAAATCCTTTTGTTTTTCCGCTTATAAAGGATTGTATTATTTCTTGTTCTTTTAAAGATACTGTAATTATAAAATCATCTCTTACAACAACAATTCCTATTGGCATTGTTGTATATATTTCTCTATCTTGCTCTTTCTCTTTAACAGGTACATCCATGATAAACAGTACTGTATCATCATCTTCTTCATAATCAATTCTGGCTTTTTCTTCATTATCTAGTGAATATCTTATAAAGTCTTGCTGAATCTGCAGTTTTGAGCAAACTTCTTCTATTTCTTTTTCTGTTGGGTCTATCATATTTATCCAACTTCCGTCTTTATATTCAGTTATTTCTTTATATTCGTTTGTTTCTTGATCTGTATTATATATTTTTATCATAGCTTTCCTCCTTTATCTTTTAATGTTTCTATTCCCGCATGTATAAAACATTGTAGCATCTTTGCTATAACTTTTTTATCTTCTTCTTTTACATCTCTATATGATTTTAATATAACTCCGCATATTTTTCAATTTTGATAATGATATTTCCTTTAATGTTTTAGCATTTGTTGCTGAAATAATTTCATATATTATATTTATAAAATTTTCTCTTTGCTCTATTGTTGTATTTTTTAACCATGTTCTTACAGTTTCATTAATTATTTCACTACCATTAGTAACTTCATTTAATTTAACAAATTTAGTTCCTAAAACCTGCCATGAATAAATATCATGTTGCATTATTCCCTTTTGGATACTTTTTACTATTTTATATTTTTCCTCATGTTCTAATAATCTTCCTATAATAGAAGATTGAGGTATATATGTAAAAATTTTATTTAATACTCTTTTATATTCTCCTCTTTCTATAATAGATTTATCAAATCCTGGTCCATCGTGGTTTGTTACATCTATTATACGATTTTGAATTTCTTTTTTTGCAAATATTGCGGAATATACTGCAACATTTCCACCTTTAGAATGTCCTCCCAAATGCATTTTGTTCGGATATTTTGAGGCGATTTTTTCTACATATTTTAATCCTTCTATTTGTGCTGGTATATTTATCATAAAACTCAAATTAAAGTCTTCTTTCCATCCTACTAATGTATTATCTGTTCCACAATATGATAAGTATATTTCTTTATTGGGTAGATGTATAGTTATTGCACTAAATTGCTCTTCTTTTTCATAAACTGTATTAGAATAATAATCTGTTATTTCTATGTCTTTAAACCTGTTACTTTTAGATAATTTTTCTATTAAAGGCTTATCTCCAGGCATTCCAAATTCATCTGCATCTATTTTTTTAAACTTTTCTCCTAACGATTTTATTGTTTCTTTTTTATTCATATCAATAAGAGAATAAGGCATATAAGATAATCTAGACATTATCATATTATCTAATTCATTTAATTTATTTATCTTGATTGAAAGATCTCCTCTCCAATCTACATAATCGAGTATATTTGCCATTACTATTCATCTCCTTTTACATAATATCTATTATAACATACAAGGTTAAATTGTGGCAATAAATTTCTCAACTTTTTGTTGACATAATTTGTATGAATCTTGTTATTTTCCTATATTTGTAGTATAATTAATTTATTAATTACTGAAAGGAGTGTTACTTATGAATTCTTTTAACTGCACTAATAATTTACGGTGTTGGGAGTGTTCAGCAGATTGTCCATTAAAATCTTCTTGTCTTATTTCTGAAGAGCTTTTTATAGCACTTCTCCGTAAGGCTAGACCAGATGTCGTAGGTTACTACATGATGCTTGGTCTTTCAATGTCAGAGGCCGAAGAGAAAGTAAAGATAGCCGAAATGTCTCTTATAGTTGCCAGAAGAAAAATCATAGAAATGTCTAAAGAAAAGTAACAATCTTTATGTTTGCTTCTTAGCAAACATCTTAAAAGCCCTTATATCATAGGATATATAGGGCTTTTTTGAATTTTATTTATTCTTTTACTTTGTTCGCAAAATTGTTATTTACTATTTTCTCATAAGGAGCTTTTTCTTTTAATTCGCCAGCTTCTTTCATTATATCTTGAAGCTTATTAAACGCTTCTTCTTTTAGATATGGCTCACTACACCAAGCATCTATCTCTTTATAACTTTTTATAGATTGTTCTAGCGATTCTAGCGTTGTATCTGGAAAAAATTTTTGGATTTTTTCTCCTATTTCCTTTTCTGTATGTTCTTTTACCCATTGTTCTCCTTTGTATATTGCTCTTGTGAATCCTAAAATTGTATCCCCATTTTCATTTATATAACTTTTCTTTGCACAATATGCTGTATATGGTATTTCTCCTGCTTCTTTACCTATTGATGTTACTATATATCCTTTTCCTGCTGCTACTGTTCCTGACGCAGTTGGTTCAAAAAGTGTTACATAGTCTGCATTTCCTGCTGAAAATGCTCCTGCCATAAGGTCAAATTTTATGCTATCATCTAAAATTACATCTGTTTTTGGGTTTATGCCATTTTGCTTTAGAACATATTCTAATGTCATATATGGTACTCCTCCTTTTCTTCCTGGAATTACTGTTTTTCCCATCAAATCATTCCAAGAAAAATTTTTTGTTTCTTCCCTTGCTACTAAAAATGAACCGTCTTTTTTAGTAAGCTGACTAAATATTTGTGCATAATCTTCTTTTCCTTCATTATATACGTAAATTGCTGCTTCTGGTCCACATAAACCAATATCACTTTGACCTGAAAGAATAGCTGTCATTACGTTGTCAGCTCCTTGCCCTGTTGTAATTTCTAAACTTATTCCCTCTTCTTCAAAATATCCATTTGCTATTGCTACATATTGAGGTGCATAGAAAACCGACCTTGTCACTTCATTTAGTTTTACACTTTTTAAATTCTCTTCTTTTGAATTTCTTATTTTAAAAATAAAAACTATTTGTAAAACAATTATTATAAGTATTAATAATTCAAATAAAATTGTTTTTTTTCTGCTCATATCATTCCTCCTATTTATACTTATTCCTTAAATACTTTCTTTTCTAATAGCTCAACACCTTCATACATAAGAGCTGCTACTATTCCTAAAATTATTACACTAGTCATAACTAAGTCTAGTTTAAATACTTGGCCACCATATACTATTAAGTATCCCAGACCTCCTTTTGATACTAAAAATTCTCCTGAAATTACACCAACTAAAGATAGCCCAATATTTACTTTTAGTGTATTAAAAATAGTTTTAAAATTAGATGGTAAAACTATTTTAGTAAGAATTTGCCACTTACTCGCGTTTAGTGTTTTAGCCATCTTTATTTTTTCTTCCTCTGTATTTATTAATCCATTAAGTATATTTAGTATAGAAACTATTAGTGAAATTAACAATGCCATAACTATAATTGCCGGCATTCCTGCTCCTACCCAAATTATAATTATGGGACCTAACGCTACCTTTGGAAGACTATTTAATACTACTAAAAATGGTTCAGACACTTTAGATATAAATGGAGACCACCATAAAATAACAGCAATTATTACTCCTAGCACTGTTCCTAAAGTAAATCCGTACAATGGTTTCTAAAACCGTTATAGCAACATGTTTTAGTAAATCATTAGACGACAAATTTAAAAATGTTTTTACTATTCTTGATGGCTGGCTCATTATAAAGCTGTCTATCTTTCCTAACCTAGCTAATATTTCCCATAATGCTATAAACGCAATTATAATTCCTATTTGTGTTAATATTATTGTAAGTTTTCTGTTTTTTACTTTTGATAAATAATTTTTTCTTTCTTCTGAAATTTTTTCTATTTTGTCTTTATTATTTTTCATGTCCATCTAGCTCCTTCCACAAAATATTAAAATATTCACTAAATTTTGGACTTTCCCTACAATTTAAGGGGGTTCTTTCTTTTATTCCAAAATTTATCTCATGAATATTTTTTATAGAAGCTGGTCTATTTGTTAAAACTATTATTCTATCCGACATAGATATAGCTTCAGATATATCATGTGTTACCATTAGCACTGTTATATTTTCATTCTTTAGTATTTTATATATATCATTCGTAACCATTAGTCTTGTTTGATAATCTAGTGCTGAAAATGCTTCATCTAATAGCAATACTTTTGGCCTTATTGCAAGCGTTCTTATTAATGCTACCCTTTGTCTCATTCCTCCTGATAGTTGATTCGGATATTTGTTTTTAAATTCATATAGTCCATATTTTTTTAAAAGGTCCTCTGCATATTTTCTATTTTCTGCTGTATTTATATTTTGAATTTCTAATCCTAACAAAACATTTTTATATATAGTTCTCCATTCTAATAAGTTATCTTTTTGTAGCATATATCCTACTTTTCCATCTATGTAGCTCTCTCCTAAACTCTTACTTTCTAGTCCTGCTATTATAGATAAAAGAGTCGATTTACCACATCCACTAGGACCTATTATGCTAACAAATTCTCCTTCTTTTTCTTTAAAGCTTATATTTTTTAAAGCCTCTATCTCTCCATTTTCTGCTTGATATGTTTTTCCTAGATTTTTTACTTCTAAAATTGTTTTTGACATATTTACCTCCATATAAACTTCTGTCTTATATATTTTATGTAAATATGTGTTTTTTGTTACTTTTCGTTTGCTTATAACTGTAAAAAAGCATATTTAAAAGGAATGATCCCTGCATAATACAGAGTTCATTCCCTCGTCTTCTAGAATCTAATTTACAAATTTGTTTAATATATGCTCTATTTTATATCTTTTAGTTTTCTTTCATTGTGATATGCAACTATTCCAAGTACTACTATTCCAGTAAGAGCTGTTAATCCTGCTACAACTATTTTTTCTCCTGTTTGCGGAATTTCTTTATCTGCCACTGTTGGGTCTTTTTTATCGTTTTGATTATTACCAAATCCTCCGCTATTGTTTTGACTTCCATTGTTTTGGTTGTTATTATTTCCAGTGTTGCCACCATTATTGTTATTTCCTGAATTGTTGCTTCCCGAATTTCCATTATTGTTTTCTTGTTTTGCTACTACTGTAACTGTACAGGTTGCTTTTCTATTTCCATCTTCTGATATTACTGTTATAACTGTTGAACCAAGTTTTTTTGGTGTTACTTTTCCTCCATTGTCAACAGTTGCAACATCTTCATTACTTGAGCTCCATTTTACAATTTTATTTGTAGCATTAGATGGATTAAATGTTGGTTTTAATGTTAGAGTTTTTCCCAATTCAACTTTTTCTGTTGCAGGTAAAGAAATTGCTTCTAAATTAATATCTGGTTGTAAATTATCTACTAATATATATCCATATATATTTTTCAAATTATTTCCAGAATTGTATACCCACATATAATATAGTCCACTATCTGGTACAGCTACTTTACGTTCTGGATATCCAAATCCATTCATTCCTGTTTGAGTGTCATATCCATTCCACAAATCCCATTCTGTCCAGTTAGACTCTGGAGGTACAGTTTTTAATAAATTTTCTAATTCTAAGAAATCTCCATTTGCTTTCTTTATTTCTTTATATTTTTTTATAATATTTTCATCTGTTATCTTTTCATATTGGTAGTACATATTACTATTATGGGCATTCCTTATTGCTAATTGAACTCTTTCACCGGATGGATCAAATTCCTTTCCATTAGGTATTACAGTATAATTAGTAACTCTTAAAAATGGTATTTTCAAATCTACTCCATATGGTTTTAGTACAATGGTATCCGTTGTTTTATCTTTTATTGTTATATATCCTTTATCTACTGCATTTATAACATTTCTTAGTTCTCTTGTTGTTGTTGTTACATCTACTACTGCATTTGATTCAGTATATTCTGTTATTGAAAACCATGACTTTATTTCTTCTGCTACTGTTTTTGTAAGTCCAAATAAATATTCATGAGTCATGTCTAATTTTAAACCTTTAAATGTAAATTTCATACTTCCTAAATTTGAATATATGTTCCTAGTTACTGTAACTTTTGATTCTGCATTTACTATTCCAGGAATCATCATTATTGCTATTATGCTAATTATTGTTATTATAAAATATTTTACTTTATTCATAATTTTATTCTTTCTACAACCTTTGATATACTTTAAAATTTATTTTATATTTGTTTGATATTGATTAATATTTGTTACTTCCTTATTTCCTTCTTTATATACAAAAGCATAAATTACTAAAAGTATTATTCCTATCCATAGCAAATAAAATCCAATACTATAATTTTTAAATAATTCTAGTCCCCATCCCCATGTTAGGTATAGTGCAAGAATTGCTGCACCAACTGTTGCTATTAATGTTAATTTTTGATTATTAACTGTTTTTATTTTTTCTCCAAATTCATTGTTAAAGATATTTGGTATTTTTTCTTCTATAAAATCTTTGCATATAAATAGCAAATTCAATATGGCTAAGAATAAAATTGTGTTTCCTTGCCAAAAGTTACATAACTTTATTGAACTTGTGTATCCAAAGTAATGAAAAGATATATATGGTAAAAACATACCTAATATTAAACATATTGCTCCAATTACTCCTAGTATTTTTGTATTTTTACATTTTTCTATAATTTTTTCCACTTTTTCTCCCCCCTTTGTTTATATATTAAAGAATATTGGTAAATTTGTTTACCATTTCTCCTACCACATTTTGACCAGTTACTTCCATGTTATTGGATTCTACCATTTTAGAGTTGCTAAGTCCTGTCTTATGTTTTATTAATTGGTCTTTTTGTCTCAGATTAATTATATTTCTTTTTGTCTCTATTTCGTGATGATGTCTAGCATTTGTATTTCTATATTTTAAATATACTATCAAAAAGTATATGAATCCTAGCATTACAAATAGAAAACTCCAAGATACGTCAACTATAAGCATTAATATAATTCCTAGTAATTCTACTAGCGCAGACATTCCAATTAATTTAGGGATATGTATTGGTACACTTCCCATTGTTTCCTTAGTTCTAGCATTTACGGCTACATAATGCATTATGCTCTTATTCTCTTTTTTCTCTTGATAGCTGTAAAGCCATACTGGCAAATACGCTGTTTTCCATTGCCTTCCTTTTACATCTAATTCTTGTTTTTTCCAGTTTACTCCACGGTCATATTTTTTTATTGTATCGTTTGCTGCAAACCTTGAAATATCCTTGCTTTGTACATCTACTATTTTTCTTAAATCTTCTATGTTTGTATCTCTTTTTTCTGAAGTATATCCTTTTAGATAGTTAGCATTATATCTTACACAGTTTTCTGTATCGAATGGCATTATTGAATTTATAACATTATTTGTTTTTTCATTATTTTCTTTATTTAGCCTATCTGAATTAGATTCTACTGATATGTCCTGAATGCTTAAGTCAAAATCTCTTTCTATTTCATATAAATCTGCATCATAGTTAAGTTCTCTATTATCTCCTCTTCTTACAAAATATTTTCTAACTTCATGTTCTCCATATCCTTCAAAATGTGCGTGTCCATTTACATCTACTAACATATATGGAAAGTATACTCCCATAATATTATCTAGGCTAAATTCCTCTTTAAATTTAGGATGTGCATAAAATTTTCTTTTTCCTACAAATTCTTCTATCTGTGTTTTCGCCTCTTCTTTTGTAAGTTTAAATGGTAGTAAAACATCCGGTATTGCTCCATTTGGAATTTGACTATTTAGTGATAATGTATTTCTGCACCAGTGGCATCTTGCTTGAGTTGTTTCATTTCCGTCAATAACAACTTCTGCACCGCAGCTACTACATTTAAATGTTTTTACATTGCTTTTTTGATTTTCGCTATCATCTATATCTTTGGCGCCAGAACCTATAATCTCTCCTCTAATTTCGCTTATATTTGTTTCTAATCCTTTCACCTTTTCTGGTAAAAATTCATATCTACAATAATTGCATCTAAGAAGTCCTGTTTTTGCATTCAGGGCAATATCTGTTGCTCCACATCTTGGACATTTATTTTGCCCATCTTGTGATTCTATATCTGTTTGTACTATTTTAGGCTCGCCTTTTACTCCTTGCATTATTTCCATCTTCTATTTTATACCCCCAAGATTTTCTTTTTTTGAGCGTCATAGTCTTCCTGAGTAATTAATCCTTCATCTAGCATTTTTTTAAATTTAGATAGTTTCTCATAAGGGTCTTCCTCCTGCACATTTACAGGCTGACCATTCATATTACTTTCTGCTGGCTCACTTGGCATTTGATTTATAGGATTATTTGCTTGAACTCCTTGAATATTTTGTTGTGAAGCTACGTTTGGATTTTGTACTTGATTTGGAGCTAAATTTGGATTTTGAATTCCTATTACTCCTTGATTTGTAGGTTGGTTAAGTCCTCCTATTCCTACCGAATTAGCACCCATTCCCATAAATGCCATTGCACCAATTCCTCCATTTGGATTTTCTCCTGCTGCTTGCATTCCTCTTGCTACTGATTGTTGCATAAATGAGTTTCCTCTTGCACCAGATAAAGCATCTGCTTTTTTTACATCACTTAGTAATCTTCTTGTATCTTCATCATATTCAATTGTTTGAATTGCTACTTTTACAATTTCTAATCCTCTATCGGTTCTCCATGAATATCCATCTTCTACTGCTTTTGACAATGATTGTGCAAATCCGATTTGGTCTCCTTGTATTCTTGTTATACGATTTCCTTTGCTTGGATCATTTGTATAATTTGAAAATGCTCCTGATAAGCTACTTACTACTTCATTAAATAGTTGTGCTCCTGCATCATTGTCCATATCTGCAAAGTCAAATACTGGCGAATTTGCTTGTAGATATTTTGCTGGTACAAAATTCTTTATAAATAATATTGGGTCTAATATTCTTAAAGTATATGTTCCTCTTGTTATAGCTCCTACTTGAGCATTTAAATATGCATCATCCCAATATATTTCTGACTGCGTTCCAAACCTATTGTTTGGTATTTCTTTCAAATTTACATAGAATGCTAACTGTTCTACTCCTGGTTGTCCTCCAAATTTAAATCTTTCCCAACTTTGTCCAAATGTTGAAGATATTATTCCATTTCCTGCAAACATAGATTTTGAGTTTGGATCTGATGAAGTAAATATAAATCCTCCTGGTTCTGTTATTAATCCTGTTATTCCTCCATCTTGCATTGTTACTAATGCTGTTCCTTCAGGTACAATAATTTTACTTCCATTTGTAATAATGTTTGCTGACCCTTCTGTGTTTGAACCCCTTCCACTATTCGTTTCTCTTTTTATTGCTCTAAAAATTCCTGCCGTTCCTGGTACATTTGGCATTGGCACAAAAAAGTCCTGCCATTGCTCTCCTAGTGCTCCTCCTAAACTTCCTGCAAATGCTTTAATAAATCCCATAATTCCTCCTTATTTTTTTAATATTTTTTATATTTTAATTTTCTATAAAAAAGGATTTTAACGCTAAAAAGCTATGCATTTTAGGTACACCTAAAACA